>Ga0209544_1000453_pt1 | contig 58136 bp, 47 predicted proteins | sample MesohylPK_FD_187297 | JGI IMG/M metagenome (GOLD analysis project Ga0209544, IMG submission 187297) | Host-associated microbial community of the marine sponge Aplysina aerophoba from Gulf of Piran - sponge mesohyl, lysed by proteinase K... | ecosystem: Host-associated > Porifera > Sponge >... | reverse complement strand
ACACTGGCAGACCTACTGCAACGGCGCGGCCAGTGCCGGGCAGCCTGAACCGGACCGGGAAATCTGGCGCGTGTCGCGCAGCATCTTCATCGACGAGACGACAGAAGCTGCCTGGGAACGGGCGAGTAACGGCGCGCTGGCAGGTTCGATGGCCTACTTGCGCTGGCTGATCAATTCGGCCAACATGCTCAGCGTTTTGAAGGGCGACCCTGAGATGCCCGACGAAGATGTGACGGTGGAATACATGCTGAAGAACCTGTGCATCATAGGCGACAAGGAAGAGTGCCTGCGCCGGCTGCACGGACTGTGGGAGGAGACGGGCGGCTTCGGCACCTTGCTCATGATTGCCCACGATTGGGATGACAAGGAGAGATGGCTGGCCTGCATGGAGACGCTGGCGAATGAGATTGTGCCGGCGTTACCTTGAGCGGCGGACTCATGTTGATGACAGATTTAGACACTGAAGTGATAGTGAAGCAGAAGCTCAGCTTACGAAACAGTACAGTCAGGGAATCTGATCTATGCCGAGAATGAATGGAGGGGAGGCGTTGGTGCGGTCGCTGGCCGCGGAAGGGTTGCGAGCGGTATTTGGCGTACCTGGAGCAGGACAGTACGAGGCGATCGACGCGCTGTATTCGACGCCGAGCATTCGTTATATCGCGGTGCGGCACGAGCAGGCTGCCAGCTATATGGCGGACGGGTATGCCCGCGCCAGCGGCGAGATTGCTGCTGCGCTGGTGGTGGAAGGGCCAGGTTTGTTCAACGCCTTGTCGGGAGTGGCGACGGCTTATGCTACGTCCTCGCCCGTACTGGTGGTGACGGGAGATCACCACCACCGTAAGAAAGGATTGGAACTTGACGAGACGGCGTGGCTGGGACCGCTGACGAAGTGGGTTGGCCGCGCCAGGAGTCCGGCTGAGATTCCTGCCCTGGTCCAGGAGGCGTTCCAGCAACTGCGCTCTGGGCGGCCGCGTCCGGTGGGGATAGAGGTACCGCCGGCCGTGTTCGCGGCTACGGAGGAGGTCAGCCTGGTGCAGCCTGCAGCCGCTACACCTGCGCCCGCCGTTGGCGATCCGCGGGCGATTCAACGGGCGGCGGAATTGCTCGCATCGGCGCGGAGGCCAGTAATCTGGGCCGGCGGGGGTGTGATGCGCGCCCGGGCCGCAACATTGGTAGCCGAACTGGCCGACTATCTGCAGATTCCGGTCGTAACAACGAGACAGGGGAAGGGGAGCATATCGGAACGGCATCCTCTTTCTCTGGGAATGGCTGAGATGCGCTTTCAGCCGCTCAGGAACTGGCTTTCGGCGCGGGATGTGATCCTGGCTGTTGGAACGAGCCACTACTCGAGTGGGGAGGGCCAGCAGGTCATCCGGATCGATGTCGATGAGACCGAGTTTGGAGAAGGCGATGAACAGCTTTCGATCCACGGTGATGCCTACCCGGTGTTGTTGGCGCTCAACCAAGCGGTCGCCGCTGCCGGGCCGTCGCGCGGTGACAAGGCCGAGGCGGTGCAGGGCGAGGTCGCGGGCATAAATGAAGCGCGCTTCGAGCCGTCGAGGCAGTTGCAGCCGCAGTGGGGATTTATGGAGGCGATCCACACGGCTTTGCCGGACGATGCAATCGTGATCCAGGGCATGAACCAGATGGGCTATTACAGCCGCAACTACTTCCGGGCCAGGGCGCCGCACAGCTATCTGACCAGCTCCTCGCACGGGACGCTTGGTTGCGCTTACCCGATCGCGGTGGGCGCCAAGGTTGGGTGCCCGGATCGGGTGGTCGTTTCGCTGTCGGGGGATGGCGGCTTTCTCTACAACCTGCAGGAGCTATCCACGGCAGTTCAGTACGGGATCAATGCTGTGGCCGTTGTATTCAATGACAACGCCTACGGGAATGTCCTGCGCGCCCAGATGGAGGAATTCGACGGGCATGTTCTTGGCACGCAGTTGCACAACCCCGATTTCGTGGCCCTGGCGCAGAGTTTTGGCGCGCACGGTGTGCGTGCCGAGGATGCGGACGCGCTGCACGCAGCCCTCAGCGAGGCAGTGGCAACTGAAAACGACAAACCGGTGTTGATCGAAGTTCCGGTCGGAATGTTGGACAGGGAATTCTGAGGGAGGAGACGGCATGGCAGACACTGCCAATCTTAAGGAGCGTATTCACCGTGGGGAGCTGATTTTCGGCGTAGGTGCGCTATTATATTTCAGTCGCAGCCAGCTGGAGGATTTGTTGGGCCAGGGCGATTACGATTTCGTCTACGTGGACAGCCAGCATGTGGGGCTATGCGAGATAGATCTCGAGAACTTTTGCGGGCATGCCGCATCGCTGGGGATACCCGTACAGTTCCGGATCCCACACACGCGGCACACTTACATGACCGGCCGTTATCTCGACCTGGGGCCGACCGGCATCATGGTGCCGGAGGTGGAGGATGTGGCCGTAGTGGATGAGGCAGTCAAGTATTTCTACTATCCGCAGATAGGACGGCGCAGTTCGGGTGGGGTAGCACGTCGCAATCTAAGCGCCTTTGGCGAGCCGACCGACCCGGGATCGATCGACCGCCTGGCCTACGCCGACTGGTGGAACAGTAACGGCTTTCTTACGATTCAGTTGGAGTCGGTGGAGGCTGTCATCAATGCACGCAAGCTGGCGAAACCGGGCATCGACCTGCTGGCTTTTGGGCCGAACGACCTGCGATTCAGCATGGAGAGTCTGCCGCATAGTCCGTTCAAGACGGTGGACGAGTGTATCAGGCATGTGCTGGAGCAGATGAAGGATAGTACGGTGCAGGTGAGTTTGGGGGCGACCAGCGAGGAGGAGCGGGATAAGTACCTAGAGATGGGTGTGACGGTGTTGCAGGTGGCGCCGGGGATGTGAGTTGGGGTGTAGTGGTTTGGATCGATAGAAAAGAAAATATATGGCCAACATGAGAAGAGTAAGATATACAGCTTCGGGCCGTTTAGGTGTATGGGATTCCCTTGACAAGAAGGGGATGGATAAGTGGCGCTCCCAATTGTACAAGCTGCTGCAGACCAACGCTCACGGAGTGATCGAATCCGATTACTGTGATTTGAACGAAACCAATGACCCGGATCTGGCGGCAATAACTGCTATATGCGACAAAATAATTGCTCGTGGGAATCCTACACTGGTGGATCCAAACTGGGAACGCGTAATACTGTCGGGTCCAGGTAGAGAGTTTTTGCGTTGGGAGGAACCGGCAGATCCTGAAATAAAGTTCTGCGTCGAAGAGTTCCTTTGGCCGGAGGGAAGCAGCTACCAATTACTTGATGCCGCCAAAGATTTGCTGGAACTACCGTGGAGCGATGAGTGGCCAGAGTTGCAGCAGAGTGTCGCTGCTGATCTGCTGGACCAGTGTAGTCCTGAGGAAGATATCTTATATGCCGGATTGATGGCAAATCTAGGACCCAGAGGGAGCGGAGCTGTTCAGCGACAAGCTCTCATTTCCGACTTAGTTGACGGACGCACATCCAAGGGATTGACAGATAGTCGTGTGGACTTTGCGTTGCAATTGAGTCGATTGCGTTGGGCTATCGAAGTAGACGGTTTACAGCACCTGGAATCCAACCAGCGTGGGAAAGACGACTTTCGCGACAGCACATTGCAAGCAGGGGGCTGGAAGGTATTGAGAGTTGAGGCTGCAAAGATTCGTTCCAGTCGAGACGGATGGCTCCAGCAAACTTGGGCTGGTGCCAGAAGTGACGAAATCCGATCGCTTGCTGTCGGAACTGATTTTCGTTCCGCCGCCCAAGCCACAGAGGAATCACTGTTACATCGAGGGGCCTGGCATCTTCTGCTCCGGCCTCTGGCAGTGCAGCGATGCCTCCGTGGCATTTTGCTGCTTTATCGGTACGGCGCGCTGGATGCTACGCGACCGCAACGGCTTCTTGTTGTCGAGGAAGACATGCCAGTGGTGATTGATGCCTGTTGGATGCTCAGGGACCTTTGGAAATTAACATGTTCCCTCCATCCAGACCTTGGCGTACCTCCGCCGACGATCTTTGTGGATATAATTAACCGACACATGCTACAGGATACCTCCCCCTGGGCACGATTCGTAGAAGGCGAGATTTCAATTGCTGCAGGCAGCAGATTTTGGCTCCGGGATTCCGGTTTTCGCGCGCGATACGTTGACCAACCCGATGGGGGCTACGACGCTGTAATTTCTCACAGCTTCCTTCTAATGGAGGGGTATCCCGGCCCACTACTGGGCCAAGTTGCGCCGGAACTGGCGGACAGCGCCCTGCGCCTCAGGCGCGCAGTAGGCTACCGCAGTGAACGCGAACTTCCTTGGTCCAAGGGGTTCAACTATAAGCCAAAAGTTGATACCAAAGTTCACGAAGAGACCTTGAGGCACTTACTGCAAATCGTGTTTCGGAAGCGGAAATTCCGAGATGGCCAGTTAGAATCGATTTCTCGCTTGCTGAATGGAGAACGCACTATAGTGCTGTTGCCCACAGGTGGCGGGAAGTCGCTGATTTACCAGTTCGCGGGAATGATGCTGCCTGGTATGACTGTGATTGTGGATCCGATAATTTCTCTAATGGATGACCAAGTATTCAATCTGAAGCGGATAGGCATTGACCGCGTTGAAGGGATTTCCGGGCAACAGAGGACAGAAGAACGTGTTGATGGATTGCGACGTATGGCCGGCGGTCAATTGTCCTATATTTTCATGTCTCCAGAACGGCTACAGTCAGCGAAGTTCCGTGAAGAGCTACAAGAGGCACAAGCCCATGTGCCCGTATCGCTAGTGGCACTAGATGAAGCGCATTGCCTGTCCGAGTGGGGACATGATTTCCGGCCGGCGTACCTGCACCTTCCTTCTAATCTGCAGCGCTACTGTCAAGACAAAGATACTGGAGCATTGCCAAGTGTGGTGGCATTGACGGGTACAGCATCATTTGCAGTGCTTGGAGACATTCAGGCGGAACTGAAGATAGACGACGAAGACGCGATAATCCGGCCTGCTTCCTTTAACCGAAAGGAACTGAGTTTTGATGTCCGAAGAGTTTCGCCACGCAGCCGATCGGCCGAATTGAAAAAGGTCCGGCAGGAAATGCCCCAACGCTGGGGGTTAAGTTTGGATGAATTTTTCAAGCCAGATCGCGGGGTTGAGACCGACTGCGGGCTAGTATTCTGTCCGCATGTAAACGGAAGCTTGGGAGTTGTAAGAACTGCTGAAGGACTGGGTCATGCCAACTTTTATTCGGGGAAAGCGCCAAGAAACTTCAGCCGAGACTGGATAATGTACAAGAAGGACATGCAGAGCCGGTTTACGAAGAGTTCGATTCAGGAGCTTGTGACGACCAAGTCTTTTGGGATGGGTATTGACAAAGAAAACATCCGTTATACTGTGCATTACGTGATGCCGGCGTCGATAGAGCAGTTTTACCAGGAGGCGGGTCGTGCCGGTCGGAAACAGAATTGCCCAGATAACTACGCCCTTTGCACTGTAATCTACAGCCACGATAAGTGGCAGCAGGCGATAGGGATTCTGAATGAGCCGGATCACTCGAAAGCAATGGCCAGATTGGAAGAAATGCAGCGAGGCGGCCGGGGCGATGTGTTGATCCACTTGTGGTTTCTGTTGAATTCGTACAAGGGCCGCGAAGAGGAAAACGAGAGTACTCTCGAACTTTGGCGAGACTTTATGGCAGATGAGTGGGAGGCTGGCGTAAGAACGGTCCGGATCCCCTTTGGCCAGGATCGAGAATCCAGGGAGAAAAGCATCTATCGGCTGGCGGTTTTGGGCATTGTAGAGGACTACACTGTGCAGTGGATGGATTGGGGCCTCCTGCAGAAAGGGTGGTTTTCGGTCGAAGTGAGCGACGGGGGCGCTGACAAAGTACGAGAAAGTCTATCGAGCTACCTGCGTAGGTATAAATTTCAGGATTATGTAGATAGGAAGTTGGATCAATTATGCAGCAAAGGCCTGTCTGAGGTGTTGGAACAAGCTGTTGGGGTCCTTGTAGACTTCATTTACGAGGAAGTAGTAGCCAAACGTAAGCAGGCAATTCACACAATGGCGGAACTATGTCGAGACTATCGGAATAGTGATGACTTCCGAGATGAAATATTAAACTACTTGCAGGACTCAAAATTCTCGAAATTACTCAACTCCTGGCGGGGCCGCCCCTTAGAGGAGATCGGGCTGGAGAACGTACGCAATGTGATTGAAGATAGTGATGCAAGAGACCAATTGCGGGCTCTGATAGGCACAATACGGCGGATGCTTGAAGCGGACCCTGGCAATGTAGCGTTGAGGTATCTATCAGTATGCGCGCGGGCAGTGAGTCCGTGGGAATCTGACAGGAGTGTGGTGGACGAGACTGGAGCTTTGTTTGTCGCGGCGGATACAGAAGACTTGGAAGTGGATGAATTGCGGTTGGACCTTCTGCAAGACATCGTTCGCTGGCGTCTCCAGGTGAAAACCAGTGTTGTGCGAACCATGATTTCCGATAAGGACGGATTACGCTTTGCGCGGCGCCTCCTAAGTGTTGGGGAGACGTATGGCGACGATGTACGTCTAGCAGCGCTATGCGCCATCTCTTCTAATGTGATTGAGGCGGTGGAAGGGATTAGCGGATTCTACGAATTGGAAATTCAAGGAGGGCAGGATGACACAAGAAGTTAATGACGAATTTAACGACACGATCCTGCAAGCGGAACAAAACATCTTAAGGATCGCTGAAGAACTGGGGCGGATGAAGTCCGCGGCGGAACAGTTGGACGAGGCTGGGCAGCGTTCGCAATTACTGCAGGATGCAGTAGAAAAACTGGTTATTGAGATCGGGTCCTTGGTGGAGTTGAGCGGTCAGGTCATTGACGCTTTGAACGCAACAGAGATTAGAGGGCTGGTAACAGAAATGCGAACAGTTCTTTCCCGCCGAATAGACGGTTTAAGAACGGAAATGCTAGAGAATACCAAGCCCGCCACCGAACGAGTTGGCGCAGAACTGCGTGGGGCGCTGATTCAACGCATGGACATCCTGGAAAGAAAGATCATGAGTGGAACTGAATCTGCTGCAGAGCAAGTTGGCGCAGAACTGCGTGGGGCGTTGGTTCAGCGTATGGATAGCTTAGAGAACGAAATAGCTACTGGAACAAAATCCGCCTCCGAGCAGGTTAGCGCGGAGGTCGTGGCCGCGAACGAACACTCTATGACCGCCAGTGACGAAATATTGAAGCGTCTGGATGCTCTCGGCTTGCAGATCGCTGAAGTGCGGGACCTAGCCGAAAAGTCATCGAAACGGAAGGGTCTGTTACTATGAACGTTGGAGAATTATGTTAAGCCCTCTTTGGTTTTGAAGGGATTTAGCAGTATGAGACGGGGGCGCAAAAACGTCTCGCTGATTGCTCGTCAGTTTGCGAGAACTTAGTCTGCCATACACGCCGTTCTGAAGCCACGAATGCCCTCATCTCTCGCATTACTCATGTGATTTCCTGTTCACTCAAATTCGCAAAAGCAGGGGCCGGGCGGAACTCCTTCTTCAGAGAGCGCGTCTCTTCTGAGAGACTTGCTGCTGAACCTCATTTCTATGGAACATACCCCGTTTCTGCAGACATGTTCACAACATTACTTAACTATACCTACAGGGCCCTGAAAACCATTTCGCCGAGAAAACAATCGTATTGCGGAAACTGTAGAGAAAATGACTATGCAACTGTCCGACATCCGCCGCCTTACACCCATTACCCACGAGTACGCCTACTTCCAGAGCAGCGGGTTTTCGCCGAAGATGGAGCCGGTGATTGAGGAGACGAACCGCTGGGCGCAGTTTCATAATGCAGGCGGAGCCGCGCCTGGGATCAACGAGAAGATGCTGGAGGGGTTCGAGGTGACGCGCGACAAGGTCGCGCAGTCGATGAATGCCGAAAGTGACGAGATTGTGCTGGGCGAAAACACGACCATTGGTATTAATATCGTGGCCAATGGCATCAACTGGCAGGCCGGGGACAATGTAATCCTGAGCGACAAGGAGCATCCGGGCAACCGCATCACCTGGTACAGCCATGTGCAGCGGTATGGCATCGAGCTGCGCTTTCTGGAGGTTGTCCACGACGAGGAGCAGATGTTGGAGCAGTTTGAACGGTTGCTCGACGGGCGCACGCGAGTAGTTTCGATCAGCCATGTTTGCCGGCGTACCGGTCAGCGGCTGCCGGCGCGAGCGCTGGTTGACCTTGCGCATGAACGGGGCGTCCCTGTCCTGCTGGACGGTGCGCAGGCCTATGGCGCGGTTCCGGTTGATATGCGCGAGTTGGACTGCGACTTTTACGCATTCAGCGGGCACAAGTACATTATGGCGCCGCAGGGCACCGGCGGTTTCTACGTGCGCCGCGACCGGATTCCATGGATCCAGCCAAGCTGGATCGGCTCCCATTCGCAGAAAGACTTCGATTTGGTGGGCGGGCTCACGCTGCTGGATGAGGCCAAACGATTCGAGTTCGGGACGCGTAATCTGGCCGACCAGATTGGATTTGGCACAGCACTAGACTATTGGGATGAGATCGGCTGGGAAAACGTGTTTTCCTATATCGCCGAATACACCGACCACGTCAAAGCTTCGCTTGGGAAAGTACCCGGCCTGACGCTGCATACGCCCCTACACTATGAGAAGTCATCAGGCATCGTTACCTTTAGTCTTAACGGGTACACGTCGGCCGAGATTCAGGAGTACCTGAAAGAAAATAAGGTGCTGGTCGCTCCGCTGGAGTTGGACGGCACCATGATTCGCGTGTCAACCCATGTTTTTAATAACGAGGATGACCTGGAGCGGCTGGTGGCAGGTGTCAGGGGTATGCCGTGACCTGGCACTTTGGTATGAGATTTTCGAAGCTACTCGGCCGCATAAAGTGTCTCTCTTGGCCGACTCGTCACATTGGCCGCCGGTCAGGCTTTCCGATGGCGAATTTGGTTGGCAGCCGCCAGGTTGGTTGGGGCGCACTGTCGGCATGCCATGATGGTGGGGAAGAACCCGCACGGTGGCTAGCCAGGGCGGGGCGTTGCGGGGGCGCGGAACTGCAGGGGTAAGGGGCTGGGGGCCAGGGGTCAGGGGCCTGAGATAGCACTTGGGGTGAAAGACACTGTTGGCTAGACATATTGCTGGGGAAGAATACACACGGTCGCTAGCCTAGGGGGGCGTTGCGGGGGCGCAGCCCCTGCACAAGGGAGGGCCGAAGGCCCGACCGCCCAAAATACAACCATGAGGAAAGAAGGAATCCTCTTGCTCGCCTCGTTCAGGGTTGCGATTCTGTTGCGGCTGTGTATTTTCAGAATTGCTATTTTTGCTTGGCCGCGGCCGAGTGTATCGACCTCCCGCTAGTGCGGAGTCTGCACAACGACCCCAGATTGCGCACCAAAGCTATACAATATTTGACTTTTTCGCGAGTCTGACGATATACTTGCGCCGGAATCCAATTCCACCCCAGAAGCAACAAGTGAATATCAGCATTCCCTCACCCCAACAAGGAGACCTTTGACGATGAAAAGATTCGCTCCGTTATTTGCGCTGTTTGCAGTCCTAGTCATGTTGACTGCGGCCGGCTGCGTTGCGCCCGCGGCGCCGGCGTCAGAGATGGCCGAAGAGGAGATGATGGAGGTTGTCAGCACAGGCGGCGTTACTCTGCCTGACGACGCTGCGCCTCTTGACCAGCAGGTGTTCCGCTCTGCCGGTATTGAAGGCAAGCATTTTGACACGATGCGTAATGAGTACGAGGGCTTCGCCTATGAGGCGACGATCGAGCAGTTGGCCAAGATGGGTCCGGAAGGCGATTGGCATCCGGCCGCGGCCGACAGCTGGGAGCTTTCCGAGGATGGCCGTACGTGGACATTCCACCTTCGCCAGGACGCCAAGTGGAGCGACGGCGTGCCGGTCACCGCGGATGACTGGGTTTACAGCTTCCGCCGCTACCTGAACCCGGAGATGGCCAACGTTTATTCCTGGTTCCTATTTGACCTCGAAAACGGTGAAGCCTACAACAAGGGTGAAGTGGACGTCGAAGAGTTGGGTGTGAAGAAGATCGACGACTACACTTTCTCGCTCACCACCACGGTGCCGATTCCCTACTATATGTTTAAGATCAACTGGCACGCGGCGCCGGTTCCCCGCCACATGGTGGAGGAGCACGGTGACGATTGGGCCAACGATCCGGCGACTGCGCCGAGCAACGGCCCCTACCGTATCGCCGAGTGGAACCGGGGCAAAAACGTGATCTTCACGCCAAATCCGCATTACACGGGACCCTATCCGGCGACATTTGAACAGCGAGTTCAGGTGATCATCCCAGAGGTCGGCGCACCGTTGCTGCAGATGTATCAGGCCGGCGATATCGATGGCGGGGTCGGCGTGACCGGCGACGACCTTGTGCAGGTGCTGGCGGATCCGCAACTGAGCCAAGAGGCTTACATCAGCGTGATGAACCGCGGCGTCTACATTTATATGAACCAGCGCACGCCGCCCTTTGACAACATCCTGGTGCGCCAGGCGTTCGCGCACGCAGTAGACCGCACATCCCTGTGCGACAACGTTATGCGGGGCACCTGCATTCCCGCGCACGGCTTCCTGCCCAAGGACTTCCCGTGCGAGCGCAATGACGACCCCGAGTTGATCGCGTTCCAGAACTACGATCCGGAACTGGCTGCGGACCTGATGGCGCAGGCCGGCTACCCCGGCGGCGAGGGCTTCCCGGAGCTGACGATCTATACCAAAGAGGGTGAGTTCATCCGCGAGGCCGAGGCGATCCAGCGTATGTTGGCCGACAACCTGGGCGTTACACTCACACCGCAGAATGTCGAGCGCGCCTACTATGTCGACCAGATGCGCAACGGCGAGCTGAAAGTCGCGCTCAATCGCTGGGGCGCAGACTTCATCGATCCGAGCAACTTCGTGGACTGGTGGGACGATCCGGCTGCCTCCTACTTCACCGGCTGGACCGACGAAGAGTACCGCAACCTGATCGACACGGCCCGTCCGATGGCGATGTCGACCGAGCGCTGCGACCTCTATCACGACGCCCTCAAGATCCTGGCGCGTGACGCGATCGGCGTTTTCGTAATGAACCCGGTACAGGCTGTCCTGTACAAGGACTACGTTTCAGGGCTGACCCTCACGGACGACGGCACACTTGGCGTCTACAACATGATGCTCCTGGACAGCGCCTACGTTAAAGAGTAGAAATTCAAGGTTGGAGGAGCGGGAGTGATGAATCCATTCTCGCTCCTCCAAGTCTGTGCACTTCGTTCGTCGTCATTACGTAACTCTGAGTTTTGCATGACCAGCTGCATGAAACTCTCCTCTCAATAGACGGAGGCCCGGATGGCGCGCTATGTGCTGGGACGCTTCTTTGGCATTATTGGCGTCCTTTTTATTGTATCGATCATGATCTTTCTCATGATTCACTCCATTCCGGGCGGCCCGTTCGATGCAATGCCGACGACATCCGAGTTTCGAGAAATCCCTGAACACATCCGTGAGCAGCTGATGGCCAAGTACGGCCTCGACAAGCCGCTGTATGTTCAGTATTTGCGTTACATGTGGGCAGCACTGCGGGGCGACTTCGGTATCTCCTTCCGCTATGGGGAGCCGGTCACGGATTTCATCAGCCGCTCCTGGCCTGCAACTGCGCAGCTGGGACTGTCGGCGATGGCGATAGGAATACCGATCGGCATCGGTTTGGGAATCCTGGCCGCGCTGCGCCCCAATACCTGGTTGGACTATCTCACCAACGTTGTTGTAATCACAACCTTTGTCACCCCGGTCTTTGTTGTCGCCATTATGAGCATCATCATCTTCGCGGTGGTTTTGCAATGGCTTCCTTCCGGCGGTTGGGGAGAACCCAATCAGTGGATCCTGCCCACCGCTGTCTATGCGCTCGGCCAGATCGGCGGCATGGCCCGCTTCACGCGTTCCAGCATGGTGGACGCGATGCAGGCGGAGTATGTTCGCACTGCGAGGGCCAAGGGGCTGCAGGAACGGGCGGTGGTGTTTCGCCATGCTTTTCGTGCGGCGTCGCTGCCACTTATCACACTGCTGGGGCCGATGGTGGTCAACCTGCTGCTGGGTTCGTTCTTCATTGAAGCGATATTCCGCATACCGGGCATTGGTGGCCAAATAACCCTGGCCCTCTATAATCGGGATTACCCGGTGATCATGGCGCTGATCCTGCTGTGGACCTTAGCCATTGCCATAGCCTACCTTGTCACCGACCTGCTCTACGGCGTGGTCGACCCGCGCATACGTGTCGGCGGAACCATGTGAATCGCGCCTGAGATCACAACAGACGCGAAGGAGAATTACCATTTCCACCTCTTCGGCGAAGCAGAATGGTGACCGCCTCAGCGCCTCTGCACAGGCTGCTGCTCTGGCCCTCGACCTGAACTCGCGGCCTCGCAACCTGTGGGGGGACGCGGCCAGGCGATTTTCGCGCAATCTGCTGGCCATGATTTCTCTGTCTTTCGTCCTGCTTCTCATCTTCCTGGCCCTGTTCGCCAACGTGCTGGCGCCGGAGGGCTATGACTTCCAGCAATACGACAAGACGTGGCTCTTCCCCTCGCTTGAACATCCGATGGGCACAGATCCCTTCGGTCGCGACATTCTGACGCGCGTCATCTACGGCGCGCGTATTTCGCTGGCGATTGGCTTTATCAGCAATTTCATCGCCCTTGCCATCGGCCTCCCATTTGGGGCGGCCGCGGCCTGGTACGGCGGCGCGGTCGACTTTGTTCTGATTCGTATCATTGAAATCATCAACTCTGTTCCCAATTTGTTGTTGGGCATTCTGATCATCAGCGTTTTGGGGCCGGGCTTTCGCAACGTCCTCTTTGTATTCGCGGTCACCGGCTGGATGGGTATTGCGCGCCTGGTGCGGGGTCAGTTTCTCTCCCTGCGCGAACAGGACTATGTACTGGCTGCGACCTGTATTGGCGTACCCGACTATCGCATCATCATCCGCCATCTGTTGCCGAACACGATGTCTCCCATTATCGTCAGCGTGACGTTGGGCATCCCCGGCGCGATTCTGGGCGAGTCCGGCCTGAGTTTTCTGGGGATTGGCATAAACCCGCCGCTTCCCAGCTGGGGGCGCATGCTCAATGACTATCTCAGCGCGATCCAGTCGCACTGGTATCTGGCATTTTTCCCCGGGTTAATGATCGCGCTGGCCATGTACGCTTTTACGCTGATGGGGGATGGGCTTCAGGACGCACTGGACCCCACCAAGTAGGCATTCCGAGACCAAGATTCTTAGCCAGGCCTTCCCCGTCTCACCACAGCCAAGTCTTTAGACGTTTCATCTTGCGAGTGACCCAGTGGACAAGAGCCTCGACGAGCCGGAGATCTCCTCATTCGGCCAGCTGCGCGCTGATATTCCCCTGACGAGCAATTATATCTATCTGAACAGCTGCACATTTGGACCGGTTCTGCAATCGGTCCAAAGCTGCATGGCGGCCGCTTTACGGGCTGAGAACGAGGAGATCATCGCCATACGGGGCAAGGCGCCGGGCGTTCGTTTCTACGGCGAAGCCGAAAAAGCCAGACACTCAGTGGCAGAGATGCTTGGCGCGGATGCCGAAGATGTGGCTTGGGTCTCCAATACCACCACCGCCTCGCGGCTGGCGATCTCGAGCATTGACTGGCAGGCGGGCGACAAGCTGGCGGTGACCGACGTCGAGCATCTGAGCACGCATCGGGCGGCGCGGGGGCTGGCGCAGGAGCGGGATGTGAAAGTCACTGTCATTGGTTCAGCAGAACCCGGGAACTCCTCTGACGGGTCCTGCGGGCCTTCCTACGACGGACCTGACTTTTTCCTGGAGCAGCTGGACAGACTGCTGACACCGGCGCATAGGTTGCTGGTGATGAGCCATGTGTCCAACATCGACGGCCGCCGACTGCCTGTAACCGAAGCTGCGCGCATGGCGCGGGCACGCGGGGTCAAGACACTGGTGGACGGCGCGCAGTCTCTTGGGTTATTTGCGGTAAATGTACAGGAGATCGGAGCCGAGTTCTACAGTGGCTCTGTCCACAAGTGGATGATGGGGCCGCCCGGAATTGGCTTTCTGGCAGTTTCGGGCGAGGGCAAACGGGGGTACAATCCTTTTCAACTCCCTCGCCCTCTAGACGCCAAGGGGGGAATTGACTACAGCCAGATGACGGCCGCGGCTCTCACCGAGTTGGGGACGCCCAATTACGCCTTGCGAATCGGCGCCGGCGCGTGTGTAGAGACGGTGCAGCGCATCGGCCTGGAAAGAATAGAAGCGCACTGTCGCCTGCTGACCGAGCAGCTGCGCGCCGGTCTGCAGCGAGTGGCGGGCGTCCACGTCGCCAGTCCGGACGCCTGGGAGAATTCATCAAGTGTTACGACAGTTCAGCTAGACGAGGGGACGCCGGCGCGCTGCCAGCAGTTTGTCGAGCGCCTGTTGGATGACTTTCGCATCGTCGTGAAGTTCCGCCCGGAGATCTGCGGTGTGCGCATTGGCGTTGCCGCTTTCAATACGGCGGATGAGATTGAGCAGCTTCTGACGGCAGTGGCCCGCCTGGTGCCACAAGTCTAAACCCACGAGAGGACAATTGAACCGATCATGCCTGCAACAAGAAACAACGCACCGATAATTTCGATAGACACGCCGACGCCTCCTCCCTATTGGGCTCTGCTGGAGTGGGAACTGATTCGCAACCAGACTGCGGCCGTCGAGGAGTTCTACGCCCGCTATTTTGACGAGCGCGGGTATCTTCTTTGTGTTCCCCGCTGGGGCGGCGATGACGGGCCGGATGACGCAGCCGAAAATCTGGCGGGATGGACTATGCTGCACGCGCTGGGGGGGCCGGATAAGGTTCTGGAGCTGTATAAGAAGGGCTGGGAGGGCCATCTGCGCCAGTACACTGAGGCCAAGACTGTCGAAGTGCCGTTTGCACGCGACGGCATGTACTACAAAGAGTTTCCGGTCATGTTTGACTGGATGCACAACGGTGAGGGTTTTTCGGTTTTCTTCCTACAGCCGTTGTCGGACCCTTATAACCACCTGGCGCGGCAGCGAATGGAACGCTTTGCCGGCTTCTATATGGGCACCGATCCGCAAGCTCACAATTATGACCCAGAACACCGCGTCATTCGCAGCATGTTCAACGGCAGCCGAGGCCCGATGATGCGGAAGTCGACCGGCCTCGACTGGGCCGGTGATTCGCTTGAAATCGAAGGGCGCTTCAAGCCTGGTCACGGCGAGCGCAGCTACGCCGAAATGGTGGCCCACTTTGAGGAGTACAACGACGTGGTCGGCGACCACCCGCTCAATCTGTCGACGACGACGCTGGCATTCAACGCCTACATGCAGACCGGGGACACCGAGTACAAGGACTGGCTGATCGACTACATTGACGCCTGGTGCGAACGGACGGCGGCAAACGAAGGCATCGTCCCCACCAATATCGGATTGGACGGCACCATTGGCGGCGCCTGTGACTGCAAGTGGTACGGCGGAGTCTATGGCTGGGGATTTACGGTAACGGTGCCGCAGACGGGCGAACTGGCGCACCGGCCGTTCTTCCTGCACCGTGTGCACTATGGCTTTGGCAACGGGCTGCTGATGACCGGCGACCAGCGTTATGTGGACACGTGGCGCGGCGTCATCGACAACGTAAACGCCAACAGCAAGACGGAGGGCGGGCAGACGCTCTATCCCCACATGCACGGTGACGAGGGCTGGTATGACTACACACCGGAGCCGTTCAATACGGGGGCGCGGGAGGTGTACTACTGGTCGATGGACCGGTCGGACTTGACGCGCGTGCAGGAGGACGAGTGGATACGTTTTCTGGAAGGAGACAACCAGGACTTTCCGGTCACTGCGCTGCTAGAGGATCTGAAGGAGGTGCGAACGAGAATGTTGAAGGTGCGCTCCGACAGCACTTCGCCGGATACGCGCATGTCTGACGACATGAACGGCTTCAATCCGGCTATGGTGAGCCGGCTGACAGAGCTCATGCTGGGCGGCCTGCCCACGGAGCGGCTGGGCTTTCCTCTCCACAGTCGCGTGCGCTACTTCAATCCGACGCGGCAGAGGGCCGGCATGCCGGAAGATGTTGGCGCGCTTGTCGAAAGCTTAAGTGACGACAAGATGACGCTGACGTTGGTTAATACTGACCAGCTTAAGTCGCGCACAGTTGTCGTCCAAGGGGGCGCTTACGGCGAGCATCAGTTCGAGAGCGTAGACCACGACGGCGTAACGACTGCCATTGATGGCGACAACTTCACGGTGCGGCTAGGGCCGGGCTGCGGCAGCAGACTGCAGATCCGGATGACTCGCTATGCCAATCAGCCAACTTGCGCTTTCCCCTGGGAAAGATAGGCGGATTCTGAAATACAGGCGAGTCGGTTTTGTCAGACGTAGGCCCATAGACTGATAAGCTGGCGTGCGCTCTGCCCTTTCAGCTAGCAAGGAGAATTGCATGGCCGACGAGAGCAAACCCAATGTTCTGGTCTTTCTGTGTGACCAGCTGCGAATCGATCTCCTATCCTGCTATGCCGATACGATTGTGCGCACGCCGAATATTTCTGCACTGGCGCAGGACTCTTGTGTTTTCGAGCGTGCATATACGCCCAGCGCCATCTGCTCACCGGCGCGGGCCAGCCTGCTGACGGGGCTCTATCCGCATAGCCACCACATGTTCAACAATTCGACGCCCGGCTATTCCTACTGCGAACATATGCGGCCAGGCGTGGCGATGATACAGGATTGGGTCGACGAGGAGGGCGAATACGAATCGGCCTGGTTTGGCAAGTGGCACGTCGGCCCGGCGCAGGACCTATTTGACTCCCGCTTCCACCACACGCAAAGGCCTTACGAAGGCGGTCCCGGATTCCTGACCAGTTCCCACTGGCATCCTAACACGAGGATTGCGCCCCTGGTAGAAAGTGTCGGACGCGGCGCGGCGGGCACGTTGGATGTGGGGATGGAGGGCTTTCCGGATGTGGTGGCGGCCCGCTACTCTCAGGATTTCCTACGCAACCGCGACGGGACGAGGCCTTTCTTCCTGACTTGCTCCTTCCCCGGGCCGCACAGCCCTTGGATGGTCCCAGACGAATGGGGTATTCGGTACGACCCGGATGACATCGAATTGTGGGCGAATCGCTATGACACTTTTGAAGGAAAACCGACCAACCAGAGAAAGCTGCGCCTGATGCAGGACGTTCGCGGGGAAGATCTCGTTCAGTCCGCCGCGCGCCCGTTGGCTGATGGGGCAGTCGGACAGACGCAGGAGATGAAGGACCAGGAGTTGAAGGAGTTGCTGGCCTGTTGTTTCTCCTATCTGGAGCTGATCGATCAGATGGTAGGTGAGGTGGTGGCAACGCTCAAGGAACTGGATCTGTATGAGGAGACAGCCATCATCTTCACAGCCGATCACGGCGATATGGCCGGTTCGCATGGCATGATGAACAAGGGCGCGTACATGTATGACGAGATCTACCGCATCCCCCTGCTGGTCAAAAACCCGGGAACCCCGCAACCTAGCCGCAGCGCCGCATTTGTGCATTTGATGGATATAACCGCGACCTGCCTGCACGTAATGACGGGGTCGGAACAGGAAAGCATGATGGGGCAGACCTTGCACGGCCAGTCGCTGCTGCCCCTTGTTGAGGGTAAGGGGAATTGGGATCGGGCGATGCACTACGCCGAGTACCACGGCGACTGGTACGGTCATTATTCGGCGCGGATGGTGACCGACGGCCGCTGGAAGCTGGTGTGGAATCTGACGGATCTGTGCGAGCCGTATGATCTGGAAAACGACCCCCACGAGCTAAGCAACTGTTTTTACAGTCCCGAATATGAGGATGTGCGCGCCAGATGCTTCGATTATTTGATGGAGGAGGCGCAACGCACGGACGACGCGCAGTTGCGGTTGCTGCTGCCGCAGGTCGAAATTGCGGCGCAGGGAGCCGCCGGCCTCTGATTCAGACGAAAAGGTGACTACTAAGCCATATACAGTGCCTGTATGGCCCAGACCTTCGGTCACGCCGCCATTCGGGCTATCTGATCGTGTACTCGTTGGCCGCCGCCTCCTTGGACTGGACGCACCGCTGGAATTACGGCGTACGGTGGACGGGGCATGTTTTTGTAGGGGGGCGTTGCGGGGGCGCAGCCCCTGCACAAGGGAGGGCCGAAGGCCCGACCGCCCAAAAACAGAGAATGAGGAGAGAGTAAATACCCTTACTCGCCTCATTCAGGTTCGCAAACCAACTGTGGCTGAGTAGTTACACGAATAGCAAGTTCCAGCACAGACGTCACTGCTTCATAAGTGCACGCCTGTGCTCGGTCGACGATGAATACGTGAAAGGCAATTTGTATGGCAAACGCGAGCAAACCCAACGTCCTGATCTTCCTCTGTGACCAGCTGCGGATCGATCTGTTGACCTGTTACCAGGAGACGCTGGTGCGAACGCCGAACATCACGGAGCTGGCCGGGGATTCCTGCCTGTTCGAACGGGCGTATACGCCGTTAGCTCTTTGCTCTCCTGCCCGCGCCAGTCTGCTTACCGGCCTCTACCCTCACGGCCACCACATGTTCAACAACTCGACTCCCTATTACTCCTACTGCGAGCACATGCGGCCGGACGTAACAATGCTGCAGGACTGGGTCGACGAGGAAGGCGAATATGAGTCAGGCTGGTTTGGCAAATGGCACATCGGACCGGCGCAGGACCTGTTCGACTCCCGTTTCCATCATACGCACAGTGAGCCTTATGAGGGCGGCCCCGTCTTTCTTGACAGCTCGCACTGGCACCCGAACACACGAATCGCGCCGCTTGTTCAAAGTGTGGGGCGCGGCACTGCCGGCACATTGGACGTGACGATGGAGGGGTTTCCTGATGTAGTCGCGGCGCGATACACGCAGGAATTTCTGCAGACGCGCGACAGGAGCAAGCCGTTTTTCGCGACCTGTTCGTTTCCTGGTCCTCACTTTCCCTGGATGGTGCCCGAGGAATGGGGCATACGCTACGATCCTGACGACATTGAAATGTGGGGCAACCGTTATGACACCTTTGATGGGAAGCCGATAAACCAGAGGAAAATACGCCTGTTGTACGGGGCGCAGGCAGGGGGTCTTTCCTCCGAGGAACAGGACCAGGAGCTGAAGGAGTTGCTGGCGTGCTGCTTCTCCTACATTGAGCTGATCGACGCGATGGTCGGCGAGGTCGTTGCTACGCTCAAGCAGCAGGGCCTTTACGACGACACGGCCATCATTTTCACGGCGGATCATGGCGACATGGCCGGGTCGCATGGGCTGATGAATAAGGGCGCGTATATGTATGACGAAACTTACCGCATTCCCATGCTTCTCAAGAGGCCGGGGGCGCGGGAGGCAACACGCAGCAGTGCCTTTGTTCATTTGATGGACGTGACAGCAACCTGTCTGCACTTGATGACGGGTACGGAACAGGACAGCTTGTCGGGGCGGAGCCTTCACGGGCAGACTCTGTTGCCCCTGGCCGAGGGGGAGGCGGACTGGCCGCGCAGCATGCATTACGCACAGTATCACGGCGACCCGTGGGGTCATTACTCTTCACGCATGGTGACTGACGGGCGCTGGAAGCTGGTGTGGAATCTGACGGACCTGTGCGAGCTGTACGATTTAGAGAACGACCCCCACGAGCTGCATAACCGTTTCTACGATCCCGATCTTGATGACGTACGCACTGCCTGTTTCGACTATCTCCTGGCGGAGGCGAAGCGTACCGGCGACGCCCAGGTCTTTCTGCTGAAGCCGGAACACGAAATGGCCATTCAGGGGATCCCTGTTCCTGGAAGCTCCTGATGGGGCAGCAACGCCTAGATTCTCACGCCGCTGAAGAAATCGATCTGCACTGCCGAAAAGATTGAAGAGAACCAGAGCAAAAAAGGGAGGTCCACGATGAAATTTGGTGTCTTTCTTCCGAGCCACGGACCGGCGAAATCGCCGCACGCGGTCCATCAGGTGGCGCAGGCGGCAGAGCAGGCCGGATACGATTCGCTGTGGGCCGCCGATCATGTGCTCGTACACCAGCGGTTTAGCGACTTCTGCCTGATCGAGACTTTTGTGACCTTGGGCTATGTGGCGGCCATCACGGAGAAGATCACACTGGGCACAACCGTACTGGTGCTGCCGCAGCGGGATCCGATCCTGGCTGCCAAGCAGGCGGCCGCGGTCGACCAGTACTCTGGCGGTCGCTTGATCCTGGGTATCGGCGTTGGATGGATGGAAGACGAGTACCGCTATTTGCGGACCGACTTCAGTAAGCGCGGCCGCATGATGGACGAGTGGATGGATGTGATGCGGGTGCTGTGGCGCGAGGATGAGCCAACCTTCCAGGGGGAATGGATCAGTTTCGAGGAGAGCGCGTTCGAACCGAAACCGGCGCAGAAGGGGGGTCCGCCGTACACCATTGGCGGGCTGAGCGACGCGGCGATCCGACGGGCCGCGACGAAGGCGAGCGGCTGGCATCCGATACAGATTGAACCGGAGGAGGTTGCCGCGGGCGTGGCGAAGATGCGGGCGTGGGCGAACGGAGAGCCGCGGACGGTCATCTTCCATGCACGCACTGAGTTGGGTGATCAGGCGGACCCGGAGGTGTCGATTCTCAGAGGGTCGATGTCCGAAATCAGCGACCGCATCGGACGCTACGCGGAAGCCGGTGTCGAGCACATGTTATTTGACTTCAACACAACGCCGACGGCCGGTGCAATTCAGGATCAGATGGAGAGGATCGCGTCTGATGTGTTTCCGGTTCACAAGACTGCGTGAGCAGTAGGGGACAGCGGAATGGCTATTGGTTACAGGGAGTCAAGCTCCTCGATTTTCGCCCAGCCACCTTTGTCCTTTGACGCCTCGGCTGCCAGCCCGCTCATGTGAAGTTGGGCGACGGACGGGGCGTCCGCGGGGAGTGGTCTGGCGCCAAGGGCTTCTCTGAGTTTCCCGACTTCAGCGCTGGTGGATTCCGTTTCCGTCAGCGGCTCGCCGACGACGGCGTCGAGGAAAGTAGTGACGCATTCATTCATGCCGGGCCAGCCGGCGCGAGGTTCGGATTCCGGGACGGATTCCACCGACCATTCGCTCTGCTGGCGGGTGCGTTGGCGCAGTTCGCCGGAGAACAGGTCCACGATGAGGTCGCCGTCTTCGCCATTTACTTCGACGGTTGTTTCCAATTCGACGACACAACCCAGATTGACTTGTACCGTTCCCCAGATGCCGCCGTAATCGTAGAGTCCCTGGCACTGGCGCTGGGCGCGTCCGGGCAGGCCGCTTCCTTCAAGGAGAAGCACGCGGGACGGGGTGGCATTAAGGATGCGGTTGAGCGTATCCACGTACCAGGGAGCGATGTGGTTGAGCGTGCTCAGGTCTGCTTCCGGGTCGGCGTCCCAGCTTGATTGCAGACGAACGGATGCGGTATGCACTTGTCCGATGAGGCCGCTGCGTACCCGCCGGGCCGCCTCGACGAAGACGGGAATGAAGCCGATTTCGAGGTCGGCGTGGGTCACCTGCGGAGCCGCCAACAGCCGGGACACCATTGGGCGAATCCTTTGGCGCTGGCTGGCGAGGGGTGGTTCGTAGAAGATCGGCACACCGGCATCGAGAGCGGCGGAGAGCGCCTCTTCGTGCGCGTGGTCGGAGACGGCGATGAAGACAGCGTCGACCTGTGGGCCGTTTAGCAGGTCTTCGGCATTGGAGAATACGGCGACGTCGGAGCCGAGTTCGCCGCGGATGCGTTGTTGGGTGGCGGCGCTGGGGGCGGCGGCGGAGACGATTTCGGCGCGGCCGTCGCGGTGCAGTGCGGGTAAGTAGGCCATGCGGGTCCAGCTGCCGTAGCCGATTAGTCCGATGCGAAGATCCATCTTATTCCCCTTGCATGTGTTCCTAGATACTTCTTCAGAACAGTGGGTCCGGCCAGCGAACGAAGGCCAGGGCGGCTGCGAGCCGTTTGAAGTCCGCTTCTGTCAAGTCTTGGCGATAGGGCAGGGCCTTCTGGATTGCCTCTGGTTGGCCGGCATAGCGATTGACGATTTTCCGGGCATTGATTTGGGCGTCGCCGTATTGCAGGACCAGCAAACAGATGCAATCAAATCCATGCTGGCTGGCGTACCAGGAACCGACGTCGAACAGACGGATCACTTGGTCTCGTTTGCGGTCGAAATTCGTGAATTCGCTGATTCCGGATTGACATCTGGCCTCAACGAAAATTACTGCGCTCTTCCCCAGCTTAATCAGGAGGTCTGGTTCGAAATCCCCTTCCCTTTGCGGTCGGCTTGGGGGTGCAGGGAGTTTCGGCCAAAACTCCATTTCTGCCGCAGCGATGTTCTTAAAGGCTTGAGGCGGGACCACTCCAAAGAATGACTGCCGGATGAGCTGGGTGAGAATACGGGTCCTTTGCGGCTCATCGTTGAGCAGCGGGCTGAAATAGTGCCAAGTGCGGGCATCCTCAGAGCCTTCGCTGAGGACTTTGGGCAACCCCTCTGCGATCGAAGGGGGAAACCTGTCGGCCAGTTTGCCCTGAAACGCCGGGTGCGCCGTGTCGGTCTGTCTCAGTAGAGGATGATCTTCCGGCCGTCGCCAGACCCTGAGCCTGGAACTGCTAACAACGAACTCGCTCAATTTTCTGCCCAATCATAGAGAGAACAGTGACCTTTTTTGAAAGCGAAGTAACTGTGAATCATTCTACGTAAAATAGTCCTTACTTACAATTTCAGGAAGGGCAGGGTGCACCCCAGATTTGGGGTGGGAACGGTCTGGCGAGGAAGTTATGCCGACGGTGGGTGGAACTGTTTAGCGGTTCTTGGAGAGATACAGGGCAGGCGGCGGGCCTGGCTTGACCGGGAGGACCGTCGATATGGAGGGGGGACAGGGCAGGCACAAGGCCTGCCCCTACAGGTCCATTGGGGGGGATGCGAGGGTGGGCGCTGGGCGGGGGCGCGGAACTGCAGTTTTTGGTGAACTGCGAACGGCAGTAGTTAGTGGTCTGTGGGTTGAGACAGCATGGGGGGTAGACACCGTTGGCTAGACACTGTTGGCTTGACACTGTGCTGGGGAAGAATACACACGGAGGCTAGCCAGGGCGGGGCGTTGCGGGGGCGCAGCCCCTGCACAAGGGAGGTCCGAAGGCCCTGAACTGCAGGGGTCAGCGGTCAGTGGTCAGTGATCAGCGAAAGGGTGATCTGTCGGGATGGTTTTGAGGAGTGGACAGGGGCTAGTCGATATTAGGGTTACAAGAGTGTGGACCCCCATTTGGGACGCATCCGATGAATTCACACGCATTGGCAAGGGGCAAATATCATGGTACCCTCCATATGCTTTTCTACAGACTACCTTCCGCAGCAGCGAGTCAGCTTCCAGGAGCAAAGCCCAACAAGATGACCAGATTTGTCGTAATCGGCGGCGGCGCGATCGGCCTGAATGCCGCCTACCAGTTGGCGCGCATGCAGTCCGGCAAGGTCACGCTGTTGGAAAAAGGCCAGGTTGGCGACGGATCGAGCAGCCGTGCGGGCGGAATCATCACCGGACTGCTGTGGTCGGAGACGGGCGTCCTGGCGCGGATGATCAGCCTGCGACTCTACCAGGAGTTGAGCGAAGTTTTGGAACAGTACGGCTACCGTTTCCAGAACGTCGGCTGCCTGAATCTTTTCGACCCGGCTTCCTGGCCGGAGCGTGAGGAGCTGCTCCCTCTCTATGACCGGCTCGACTTTGCCTACGAAATCTTTGATGCTGCGCAGATGCGGCGGCGCTGGCCCGATCTGACGCCAGAAGCCGACCTGATTGGACTCCACGACGCGCTGGGGGGCTACAGCGAGCCGCATGAATACGTCCCCGCGCTGGCCAGGCGGTGCCGCGATCTGGGCGTGGAGATACGTGAGAACGCGCGGGTTAGCGGACTGCAGATCGAGAATGGCCGCGTTGCCGGCGTGCAGACGGAGATGGGTGTGCTGGAGGCGGATGTCGTGGTCTGCACGGTCCATGCATGGACCGCAGCTTTCATGGAGCGTTGCGGTGTGCGTCTGCCGATCAAATCTTTTGTTCACCAGAGGTATGTTTCATCGAAATTGCAAGAACGCGCGGCGATACCCGCAATCAACGCCAACCCCTACGGAGGCTATATCCGCCCGGCGCGCCTGGGAACAACTGATTTCCGCATACTAGCCGGAGGGGAGACCGAAGACAGGGAGGAGGAGCGCGTCGACGATTCTGCCTTCCACATGTCGGTGCTATCGGCCCCGAGTAGTCTTCGTGGTCTTCTCTCGGAGAATCTAACGCCCTTGGTCCCCAAGCTGGCCGCGACCCGCTGGGAGACCGAACAGGTTGGGCTTATCTCCTTTTCGCTGGACGGTGAGCCGGTATTGGGGACTCTGCCTCAACTGCCGGGTCTGGTGGTGGGAGCCGCCTTCCATTCGGGCGGTCTTGCCTACAGTCCTGTGGCTGGCCTACTGCTGGCGGAACTGGCAGCCGGCGAAACGCCGAGCGTTGATATCTCCTCCTTTTCGCCGGGTCGATTCACTGCGGAGGATACGGAGGCCTACCTGGCGACGACTGTCGTTCAAGCTGACGCGTTTCGGCGCCGCCACTAATTGAGCTGCGCGCGGCGGCTGTCCAGCTTTGACAAAAAGGTAATAATTTGGCATAGTTTCGGCGCTAATAAGGGTCGCCAACAATGTCACCCGCGCAGCAGCGTGAATCTTCACTGGCGGTCGCCCTTTGCCGGATCTGATTTTCGTCCCAATACCCAATCTCTTGGGAAAACACAATTCAGAGTGACAGACGGCTTGCACAAGTCAATTCTGTCCAGTCCACCGTTGCCCCCGATGGGGGCGAAATCAACCAAAGATCCATCAACTTCATAAGGGGACACACATGAGACAACTGCATCTCCGATTCGCAATTTCTGCACTTCTCTTGCTTTCGGTTATTCTGGGCGCGTGCGCGGCTCCGGCAGCCCCGGCTCCCTCCGATTCTGGCGCGGCCATGGCCGATGAGGACGAGATGATGGGCCGACCGTTGCCGGATGACGCTGCCGAAGAGCAGGTGATCCGCTATGTGGCGCGTGGATTCGGCCGTCTGAATCCAGCGGCAGAGGGTGGGTTCGGACGTTTCATCATCGCCCACATGTTTATGCCCTTTTTCATCCGCGATGCGGAACATAACTTGTCACCCTGGTTGGCTACGGGCATCGACGCCAACGAGGACATGACGGTTTACACGATTCATATCCATCCTGACGCAGTCTGGAACGACGGTTCTCCGGTAACGGCGCACGAGGCCAAAGCCTATTGGGAATACGGTCTTCATCCCGACAAGTGCATCGGCTGCTATCTTTCACGCTTCACCGGTTTTGACTTGATCGACGGCGCGCAAGCGGTGATCGATGGCGAGGCGGACGAAGTGGGCGGCATCGTGGCGGTGGACGACAAGACGGTGGAAGTTCGCCTGATCACGTCAGACCCTCTGTTCCCGCAACGCGTCGCTCTGTTTGACACGGGCTTTGTCAAGGTCGAGGACATTTCCGGCGATGACTTTTCGGCGACGGCCGAGACTCGGGTGAACGGGCCCTTCATGCTGCAAGATTGGGACGTAGACGAGCAGAAGTTTGAGATAGTGCAGAATCCGAACTGGTGGGGGGACAAGAAGCCCTTCATCGAGCGAATCATCGCCACGCCGTCGGCTGACGAGAACATTTCGTTCATCATGTGGCAGAACGATGAGATTGATATCGCCTTCTTCCTGACCAATGTGCGCGAGCAGTTGGAGGAGGGGACGTTTACGGTGATTCCTTACGCCACCAACCTGTTCTATACATTCTGGGCCGGCGTCGAGCCGATCGACGATCTCAATGTGCGGCGCGCGTTGGTTCATGCAGTGGACTGGCAGCCGGCTATCTCGGCGGCCTGGGAAGGAACCCGCGACGACCGCTTCATGTCGACGCTGCTGACACCAGAGCTTCAGTGCTACAAGGAAGGCAACTGGCCTGACTTCGGATTCGACCCTGAGTTGGCCAGACAAGAGCTGGCCGACTCAAAGTACGGTGGGCCGGAAAATCTGCCCACGATCCGCATCACTACCGGTGGCCAGTCGCCCAACTATATCCGCACAGCTGAGATCATGGTTGAGCAGTGGAAGAACAACCTGGGCATCACCAACGTGGAAGTTCGTCCCGGCGGGATGGATGTGTGGGGCCAGGACGCCGAGTTGGTCAACGTCCGCCGGCAGAGTCTGGGCGCCATCCTGCCCGATCCGCCGAATTTCCTTTCCGGCCACTGGGCCAATTACGGCAACCCTGCCGCAGCGGGCAGCATGGCAGACGACACTGAGCTAGCCGAGATGATTGAGGGGCTCAAGTCCATGTCGCGTGACGATCCTGAATTCTGTGCTAAGGTGCAAGAGACGGAAGCGCGCATGCTGGGCCACTATCCAATCATTCCTATGATTTGGGATCCGTACGGCTACAGCGTCAAGCCGCGCATCAAGAACTTCAGCACAAACGTGGATAACAACTGGGCCACGTTGCTGGACATTTATGTCGCTGAGGAGTAATTAGGTAAGGGTTGAGAGTCGAGAAGTCGCTTCGATTCTCAGCCCACCTAGCTCCCTTCTTTGTAGTTTTACCATCAACAAACGCGTCTCTGGAGCAGAGGCGCATCGAATGACCAAGACGGAGATTGAAACCCATGAAAAGTAGAACCCGATTGTTCCATGCAGTTGCACTGCTGGTGATCCTCGGCATGGTGCTGTCTGCTTGCGCAGCACCTGTTGCTCCGGCGGATTCCAGCGGCGCGGCCATGGCAGATGAAGGCGAAGAGATGGCCGGTCGTCCCCTACCGGACGATGCAGCCGAAGAGCAGGTCATCCGTTACGTGACGCGAGATCTCAGCCGCCTGAACCCGGCTTCGGAGAGTGGTTTTGGCCGCCCTTGGATCTCACATATGTGGATGCCGTTTTTCCTGCGCGATCGCAACCACAACTTGCAACCCTGGCTGGCCACCGACTGGGAAGTCAACGACGATAACACGGTCTATACAATCCATATCCACCCGGATGCTGCCTGGTCCGATGGCTCGCCTGTCGTGGCCCAGGAGGCTATAGACTACTGGTCTTGGGCTATCAGCCCGAACTGCATTTCCTGCTGGACCTTCTTGCGGCTTGGCACTGTCGCGGGCGCCCAGGCTGTGATCGACGGTGAAGCCGATACGATCTCGGGGCTGACCGCTATTGACGACAAGACGCTGCAGATCACGCTGGAATCGTCAAACCCGACATTCATAGCCAGCATGGCACACTACAACACCGGCTTCGTCAAAATGGAGGACGTGAACGCCGATGAATTCGCGGCCGATGCCAACACGCGAGTAAACGGCCCTTTCCAGATTGAAGTGTGGGACCTGGATGCCCGCGAATATGTCGTCGTGCAGAACCCCGGCTGGTGGGGCGATACGAAGCCTTTCATCGAACGCATCGAAGCACAGTGGTCCAACGACGAAAACATTACCTACATAATGTGGCAGAACGGTGAGGCCGACGTCGCGCACTGGTTCACAAACATCCGCGAGCCGCTGCGCGCCGAAAACCCCGACCTGTTCGTGCTCATTCCCTACGCCACCAACTTCTACTTTGCTCTCCACACCAGCAAACCGCCCATGGATGACATCAACGTGCGGCGGGCCTTGCTCCATGCGGTGGACTGGGATCTGGCCATCGGCGCGGCCTACGAGGGTTCTCGTAACGAGCGCATCATGAAGACCCATCTGACGCCCGAACTGCCCTGTTTTGTCGCCGACAACTGGCCCGATTTCGGCTTTGATCCGGAACTGGCAAAGCAGGAATTGGCGGCATCCAAATATGGCGGACCGGAAGGCCTTCCCAAGATTCGCATATCCAGCGGTGGTTCGTCGCCCAATTATCTGCGCACAGCAGAGATTATGGCTGAGCAGTGGAAAAACGTTCTGGGGATTACCGATGTGGAGATCCGGCCGGGTTGGGGTGATGCCTGGGGCCAGGACGTCGACTTGGTCAACGTACAGCGCAACAGCTGGGGCGCAACTATCCCCGACCCTGCGGCGATGATCAACGGGTTGTGGAAGTATTACGCGGTGCCACATGAGGTTGGCCTGGACGATGAAGAGCTGGGTGCGATGATGGCCGAGCTTTCGTCGCTCGATCCGGCAAGCGCGGAATATTGTGAAAAGGTATCGGCGGCGGAACAGCGGCTTCTCAGCCACTACTACTTCCTGCCGATGATCTGGGATCTGTACGAGTACGTAGTGCAGCCTTACGTCAAGAATTTCGACGCCAACGTCGACAACAACTGGTCGACGCTGCTCGATATCTATGTAGCGGAACACTAGACCGAACAGTGAGGAGTGGGGGGGTGAAAAACTCTCCCCACTCCTCGTCTCTCACTTCTCTGGCGCGTCTCCAAGGACCGTTGAAATGTACAAATATACGCTGAAGCGCCTGGCGATTGCGATCCCGACATTTTTTGCAGTCCTCATCATTACTTTCACTCTTACCGTGCTCAGCCCGTTTGACCCGGTGGCGATGATGATGGCCCAATTTGAGGGTACGCTGGACACGCTGGCCAGAGACGATGTTATTGAAAAGATCCGCGAGCAGTACGGCCTCAACGATTCCTACGGCGTGCAGTTCACGCGCTGGATTGGGCGTTTGATGCAAGGCGACCTGGGTATTTCGATCAACGGGCAACGCAACGTGCTGCGCATGATCGTCAAGACCTTCCCAATCTCCTTCCAATTGGGTCTGGCAGGTGCAGTAGTAACAACACTGTTGGGCATTCCACTGGGTTGTCTGGCAGCCCTCAAGCAAAATACATGGATTGACTATACGATCGTGGGCGGCACGCTTGGTTTTCGAACGGTGCCGGTCTTTGTGCTGGCGCCCTTGCTGCTGATGCTCTTTGTCCTGGTGCTGGATATCATGAATGTACCGCGCGGTTGGGACGGCTTATTTCAGACCAAAGTAATTCTGCCGGTGTGTATTCTTGCTCTGGGACCCTTGCCGGTCGTTGTACGCCAGACCCGCGCCGCGGTTCTTGAAGTATTCACCATGGATTACGTACGCACAGCCAAGATGAAGGGCCTGGAGATGTGGCGCATTATCATTCGCCACATCTTGCGCAACGCCCTGATTCCGGTGGTCACCACCTTGGGCTTCGTCGCCGAGGGATTAATCGTAGGCAGCATTTTTCTGGACAGCATCTTTGCCATTCCCGGATTCGGCGGAGTAGCGGAGTCAGCCTTTCGCGGTTTTGATTACCCAGTGATCATGGGTGTCACCATGGTTAGCGCCGTCATGATCATTCTAACCAACTTGCTCGTCGATCTGATCTACCCGTTCCTGGATCCGCGCATCAAGTTTGAGTGAGCTGAGCCCCCGCCGCAGCTCTAGGCGGCGCACTGTCTGGAGCGTAGCCGTGCGGAATTACTGTAAGATAATTTTTATCAGGGAAGTCGGTAAATGAGCGAAAGCAGCGACCAGAGTTCGGCCAATAATCTGAGCGAGGAACTGATCGCCGAGGATGCTTTGAAAGCTCGATCGCTTTGGCAGGATGCGGTAAGCCGGCTGCTCGCGAATCGGCTCTCGATCATCGGGCTGGTCATTACAACCCTCCTACTGGTGGCGGCCCTGTTTGGACCTTACATTGCGCCCTATTCTTATACCGAGCAGGATCTTATGAACGTCGCAAAGATGCCCAGTGCCGACCACTGGCTGGGAACCGATGAGATAGGCAGAGATCTTTTCAGCCGGGTGATATGGGGAGCCCGTACCGCCACTTTGGTCGCAATTTTCACTACCGTCATCAGCGTGATAATCGGAGTTATACTCGGTGCAGTGGCAGGCTATGGAGGCGCGCTGGCCGACAGCATCACGGGTCGCGTCATCGACATTGTGATGTCGGTGCCCGGTCTACTGTTGGCGGCTTTGATCGCGGTCTCTATCAAGCAGCCGATCGTTTCGTGGGCCAAAGAAATCTACGAAAGCAATGGGTTCCCCTTGTTCGCGGACACGACGTGGCTCGATTTGCTGGTGGTGTTCGGGGGCTTGGCATTTGTGTCGTGGCCGGGCTACGCCCGACTGATTCGGGGCCAGATTTTCTCTCTGCGTGAAGAACAGTACATCGAAGCGGCCAAGTCAGTGGGCGTGTCGGAAGTCAAGATAGCGCTGCGGCACCTCTTGCCCAATGCGATTGGTCCCGTAATCGTCACTCTTACCTTCAGTTTTTCCAGCGCGATGGTGTTGGAATCTTCACTAAGCTATCTGGGCATCGGTGTTCTGCCGCCGCAGGCCAGCTGGGGAAATATGATCGCTTCCAACATCGGCAGCTGGTCCTATCGCCCCTGGCTGGTGGCTGTGCCGTCATTGACCCTGGCGATCGTCACGCTGGGCATCAACTTCCTGGGCGACGGTCTGAACGACGCCCTCAATCCCCGCTCGAAACGCTCGATCTGACCGGCGTTTATCTATCTAGAGACGGTACGCAGGCGGTCGGGCGACAACGGTAGAGCTACTTCCACGCCGCTTGCTGCCAAACGCCTGAACACAAAAGCCGGAAATTCCCGGCGTCATGAAAAGTCACAGAACGACAAGGAGTTAACATGGCTGAAGAAAAGCTGCGCGCGGCCGTAATTGGCGGCGGATTGGGCGGTTCCCACGGGTATGCCTATGCGCGTGCGCCAGAGTACGAACTGGTGGCTATTTGCGACCTCAATCCCGAAGTGTTTCCGCGCTTCTTTGAACGGGCCGAACTTCCACCTGGCAGCATCAACCAGTACACCGACTATCATGAAATGTTCGAGAAGGAACGGCTCGATGTTGTCAGTGTGGCAACGCCTGACCACCTGCACGCAGACCCAGTCTGCGACGCCTCGAACGCAGGCATCCGCGGCGTCATCTGCGAAAAGCCACTGACTACGACGATCAAGGACGCCGACCGCATTATCGAAACGATCGAGGCCAATGGCACAAAGATGTCGGTGGACCACACGCGCAGTTGGATTCCGTCATATCAAGGCGTCAAGAAAGCAGTTTGGGACGGTGAGATCGGCGGGCTGACGCGGATCGTGGCCCACATGGGCGGTCGCCGCTCGATGCTCTTCCGCAACGGCACGCATCTGATCGACGGTGTCTGCTTTTTCGCAAACGCGTCGCCGGTCTGGGTTATTGCCGCGCACGAGCAGGGCTTTGAGGACTATGGGCCAGTCTACGACGGGAAAGGCGGAAAGGATCCACAGTATGACCCTGGCTCGACTATCATCATCGAATTCGCGAACGGCGTGCGCGGGATTGTAAACAGCGCCAAGTTGACGCCTCAACTTTTCGAGTACGATTTGCAGGGACCGAACGGTCGCTACTGGCTCACCGACAAGCATTGCACGGCCTGGAAGACGGAGCAGAAAGAGGGTACCCCTGTACAGGTGCCACCGCCTGAAGGCCGGAGCTACGTCGATCCCTTCGGCGAAAACCTGATCCCGGCGGTCCAGGAGATGGCCAATATGGTTTTGCATGATGCGCCCAGCAGTTCCTCTCCCTACAGAGGCAGGGAGTCGCTGGAGATCATGCTGGCGGCTCTGATCTCACAAACCAAGGGTAGCGCAAAGATCGAATTACCACTTCCACGCGAATAAGGTACGGCACAATGTCAAGAGACAGACGGTTGGTCATAGGGGCAATCTCCTCGCACGGCCATGAACTCGGTCACGTCAGCGTGCTAGATCAGTTAGACGAGGTAGGGTCGATTCACGTTTGCGCGGCATCGGACTTGGTCGACGTGGAGGATCTGGCCGGCGAGTCTGCGCGGGTGGTCGGCAAGTATACCAACGTTGACGCCTTGCTGGAACGCGCCGACCTTGACGCGGTGATTATGTGCGCCCGGCCCGATCATGCGCCTGGCATCATGGAGAAGGTCGTCAACGCCGGCTTGCCGGTCCTCTACGACAAGCCGGCAGCAACCCGTGCGGCAGATCTACGGCGGGTGGCGGAGGCTGCCAAGCGAAAAGGGGTAACGGCCGGTGCAATGCTGCAGTGGCGTTATCATCCTATGACTATCAGTCTGAAGAGGGCGCTGATGGACGGGGCGCTCGGAGATGTGATGACCATAGAGGGCAAAATGCTGAACGGCCTCCTGCGATATCGGGATACGTCCACCTATCTCTTTGAACCCGAAACGGCCGGTCACGGAATCCTCTCTTGGCTGGGCTGTCACTGCATGGACCTTGTGATCTATCTGATGCAGGAGCGGGTGGTGGAGGTGATGGCGATGGTGGGAAATCTGAACCCGGAGAAAGTCAAGGTCGAGGACTCCGGATTTCTCATACTCAAGTTTGAGAGCGGCCGGATGGGCACGTTCCAGGCGGGTTACCACTTACTAGGCGGCAAGGCGACCTACGACTTCTACGTTGGCATGCGCGGGACAGAGGGGTTTGCGGTATTGCCGCTACTCGAGCCCCAGGAGGAAACGTCCGGAGGGAGCGAGGTCGAGCACACTTCAACATATACGCTGTCCAGTGAAGCGCGGGGCTGGAATACGGGCGGTGTCCGCCGGGAACGCTTCGCAATACCACATGCGCCGGGCTACGGCGGCGTCATGGCGGAAGAGCTATACCGAGATTTCTTTGATGCTGCCCAGAGCGGCGCGCCGGCGCCGGCGCCGATCGAAGATTCGGTGCATTTGCTGGAGATCGTCGAGGCGGCCAAGGAGTCTTCGGCCACGGGCCGCGCTGTTGGCATTGCCGTGTGATCTATGATGGAAAGACAGAAATGAGCAGAATGACGTACCGCGAGACATTTGAAGACGGAGCCGGCGGCTGGATTGCCTGGTTGGGACCCGGTCAGCCGGCGCCGGCCGTTATCGAAGACGGGGCATTAGTCTCTCGCGGCCCATGGGGCATCGACTCCAATCATGCTCCTCCGGGCGGCGGATACCTCCACCTCCTGTTTATTCTCCATACTGCACCGCAGGCCAACCCAGGCGATAGTTACGGTCCTTTGCTTGGTGGGAACCGTTTTATTGACGGAGGCTATCCCAGAGATTTTCGCAATGCTCGACTTACCTTGCGGCTTAAGGGTGATGTCGACCTTCAGGGGGCAGAGTTGCGGCTACATTGCCAGTCGCGCGTGGGGGACAAGGCGATCAACTTTGTTTTGACATCACAGTGCTTCACAGTGACGCAGGACTGGACGGTGCAGACGATCACGCTGTCACCCGACCCTGAGCAGTGGCTCTGCCTGGGAGCACGCCACGATCTGACGGACGAATACGGCTGGGGCGATATTGAAAGTGTGCTGCAGGATATCAACATCGACATCATCCTCCTGCTGCACCCTTTGCGAATTGTGCCGTTGCAGCCTCAACCGGAAGGTCCTCATTTTCGACGCGCTGAGTTAGACTATGAGGTTGACAGATCGCATCTTCCTTCTGGTGAAATCAGGTTGGGAGAAGTACAGATCGACTTCCACAACACTGCTGAAATGTCGGATAGACAGTAAGGAAGTCTAAGCACTTTCCTGAGAAGGTAGTCGTCATTCCCAGAAGGTATTTGTGCAAAATTCCTTTGCATAGTGCAGGATAGTCTAAGCAGAAAAACCAATTGTGATTGCATTGCAATCATGATATGATCCCTTCACAATGCAAATGGAGGTGATAACATGGCCAGCATAACAGTGCGCAATCTCGACGAAGATCTGAAGAGGCGGCTACGAATAAGGGCAGCCAGGAATGAACGATCCATGGAGCAGGAGGTCCGTGACATTCTGCGTGCGGCGCTGGATCAGGAGGTGGCTCCTGCCAGAAATCTCGGAACGGAGATCCACAATCTGTTTAAGCCTTTCGGAGAGGTCGAGTTGGAAATCCTTCCACGGGAAGCTATGCGCGAGCTCCCGCGTTTTGATGGAATACTAGGTGATGTTCATTCTTGATACCAATGTTATCTCGGAGGTAATGCGAGACAGCCCGCATCAGAAGGTCCTGGCATGGATAGACGATCAGTTTACGAGCTCTCTGTTTGTGACTGCTATCACTGAGGCAGAGATTCGAACTGGCATCGCGCTCTTGCCCGCAGGGAAACGTCGGCGAGGGCTGACTGCCGCTGCGGAACGCACCTTCGAAATGCTGTTTTCTGAACGTGTCCTAGCTTTCGACAGCGAAGCTGCCCGTGCTTATGCTGAAATAGCGTCCGGCCGCAGGGTGGTTGGCCGTCCGATCAGCCAGGCCGACTGCCAGATAGCTGCGATCGCTAAATCCCAAGGGGCATCAATTGTTACCAGAGATGTAGACGACTTTGAAGGTTGCGGTGTTGAAGTATTGAATCCCTGGACTGATCGGTGAACTCACCAAATCCACCCGGAAGGCAATTGCGCTCTTTTTCCAATTTGCCCCGCAGCTAAGACCAGTTATTGGTTCAGACAAACTGAAGTTCAGTCAGTCGCCTTGGTAGCAAGCGGAAACGCTTGGTATCTCCCTCCAGGTTCTCGCGGGGCTGGCCTTTTGCTGAGAACCATCCTTCTCGAGAGCGTGCATCCTGGGATGGGGCATCCAGACCTCAAAGTTCTCGATGAAATTGTGGTTGTCCGAGAGTCCTTATAATTTCGCTCCACGCGGGGGGCGTAGTTGAGGCTGTACTTCCAGTAACGGGTAGGCCACAGAGTCGTCAACCTCGTGCTGTATTCTCAAACTTTCGTGGTTGCCCCGGACTAGAGTGAGCAGACGATCACCCTTATGCCGGACCCGGCACAGTGGCTCAGAACGGGCGTCCGCCACGACCTGAAAGACAGGTAGGAATGGGACGAAATTGAAAGCGTGACGCGGGATGTCTATATTGATATCATTCACCTGTTGCACTCCTTGAGAATTGCGCCGTCACAGCCTCAATCTGGCGGTCCACACGCTCACCGCGCAGAACTTGATTATGAGGTAGACAGAAGTTGCCTTCCCACGGGAGAGATCTGGTTGAGCGAAGTGCAAATCGACTTTAGCGACTCTCCAGCGCAGCCGGGTCGATAACCGGGCAGGCAGGGCAAATGGAGTTATCTGTAAGCGCATTGACATGAGGTGATCTCCGTGCTACACTGCGGCCACAGTCAGGAGAGTCAAGCGCGCCCCTATCGAGCCCTCGCCAGCCGTTCAAAGACGCACACGGGCTATACTGCACACGACAATCGGGCACCTTAAGTCAAGGGTTTCATGGTATCGGCGAGCGATGACAGATTGTTCGCGCACCGCTATCGCGCCTTGATGCAGATACGAACACAGCTAACCAAAGTGAAGGAATCTGCCCTTGATGAAGCGCTAACGGCTTCTTTTTTCCATAAAGTACAACGTAATCGAATCTGTAATAGCATAGAACCTAGCAAAGGAGGCGGCAGACGCGGGTCATCAGAACAGGGGCTGACACACTCCCAGCGGATGGTACGGAAGCATGTATTATTCGGCAGTTATTCCTCTCAATCGAACCTCAAGAACCAGATGGAGACAGAAACATGAAAAACTCTAGATTTTCTCGTCGTGATTTCCTCAGGCTCTCCGCGACCTCGGCCGCGGGTGTACTATTGACTGCGTGTGCGCCGGCGATAGCGCCGAGCGACGAGCCTGAATCAGGTGCGATGGCGGAAGCGACCGCGGCGCCCGCGGAAGAGTCGGCTGTTATGGAGGACGGCGGCACCTTGACCTTCAACACTGGATCACCATGGGGGACCTTCAGCCCCTTCCGGCCCACCTACCAGTACGGCTACAGCAGCAACACGCCGGCCATGCTTACGCATAGCCGCCTGTTTGACCTCGACCGCAACAACGACACGCACCCGGACCTGGCATTGGAGTGGGAGATTTCCGACGACGCCACCGTATACACTTTCAAACTGCGCCAGGACGCCACATGGCACGACGGCGAACCGGTCACGGCCAACGATGTTGTCGAGACGGTCCGGTTCATCTTGAACCAGGACACAAACATCAATCCTCGCCGCTGGATCAGTGCCCTCAAGGGTGGGCAGGACTTCTATGACGGCGCAAGCGATGAGTTGCCGGGCGTTTACGCGCCGGACGACTTCACCGTCGTCTTCGAGCTGGTGGAGACAAACGTAGGCTGGCACCTGTCAGCAACCACTGACTTGCAGATCCTGCCGGCGCACATCTTCAATAGCGTGGCGCCAGCAGATATCGTAGAGCACCACGCGCCGGCCTGGTACACACCCGAACTGAACATCGGTTCCGGCCCGTTCAAGTTCGCGCGCGCAGAGCGCGACCAGTTCGTTGAGTTGGTGCGCAATGATGATTACTACGGCGGCGCGCCCAAACTTGAGCGCATCATTTTCAAGAACTTCGGTGCGGCCGATACCCAGTTTATCGCCCTGCAGAAAGGCGAACTGGACGTCTGGAACGTTCCGCAGGACTTCTACGAGCAGTCCCTGGAACTGGAAAACGTAGATGTCCATCTGGTCAACCGCAACTACATTCGCGTCTTCCTCCTGAACTACGAGTCACCAGTCCTGTCAGACAAGCGCGTGCGCCAGGCGCTGGCCTACGCCATTGACCGCGAAGGTATCTGCGAGGGCCTCTACTCCGGCCTCTGCACGCCCTACAACTCCTACATGGAGATGCGCCCGTGGCTGGCTGACGGCCTCAACCAGTACGAGTACAATCCCGAAAAGGCCAAAGAGTTGCTTGCCGCGGCCGAAGCCGATGGCACATGGGACCCGGACAACGTGCTGCGCGTCAATTGGTACTACAGCGACGCCCTCCACCAGGACATTATGGCCGCGATTCAGCAGAACCTGGCCGCTGTCGGTGTGGAGACGCAGCTGCAGTACCTCGAAGGCACTTCGGCCACAGAGACACAGAGTTCCTGTGATTTTGAGATGTACTATCAGGGTTGGGGCTTCTCATTCCCCGAGCAGTACAACTCATTCTTCACCGATTCGGAACGCTGCACGACACCGTGGGGCGACACGGAGGCACAAGAGATGTTCAAAGAGACCGCAACCACGGTCGACCTCGGAGATCGAATGGCGATTCACGAAGAGATCCAAAAGCGCCTTAACGACGAACTGCCGATGATGCCCTTCCTGCAGTTTATCGGCCCGGTGGCAGTCAACAAACGGGTACAAGGCTTTAACGAGGACGCCCTTTGGAACCGCTACTATCCGTGGAGCAACGGCTACGCCAACGCGGTCAACTGGGCTGTTTCAGGTTAACGAGATTTTAGAGAGGAAGAGGAGGGTAAAGAGGCAGCTACCCTCCTCTTTTCTCCTCTTCGACTCCTGCTGTTAGTGAGAGCATAACTTTGCGAACCTACATTTTGCGCCGCCTGGCGGTCTCAGCACCCATTCTCCTGGGACTGACTCTGGTGACTTTCATATTCACCGAACTGATGCCGGGCGACTTTGTCGACGCATTGATTCCACCGCTGGCGATTGTCAACTACACGCCGGAACAGTTGGAGTCGATGCGCGAGAACTACGGCCTAAATCAACCCGCCCCGGTTCGTTACTTGATCTGGTTGCGCGAGTTGGGGAAGGGCAATCTGGGCAAGTCGATGATATCGGGGGCGCCCGTGCGCGACGAAATCCTGCAAAGGATGCCGGCTACGCTTCAGCTCACGGCGACTTCGCTTCTGTTTGGTATCACATTTGGCGCCATCCTGGGTATACTTTCCGCGGTCAAGCAGTACACCTGGGTCGACCAGATGCTCACGCTGCTTGGCTTCATCTGGATTTCCACGCCTGGTTTCGTTTTTGCGATTGGAGCGATCTTCCTGTTTTCTTTGAAGATAAGTCTCTTCCCTACGTCCGGTATCACCAACTATGGCGAAGAGGCTTCGATTTTGACGCGCCTCCACCACATGGTTCTACCGGCACTGGTCCTGGGATTGGGAAGCATGGCCGGCTTTATGCGCTATTCGCGCAGCAGCTTGCTTGATGTAATCCGTCAGGACTACATTACGGTTGCGCGTGCCAAGGGGCTTGCTGAGAAGGCTGTCCTGCTGGGGCACGCCCTGCGGAACGCGCTCATCCCTCTGATTACGATTGTAAGCCTTGACATCCCTTTTCTAATCGGCGGCACTGTAATTATTGAGCACATTTTTGCCTGGCCAGGTATGGGAACATACAGCCTGACAGCGATTTACTCACGCGACTACCCGGTGATCATGGGCGTGAACTTCATGGTTGCGCTCGTGGTCCTGCTGAGCAACCTGCTGGCGGACATCACCTATGCGTTCGCGGATCCGCGAATTCGTTACGAGTAAGAAGAAGTCCTGCCGCGCCGCGCGGCGTTACTGAGACTCCTATGAAATCTGCTGTACTCTATTGTCATTGTACCGGACAGGCGCGATCCAAATCGGAGAGATGTGGCGATGTCCGCTTCTGAGCTTACCGAAACGCTGGACGCGCCCCGCAGGGACTCAGTACAGCAGCGATTCTGGCGCCGTCTGTTTCGGCACAAACTGGGGATGATCGGGCTCGTCATGCTGTTGTTGCTGGTGTTCGCGGCGATCTTCGCGCCCCTGTTGGCCGGAGTCGACCCGGCGGCCATGGACCTGAAGTTGAAGAACAAGCCGCCCAGCCCCGAGCACATCCTGGGCACGGACGCCATCGGACGGGACGTTTGGGCCCGCCTGGTCTTTGGTGCACGCGTTTCGCTTTCGGTCGGGCTTGTCGCGGTGGGCATCTATACCTCGATCGCGCTCATTCTAGGCAGCATCTCCGGCTATGCGGGCGGCCAGATCGACAACCTCATTATGCGTTTCACCGATATCATTATGTGTTTCCCCACCTTTCTGCTGATCATCACAGTGGCGGCGGTGCTGCCCCCCAACATCTTCAATATCATGGTGATTATCGGCATATTTGGCTGGCCCGGCATGACGCGCCTTATACGCGGCCAGTTTCTCAGCCTGCGGGGCCAGGACTTCGTTATAGCTGCAGTTGCGGTCGGAGTCCCGACACGGCGGATCATCTTTCGTCACATTCTGCCCAATGTTGTCGGGCCAGTGGTCGTGGCCGCGACATTGGGGCTGGCAGGCGCTATCCTGACAGAGTCAAGTTTGAGTTTCCTCGGCCTGGGCGTACAGCAACCGACGCCAAGTTGGGGGCAGACCTTGACGACCGCCCTGCAACTGCCGATATTGGAGAACATGCCCTGGCGCTGGCTTCCTTCAGCAACCGCGATTGCTTTTGCGGTATTGTCAATGAACTTTTTCGGCGACGCCTTACGTGATGCTTTCGACCCGCGCCAGTATCTGGACTAGCCCCAGCCCGGACTTGGTCTGCCAATTCGATGGACTCGCACAACAGACCATTTCTCCTTCTTAGAAAACGTGCAACTACTAAGCCGCATACAGTGTCTGTCTTGACCAACTCTTTATCTTCGCCGCCAGTCAGGCTTTCTGATAGCGTATTCGGTTGGCAGCCGCCAGGTTGGTTGGGGCGCACTGTTGGCATACCATGATGGTGGGGGAGAACCAGCAACGTGGGTAGCCAGGGCGGGGCGTTGCGGGGGCGCAGCCCCTGCACAAGGGAGGGCCGAAGGCCCGACCGCCCATATGAAAGCAATGAGAGGAGAGACGACCTATGCTCCCCTCGTTCAGGGTTGCGAATCATTTGCGGCTGAGTAGTTCCGAAGGCGTCATAATTTCGCATGGAATTGAGCGATGACCGGCGATAAGGACAGGCAGTTTTCAGCGGGAGAACGGCAACTCTTCCTGGATGACGACGACATCGCGCGCTTGGACGGACTGCATCGCGTGTTCCATCAGCCGCAGAAGCGCGGCGCGGTGATCCGGCGCGAGCCTGCCCTTGGCGGAAACCCGGAAATCCGGTGCGCGCCGGCGTGGGATCCGGAGGCACAGGTGTGGAAGCTGTGGACCATCTGTATCACGCCGGAAGAGTTGCACGGTATCGCAGGGTTATCAGGCTACCACGAAAGCAGCGACGGTCTCCACTGGACTCAGCCCATTTTGCGCCAAGCTGAATACCTTGGCACTCGCGAGAACAATCTCGTCTATATACCTATGGGCGATGGCAGTACAGCTGAGATTCTGGGAGCGGTCTATGACAAGAGCGACCCGGACCCAGGCCGGCGTTACAAGGCAATGAGCTTCACTATGGCGCCGGAGTTGGCCGTCCTGTTCGCCACGTCACCTGACGGCATCTGCTGGACGCGGGTGGACATCCCGCCGATTGCCTCGGGCGACGAGCCCAATTTCAGTTTCGATGAACGCAACCACCTCTTTGTGACGACTGTAAAGGTTCCGGGCCCGTTTGGTCGTTCCCATGCGCTGTCGGTCAGCGAGGATTTCGAAAATTGGAGTGAGCCGGAACTGGTATTCCATGCTGACGAGGAGGACCAGGAGCAGGCCCGCCGGATTATCGCCGACCGTCTGGCCGACCCATCGTTGCAACAGCCGGTTTTCAACCACCCGGAGGAGCATGCGGTTGATGTCTACAACTTCGCAATCTCCCGCTACGAAAGCCGCTACATCGGCTTTGCCTCCATGTTTTACCATACCGGCCGCGCTTGGAATGACCGCAACCATGACGGCTTTCATCACGTCCAATTGGCGTGCAGCCGGGACATGCGCAGTTGGCGTCGACTTGGCGAGCGGGCGCCCTTCATCGGTCCTTCGCCCCTCGGCGGGGGCGCGTATGACACGATGCAGATTCTGGGTCCGTCCTTCCCGGTTGTGCGCGGGGACCAACTGTGGTTCTACTATTCCGGCATCCGACATCGCTGGCAGCCGCCATGGGCCAGCCCGGAGCGGGCCGCGATATGTCTGGCAACCCTGCGGCGGGATGGCTTTGTTTCGCTGGATGCTGATGCAGACGGCGGCTCGGTTACTTCAGTTCCTTTTCGCTGGCAAGGTGAGCAGCTTTATTTGAACGCCGATGCTGCAGAGGGTGAGATCAGCTGCGAGCTTCTCGACGCGGCGGGCCAGCCGTTGGCAGGGTTTGAAAGGCACAACTCTATCCCCGTGACGGCGGATGGCGTGTGCCAGGTAGTAAGGTGGGGCAGTGAAGAACGTCTGCCGGCAGTTTCTGCCGGTCCGATACAGCTGCGAATCTGGTTACGAAACGCACGATTGTACAGTTATTGGCTTGCATAGAGGAGAAGCGGAATGGCATCTGAGTCGAATCGTAAGTTCGCCCGCATGGAGAGACAGCTGTTTCTTGACGATGGCGACATTGCCAGTGTAGACGGCCTACAAATGACCATGCATCAGCCAAACAAGAAGGGTGCGGTCATCCGCTCAGATCCATACATGGCCCTGCGCGCCGGCCGCGACGACGGCCCTGCCTACCGACCGCAAACACGGACCGCACCGGTATGGGATGCAGAGGCAGAGCTCTGGAAATTCTGGACAATCGGGGCCAAGTTAGACGCGGATAACGGGCGTTCCTCCTACCACGAGAGCCGCGATGGGCTTCACTGGTACCAACCAAATGTAGGGCAGTTCGAGTACCAGGGATCGCGCGACAACAACCACGTCGCAATCCCCATCGATGACAAGCGGACCTCGGAAGTGCTGGGCGTGGTCTACGATGCCCGCGACCCAGACCCGTCGCGCCGTTTTAAGGCGATCAGCTTTATCATGGTTCCCGACCATTCGATTGTCTTTGCCGTGTCGCCTGACGGCGTTGTCTGGAGGCGGGATGACGCGCCCGCTATCCTCTCCGGTGATGAGCCGAATTTCAGCTTTGACGCGGCCAACCACCGCTTCATTGCTACCGTCAAAGTACGGGGCCACCACGGACGTTCGCACGCACTGACCACAAGCGTGGACTTTCGAAATTGGAGCGAACCTGAACTGGTCTTTCAGGCCGATGATGAGGACCAGGAGTTGGCGCGCGAGGTGATCGCAAGGCGGCTCGCCAATCCCGCGCTGCAGCAAACCGTTGCCAACCACCCGGAAGAGCACGGCGTAGATGTCTACAATTTCAGCGTTTCCAGGTATGAGAGCCGCTATATCGGCTTCGCCTCCATGTTTCACCACGTAGGACGCTCTGTGGACGGCAACAATCACGACGGCTTCCATCATGTTCAGTTGGCCAGCAGCCGAAATATGTACACCTGGCTGCGGCAGGGAGGCCGCGAGCCATTTATCGACTCATCGCCGGTGGGAGCCGGCGCATACGACACGCTGCAGATGCTGGGACCGTCCTCACCGGTTTTACGCGATGACGAGCTTTGGTTCTACTACACGGGCGTCAAGTTCCGGCGCCTTCCACCTAAATGGGATCCGGATCACGCGGCAATCTGTCTGGCCACGTTGCGACGGGACGGATTCGTCTCGTTGGATGGCGGAGAAGAGGGCGGCTCGGTAGTAACGGAGCCTTTCGACTGGGATGGGTCGCGGCTCTTTCTAAATGCGGTCGCGGACGAGGGCGTTATCACCGTTGAGGTACTCGAGGCCGACGGCCGGCCGCTGCTGGGCTACGGTAGCCAGGACGCCACCGGCGTGCGTGTCGATAGCGTGCGCAAGCCGGTTGTGTGGCGTGAGCGCAGCCTGATGCCGAACCCGGCCCAGGGACAGGTCCGGTTGCGCTTTAACATAACGAACGCGCAGTTATACAGTTACTGGTTTGAATAAGTTCGGCGGAGATGTATCGCTGGGTAACTCAAGCCGCTTGTCAGACAAGCCTGGCGGTTGTTCTGAAATAGAAAATCTCAGGAAGAGCGGGGAACAGACAATGGCTGTGACTGAAACGGCAATAGAGGCAACTTATGCCACTGAAAGCCCAAACTCGCGTGAGCAATTTGAAAGGGATTGCAAGTCGATGCCGGGAGGCGCTAAAGGAGCATACTATTACGCTCCCTATCCGATCACAATGCAGCGGGGTGAGGGCTGCTATCTCTATGACATTGACGAACGGCGGCGGGTCGATTTTGCCAACCACCATACCGGTCAGATCCTGGGTCACAACAACGCCGCGGTACATGCGGCGGTCGAGGCACAGCTGACCAGAGGCATTGCACTGGGCGCGCCGACCGGTGCAGAAGGGGCGCTGGCGGAGGAGATGTGCAGCCGCGTGGCCTCGCTGGAAAAAGTCCGCTTTTGCAACTCTGGGACGGAGGCATCCTTGCACGCGATCCGGCTGGCACGAGGGTTTAGCGGCCGGCCTAAAATTGCCAAGTTGGAAGGCGGGTACCACGGCAGCCATGACCTGGTAGAGGTAAGCGTTGCGCCGCCGGTGGACAAGGCAGGCCCTGCCGACGAACCTTATTCGGTGCCGACCGCAGGCGGCATGTCTCCCAATGCCCCCTCAGAGGTGATCGTCTTGCCCTTCAACAATGAGGAGGCGTTGGAGAAGCTGGTTCGCCGCCACCGCGACGAGTTGGCCTGTGTGATTCTCGACCCCAAAACGGGAATCTTGCCGGTCCGCAAGGAGTACATACAGACTGTGCGCCGGGTGACCGAGGAAAACGATGTGCTGCTGGTCCTCGACGAAGTGGTGGCATTTCGCGTCGCCCGCGGCGGCGCCCAGGAGCATTACGGCATAAGCCCGGATCTGACGACGTTCGGCAAGTTGGTGGGAGGCGGGTTCCCGGTGGGCGCGTTTGGCGGCCGCGCCGACATCATGAATCTGTTTGACAGCAGCGGTGAGCCGACCGGGTTCTTCCAGAGCGGCACTTTCAGCGCGCATGCGGTGGTGATGGCGGCGGGTCTTGCCACTTTACAGCAGTTGACGCCGAGCGCTTTCGAGCACCTGAACGGCCTGGGTGAACGGTTGCGTGCGGGGTTGGAGGACCTGAGCGCGCGCGTCAGTACTCCATTGCAGGCGGTGGTGTTGGGCTCTCTGTTCAGCGTTTATTTCACGGATGAGCCGCTGGTCAATTACCGAAGCCTGGCCGGCAATGACGGCGCAATGGCCCATCGCGTTTTTCTCTCGTTACTCAACCAAGGATACTTCCTGAGCCAAGGGCTGTCGATGAACGCGCTTTCTCTGCCGATGGAGAATGAGCATATTGACGGGCTCGTGCAAGCATTTGAAAGAGCAGTAGAAGAGAGCAAGCAGTAGCAGTAGGCATCCAGGTCTATCCAGAGGGTGGCGGCCTGTCGTGACACAGATTTCTGGCCGCAAGCCACAATCCAAAGCGGTTGAAAGGACCAACCATGTACGCTATTGACTTTATTTCTGAATTCAGCGTCAATCGGATCCCTGAACCGGATACGACGTTGGAGGCGCTGCTCCGTCAGACGGAGGAGCACGACACGACGCTGACGTTGACAACGTCGCGGCGCGGCCTGGTCAACCAGGTCAACCCGGAAGCCGTGGCTGAAACGTTGGAAATCACTGCGAAACATCCCCGTTTGCTGGGTGTGGGCACGCTGGATCCCCGGTATTTCCTCAACTGGCGGGAGGACCTGCAAGCCTGCGTCGATGGCGGTTGTGTGGCGATCCGTTTTGCGCCCGGGCCGCAGGGTTGGAGCCCCGAGACCCTGGTCTTTGAGCATATGGTGGAGGCAGTCGGGGCGGCGGGGCTGCCAATCATTGTTGACTTCAAAGGATCTTCTGAAGCCCTGAGCTGGATTCGGAAGGTGGCGGAGGTCTGCCACCGGTATGACGTGAATGTTGTCATGAACGAGGTCAGCTACTCGCATATGGGCGAGCTGATCACGGTCATGCAGGTGTACCCCAATGTATACGCTGCGATTCGCTGGCTGTGTCTGGCGGACGGCCTTGAGGTAATGGTGGACGCGGGTATCGGCGACAGGCTGCTCTATGGGAGCAACTCGCCCAAGTACTCGATTCGCGCGCTGCGCAACCAGATCTTCATGGCGAAGATTTCGGATGAACAGAGGCAGGCGATTCTCGGGGGCAACGCCTTGCGTCTGCTGGATATGGACATCGAGGAGCTGCCGGCCGAGCCGCTTATGATCAAGGCCGAGGCGGATCTGCCGGATGAGCCGATCATCGATATCCACGCCCATGTATCTGGCTTCCACTGTGCAGAGCCGTTCAACACTCGCACTGAGACGAACGTATCGGAGATGACCGAGCGTTGCAATATCCAATACACATTTGTCTCCTCTTACAACGCCATCAACTATGACATGTGTGAAGGAAACGCGGATACGCAGGCCTTTCTTGACCGCTATCCGAATCTGCGCGGCTATATCGCGATTGACCCGCGCGACCTGGCCGGATCGGTCGGGCAGATGGAACGTTACTTCCAGGATTCGCGATTCGTAGGAGTGAAGCTCTACTGCCCATTTGGCGGCAACATGGCGACGAAGCGTATGCAGGACCTGCTGGACGAGATTGCAAAATTTGGGCGACCGGTCAAGATTCACATGGATGAGGGCGGTTCACCCTATCCGGGCGTGCGTTCGGCGGCGGAGCGCAATCCGGACCTGGTGATCATCAAGGCGCACGGGGACGATGTCGAGGGCGCGCGGCAGGTGGTGGACCTGCCGAACGTTTACTTTGAATTCTGCAGCAGCGGCATCAACGCGGGCACCATCCGCCGCTCGATGGACATTCTGGGACCAGAACGGATTCTGTTCGGCACCGACCAGCCGCTCTTTGCGCCGTGGTTTGAGTACGGTGCGTATGCCGACGCGATAGAGACGCAGCGAGAGGCCGATCTCATATTCCGAGAAAATGCGAGGCGGATTTTCAGACTGGACTGACGTCAAAATGTGCATGATGCCAGTGCAGTGGACGATCTGGCCGAAACGGCTCGCATCGCTCTTAGACTGAATGGGTAACGCGGCCGAATAACTACAAGGAGATTCCTGACATGGCCATCGCAATCGAACGCAATTCTCCACCAGTTCGCAGCGGATCGTTTGGCCCACAGTGGGACATGGGCGAAGAGGAGATTAACGAACTGATCGAGGTGATCCGCTCCGGGAAGCTGAACCGGCTGAGCGGAACCAAGGTCCTTCAGTTCGAGCAGGACTTTGCTGAGATGAACGGCGTCAAGTATGCCCAGGCGGTTACGTCGGGCACGGCTGCGGTCCACACTGCGGTCGGCACCATTGACCCTAACCCGGGCGACGAGATCATTACGACGAGCATCACCGATATGGGCACGATCATCGGCATTCTCTACCAGAACGCGGTGCCTGTCTTCGCGGACATCGATCCCCGGACGGGCAACCTCGACATTGCGGATGTCGAAGCCAAGATTACGGAACGCACCAAGGCGATCATCGTGGTGCATCTCTTTGGCAATCCTGCTCCGATGGAGGCGTATGTTGCACTGGCGCGAAAGTATAACCTCTTCTTGATCGAGGACTGCGCGCAGGCGCAACTGGCCGAGTATGGCGGACGGCCGGTCGGTACCTGGGGCGATTTTGGCTGCTACAGTTTTGGCGGCAAGCATATGACGACCGGCGACGGCGGCATGGTGATCAGCAACCGAGACGACCTGGCCGAGCGGCTGAAGTGGTTTGCGGACAAGGGTAATCCCCGACATCCGATATACGAGCATCACTATCTGGCGCCGAACTATCGCATGACCGACCTTCAAGGGGCGGTCGGGGTCGCGCAGCTCAAGAAGGTGACCGACGCGGTGCGGCGCAAGCAGTGGGTCGCCAACCACCTTAACGAGGTCGTCGACGGTGAAGAGGGGCTCTCATTGCAGCCGGTGTTGCCGGAGGCGACGCATTCGTACTGGGTCTACGGTTTTCATGTGGATGCGGCGACAATGGGCGCGACGGCAGAACAGTTCGCGGCGGCGTTGCAGGCAGAGGGCGTGCCGGCCAACTCGCCCTACATGGCCTATCCGGTCTACAAGTACCCGGTAATGGCACAGCAGCGCGCGTATGGAACGGCTGATTTCTCCTATGCCGGTCAGGAGGCTGCGGCGATGGACTATGGTTCGATGTCGCTGCCGGGCGGCGAGAGTTTCCTGGAAACGGCGGTTGTGGTGCCGATGAGCCCCTCCTATACTGACCAGGACGCGGCCGATTTCAGTACGGCTATCAAAAAGGTCGGCGACTACTACCGGTCTAACCTTTCCAGCTAGGGCCAAAAACCATGTCACTTCAATTCGCGTTCAGCCCGCGTGTTCCTGTGTTTGACGCCAATGTACGGGTTGGCGATCTGCACTATCAGCCGTCGCCCTGTCGCAATCGGGACCAATTGCTGGCTGAAATGGACCGTCACGGGGTCGAAAAGGCGCTCATCTACCACGCTCAGACTGAGGAAGTCAGCCCGATCGACGGCAATGGTTTTCTGGAGGAATGGTTAGAGGATAGCCGTCTCTTCCCCCAGTGGTCCATCATGCCTACGCCCGATTCGATGGCACAAGTAGAGGCATTGCACGAGCAGGGGAGGGTGCGCAATGTCCGTCTACACAATATGCGATACGTCGGAATGCCGTTCCGGCCATGGGCGTTTGCGCCGATGCTGTCCTGGCTGAGCGAGAACCGGATTCCGCTCTGGATTCCTCTGCCGGACGCGGATGCGGACGAACTGGCGACGACGTTGAGCGCCTTCCCCGAACTGGTCACGGTCCTGGTGGGCGCGCATTACAGTCATGCTCTGTGGGTGCGGCCACTAATGACTACTCTCCCCAACACGTATCTGGAGTTAAGTCGTATTGAGCCGCTGGGCGAGGTGGAAGCGCTCTGCTCCGAGTATGGGGCCGAGCGTTTTGTCTACGGCTCCTGGTATGACCGCCTGGCGATGGGTTCGATGCTCTTTTACCTTCACCATTCCGACATCAGCGAGTCGGACCTGGAACTGATCTGCGCAGGGAACTTGCTACGCATACTACAGGGAGAGGGCCGGCATGATTGAAGAACAGAGAGTGATCGACTTTCACGGCCATACAGGCCGTTTGGACCGTTACAATGGGGTTGACGACCCGGCGTTGGTATTGCACGCGATGGACAGGGTGGGAATCGACGTCTCCTGCGTTTTCAACATTTTTCACCCAGATGGCACGACCGGCAATGACATCACTGCTCGTTTTGTGGCCGACCATCCGGACCGCTTTGTCGGTTTCGCCTACGTCTCGCCGATGATGCCGGAGGGAATGGTTGCCGAACTGACGCGGGCCATTGACGAGCTTGGCCTGGTTGCCATCAAACTGTACCCACCGTATACCCAGTGGGACCTGAACGAACCGATCTGGCATCCGATCTATGCGTTTGCCAATGATCGCGGTCTGGCGATTATTTTCCACACGGGCACTGACCCACATTCCGATCCCGGCCTGCTGGCCGATTGTGCGGCTCAGTTTCCAAACGCCAACTTCGTTGCGGGGCACGCGGGCAATGTCGATGCGCCGCGGGCGGCCGCGATTAAGGCGGCGCAGGACTATCCAAATGTTTATCTCGAGACATGCTCAACCTTTCGGACGCCAGGCGTCATTGAGCAGCTGGTGAATGAGGCAGGCGCGGACCGGGTGCTGTTTGGCTCGGACATTGCGCTGATGGATTCGCGGCCGCAGTTGGGCAAAATCATCACTGCCGACATTTCGGATGAGGCGAAGCGGATGGTGTGCGGCGGCAATGCGGCGCGGCTGTTGGGAATCTGAAGCTGGTCAGGGTGGAGCGCTTGACATAACTGAAGCGCTAAGAGAAACCAGAACTGAAGAAGGCGAGTTGTTTGTGTTTGCATGATGCAGCCCGTGGGAGGTCAGTTCGTGGACTACACCGATTCCGATCGCGAGTTTTGGGAGGACGAACTGGCGGACTTCGTCCCGCAGAGAGTGTTTGACGCCCACTGCCATTTGTTCGACGCAGCGCACATGCGTCCTGACGCGCCGACGACGACACGGTCGTTTGCCGACCTGGAAACACTGAGGGCCTGGGGCCGGCTCATGTTTCCCGGCAGGCGCATGAATTTCCTCCTCCTGGGGATGCCCAAGGTCGGCATTGACGTGGAAAAACATACTGAAATGCTTGCCGAGCAGGTCGCCCTGGATCCCTCTTCGCGGGCCAATCGGCTGGTCACACCCTCCTGTGACATTTCTCGTATTGAGGAAGATATCAAGCTCGAAGGCTTTATCGGACTAAAGCCGTATCGGGTCTTTTCCTCGACCGGAGATACCGATTACTGCAGGATTCACGAGTTCCTGACGCACGAACAGATGGAGCTCGCCAACGAACACGGCCTCTGGGTCACGATGCATCTTTCGCGGCCTGGGGGTTGTGCTGATGAGGAGAATCTGGCCGACCTGGAGGAATACACGATGCGCCGGTATCCTCGAATCAAATGGATCCTTGCCCATTGCGCGCGCAGTTTCACCTACTGGCCCATTCGAGAGGCGATTGACCGCTTGCGCGACATGCCAAATATATGGTATGATCTGTCGGCGGTGACAACCATGCCGCCCTTCTTGACATTGTTCCAAAAGGAAGATCTGAAACGGATCTTCTACGGTTCTGACGGTGTCGATTCAGCCTTCTTTCACGGCAAGTACGTTCCCTTCGGGCGATACTGGTACCAGGTAGAACCCGACGAAGCACACTTCAGCTTTGCCCACACGGACGCGCGTCCGGTCTTATGCATTTACGAACAGATAATGGCCATGAAACAGGCCGCTGAGATCGCGGCACTTTCGCTTGATGACATCGAAGGTATATTCTGGCGCAATGCTCTCGAAGCCTTTGAGATCGAAGCCTCTGACGGAATCGCGGTGGGCTGAATCCTGTCCAGTCTGCGTCGGATGGTGTGTTACTTGCTTATCGCAGAGTGGATGTGAATCCGGCCCAAGGTTACAGGAGGAATGAGAAGAGAATAGCTACTGTGTAGACTGACAACACCAATAGGATAAGCCCATGAGTCACATGCATCAGCATCCAGAGTTGGGTCCAACGCCCGGCCCGAGTATAGCGGAGATGGAGGAGGGACTTAGACGATGGGCGGCTGCTCGACCTGGAACAATGGAGGTTGAGACTGTTGGCCGCACACCGAAGGGGCTGCCAGTGCTGCTGTGCCGCATCAGCGACGCTTCCGTTTCTGACGAAGACAAGCAGGTGGCACTACTCACTTCGACGCATAGCGGGGTGGAAAGGGTTACAACGGCTGGCCTGCTCCAATTGATCAAGTGGCTCATCGGCGGTGACGCTCTGGCTGAAGAAATCCGCCGGCGTCAGATCGTCCTCATTATGCCGGCCTGCGAACCGGAGAGCTATGATCGTGAGCTGATCGACGTTGCCGAATTTTTCGCCGGCCGCAGTCGCTGGGTCTATGAAGGCTGGTCGTGGGACGGCCCCTTGGATCCTGAGAATCAGCCAGAGGCGATGGCGGTCAAGAATGTGGTGGACCGGTACCAGCCTGAGGTCCATCAGGATGTGCATGGCATTTGGTTTGAGCAGTCCACGATGACCGAGAGCACCGGGATATCATGGGCTTCGAACCTGTACCGCGGGTATTGGCGGGGAATTCCCGAGTTGATGAACCAGGCGGCTGAAGATGCCGGCTATCTGACAACCCGCGGTGAAGAAAGCGCCGGGCAGATGCTGTCCACAGTTCCGGTCGAGGGCCGTGAACGCTGGTTCTACGGAAGCACTTCCACTCCGAAGGTCGTCTGCGGGCTTTATTCCTACATCCAATACCACAGTATTATCCAGACAATGGAGGTCGGTTGGGAGGAAAGCGCCGTGCTTCGTCTGCGCCGGCTACTCCAGGTCGGAAACGAGGTGTGGCGAGGCGAGCCTTACCCCGGCTATCCGGCCAACCAGGTGAGCTGCCGGTCGTCGGTTGCGCTTGCGGCTTGGGGCAAGACTGCCGCGCAACGACGTGCGAGCCGGGTTGAGTTATGGCGGAAGTTGGCGCAGTTCTCGCACACTTGCGGCTGGCCCGAGGCACGCGACGGCGTAGTCGCTTTTATATCCACGACGCCTGAGAGCCGAAACCTCTATGCGCCGGGAGGGGAATCATCGGCGCCGAATCTGAACGAACCGAATCTTGAGCCGATGTTTGCCAAGCTCAAGCAGAACCCACGATTTAACGGCGATGCCCTGGAAGAATATCTCGGACTTTCCGTATCACGTCAGGTGACGTGGCCGCAGGCGGAGTATGAAGGTCCGGCAGAACCCATCCAAAACGGCCTCGCCATCCGTCTGCGCCTTCCCCATCCTGACGTAACTTTCAAGCATCTCAGACTAGATGGACACATTATGGAGCCGTCGGATGTCGACGGCTACTTTGTGTATCACAATCCTGGCACCATCGTACAGGTCAACATTCCGCCTGGAAAGGTGGAGGACTTTCATGTGGTGACCGCTGCATTCGATTCCGCTGCGGAGCGGACTTCGGGATTCCACTCTCAAGACTGGGAGTTGGATGAATGAGGCGCCCAGAACTGGCTTCGGCCTGGGGCGACCGCTCTCTTTTGAGACAGGGAACAAGGAGGTGAAGTGCCGGTCAGAAATGTACGTGTAGATTCGTATTTGCGTCTGAACAGCCTTCGGTCTTTGCGATTCAATGCATTGTCAGCAAGCGTGTGATGAGTTCGGGAGATCCTTCGATAGGCAATCAAAGTCATGGGGGAGGAATCTGAGATGAAACGCTATCCTTTAGCTGTACTGTTTATAGTCTTAGGCCTGTTGGTTACAGCCTGCGTCGCGCCGGCGCCGGCCGGCGGTGGAGCGACGGGCGCCGAGCAGGAAGCTGAGATGGAACCTGCTGAAATGCAGACGCTTCGGTACGGCATGATCCAGTCCATGAAGACATTTGACCCGGCGCGTGAAGGGGGTTTTGGCCGCTTCATTATGCAGCATGTGTGGCTGCCGCCATTCGTTGCGGACCCGGACGCGAATCTGACGCCAGGTACATGCACATCGTACGACGTCAGCGAAGATGGGACGACGTACACACTGCACGTGAACCCTGAAGTCAAATGGTCGGATGGGAGTCAGTTTACGGCCAATGACATCAAAGCCTGGTTCGAGTATGTCGTGAATCCTGAGAACACGGCAGGCTGGGTGCCGCCGAATTACGGCGGGATCGTAGGCTATGATGCGGTGCGCGAAGGCACAGCCACTGAGATGGAGGGTCTGGTTGCCGTTGACGAGTTCACCTTGGAGATCAATCTGAAAGAGGCTGATCCACTATTTGTATACAAGGTGCTTGCCAACTACAACTCTGCCACGGCCAAAGCGGAACAGGCCTGGGCGGACTTGAATGGGGAGTGGTGGACGAATGATCCGCTGGTAACCGGGCCATATACAATCGAATCCTGGGATGATGACGTGATGAGCTACGTCTATGTGCCCAACGCGAACTACTGGGGCGACAACAAGGCCTCTTTGCGGATCGAGGTAACGTCGGTGCTTGCTGAGGAAACGCTCAGCCTGATGTATGAGAACGACCAGTTTGACATTGTCATCTTTACCGGCGCGGCCGGAGATGCGTTGTCGCTGAAGTATCCGGGTGATGTCGTACCGATGAACTACAGGTACAGCAATATCTGGGGATTCAATCCCAACCTGGCGCCGATGGACGATCCGCTGGTGCGGCGGGCATTGATTCACGCCATTGATCACGAGCGCATCGTGCAGGTCATATACGGAGACACAAAGGATCCAGCAGCCGGCCCGATCTATCCGGGCCTGACCGGTCATCGCGCTGAGATTTTCGAAATGGCCGGCGCATTGCAGTATGATCCCGAACTGGCAAAGGAGGAGTTAGCCCAGTCCAGCTACGGTTCAGCGGAAAACCTGCCCAAACTCAATCTTGCGTTGGGGACACCTGATGCGGAGTGGGTTCGCGGCATGGAAATGATCCTGGAAATGTGGCGCGACACGCTGGGCATTACGAACGTGGAAACGAAGCCATGGTGGAACGATTGGGCACAGGGCGCTGCCAGGGCCGACGTCGTCCATATGGGCGGTTTTGGCTGGGGCACTTTGCCGGACGCTGGACATGCAGTGTGGCGGGCGGCTTACACTGGCAACGCCATGAGCAGAATCAAATACAGCAATCCGGAAGTGGACGCGCTGCTTGACGAGGCTATGTCTCTCAGCCGCAACGATCCTCGATTCCTGGAGTTGGTCCATGAGGCGGAGAGTTTGTACCTGGAAGACTATGTTTGGAAGCCATTCTTCGTGGTTTCCTATTCCTGGCACGCGAAGCCTTGGGTGCAGGGCCTTCAGGGTACCTGGTACAACAATTGGTACAACATTGAAGAGGTAACATTGGCCGAGCGCTAGCATTTGGGCCTGAATGGATTGGCACGAATGGAGGCTGGTTCTTGATAAGAACCAGCCTCCGCGTTGACCATTTTTCTTGTATGGCGAGACTTGGTTCCTGACAGGGGCATAGGTTAAGCGGAGAAATATATTGTGCCCCGGAATCTCGCGGTAGCAGGCGCGAGATTCTCCTTTGTTCTGGGCTTCGTTACTCGCCAGACAGCGTGAGGAAATGCCTCAGAGAACGAACAGGAGAATGGAGTCAGCCGGTTTCGTTCTGCAAGCGTGACGAGGAGAATGCAGATTGCTCAAATACTTAATCATGCGAGTGCTCGGCATCATCCCCCTGCTACTCGTGGTTCTTGTGATCATCTTCACTCTGGGCCACCTTGCTCCTGGCGACCCAATCGAGATGATGTATGAAAGTATGGAGACGGTGGTCGCGACGGAGGAGATGGTAGATCGGGCGCGGGCGCGACTCGGTCTTGATCAGCCGCTGCACGTGCAATTCATCCGATATGTGAGCAACGTTTTTCGAGGTGACCTGGGCGATTCGATTGTTCGCAGCCGGCCGGTATTGGGAATGATTCTGAAAGTTTTCCCAATTTCTGCTCAGGTGGGGTTGTTGGCCTTCGTGGTTCTGGTTGTTACCGGTGTTCCACTAGGTGTGTTGGCGGCCGTCAAACAGAACACGGCGGTGGACTATTTCATAGTCGGAGGGAGTCTTTTCCTGCGCACGGTACCCGTGTATGTACTCGCACCTCTGCTGTTCATCATTTTGGTGCTCAGGCTAGACCTAATGAATGTTCCCTACGGTTGGAAAGGAATCACGCACCCGAATGTAATAATGCCGACGTTGATGTTGATCCTGTTTCCACTTGCAGTTGTGATCCGGCAGATGAGGGTCGGCATACTGGAAGTCGCGGAAAACGACTACGTTCGCACCGCACGGGCCAAAGGGCTCAGGGAACGACAGGTCATTCTGGGGCATGTCATGCGCAACGCCATCACACCGGTCGTAACCTCGCTGGGACTCATCGTCACAGGGCTGATAACTGGTTCAGTTTTTGTAGAGCAGATATTCGGTATTCCCGGATATGGAAACTTGTTCGTTACGTCGCTCATTCAACGTGACTATCCGCTGATGATGGGCTGCACACTCTTTGGGGCATTTCTCATTATGATGAGCAACCTGATCGTGGACTTCGTTTACCCGTTCCTGGATCCCAGAGTGACGCTGTGACGAACCAAGCCTCGAAGAACGAGGACGAGCAATCTTCGTCAGAAATCAGGCGCAGAATTCTTGCTGAAGAGCTCGAAGAGCCGAGAGCCGGCCGAAGAGGCCTGTGGAGCGACGCCTTCAGGAGATTGCTTCGCAACCGTCTGTCCCTGATCGGCCTGATCGTCGTCCTCATCACCTACGCGACAGCTCTTGCAGGGCCCTACCTTGCGCCGTACGACCACCTGGACCAGAATCTAGACCAGATAGGCATGCCGCCCAATGCAGAACACTGGTTGGGTACGGATGACGTTGGCCGCGACTATTTCAGTCGACTGCTGCACGCCATGCGGACGGCGGTATTGATATCGATTCTTGTGCCTCTCCTGACCCTGGTAATTGGAGTGACGCTTGGCACGGTCAGCGCCTATTCGGGAAGGGCAGTTGACAACACGATAATGCGCCTGGCCGATGTCGTAATGACCATCCCCACTATTCTCTTCGCTGCCTTGATCAATACCTCGATTGCCGAACCGTTGGAAGCTGTTATGGCGGCTTTGCAAGACCAGACGGGGTGGAGATTCCTTACCAATACGGTTTATGTGGACTATCTCATTGTTTTCAGTGCTCTGTCTCTTATCTCGTGGCCGGGGGAGGCGCGTCTGATTCGCGGCCAGATTCTTTCACTGCGAGAACAGGACTATGTGCTTGCGGCTCGTTCGGTTGGAGCTACCAACCAGCAGATCATGCTCAAGCACCTGGTTCCCAATTCCCTGGGCCCGGTCATTGTAAGTTTCACGTTCAGTATGTCCAGCGCCATGATTCTCGAGGCTTCACTTAGCTATCTTGGCATCGGAATACAGCCTCCCGGCGCCAGTTTGGGATCCATGATTAACAGGTCGATGCCATCCTGGCGCACGTGGCCGCATCTGATCGCGATCCCGGCGATCGTGTTGGGCATTGTAACGCTGGCGATCAACTTCCTGGGAGATGGCCTCAACGACGCACTGAATCCGCGGCAGTCGGGCAAATGACGAGGACGCACTGTGAAATTCAGATGGATACCACGAGTGTGGTCTCAAGGTTCCGAGGATAGCGGTGATCTGCTTTCTTACCCATCGTTACCGGAGTTGGAGTCGTTCTACAGGGAATTGCAGAAAGACTTTTCGGGATTTGTTGCTCTGGAGAAAGCAGGGCACTCCGTGCAGGGGCGGCCGATCTGGCTGTTGACCTTTACTGACCAGGAAGCAAATGACGAAGAGAAACAGCGCGTCCTGATGGTTGGACAAGAGCATGGGCAGGAACGCAGCGCAAGCCTTGCTCTGCTGGAACTGGCGCGCTGGCTTGTTACGCCTGCTGCGGCCGAGATTCGCGGCAGACAGAGCATTGGGCTGATTCCGGTGGTCAACCCTGATTCGTGGGAGGATCTGCGGTTCAATAATCTGAATGATGTGAACCTGTATGCGGATTTCTCTCTTGATGGTGAACCTACGCAGCCGGAGTCTCAGGCGGTGGCAGACATTCTCGAGCGTATGCAGCCGGAACTGTTCTGCTCACTTCACGGGACCGAGTTTGGCTGGAAGTACCGCATGGGCGAGAGCAACGGATTTTCGTGGACGACCAGCCAGTTCGACCGTTCCCACTCGCGTCTCTTTATTGAGGAGATCAACCGGGCGGCGGAGTCGGCAGGATTCCCGCAGGATCGCGGCGAAGAAGAGGCTGAGCGCATCCTGCCCTGGTTGCCGGGCAATATCCACCATTCGTATTACTCAGGCCAGCGCGTTACTTCCTGCGTCCATGCCTATCACCGCTATCATACGCTCGCCAATACGATGGAGGTGCACCATCCGCGCAGCGGGCTGATTCGCTGTATAACGATGCTCGAACTTGGCAATCAACCGTGGCGGACCGAAGCGGTGGCGGGCTACCCTGTGCGGACGATGTTTCAGCAAGATGAAACTTTTGTAGCGGCATACGGACAGACGGCGGCTGAACGGCGGGCCAGTCGCGTGGAGTTGTGGGGGCATACCAACCAGTTCCTGGTTGCTCGAGGCGTCAATGAGCCGGTGGGCATGGCTGTAACTGCTTTTTCGCTGGACCCGGAAGATTACGACCGCTGGCGAGCAGTGGAAATCGATCCCTTTTTGCAGCAATATGGTCAGGAACAGGGGATAGACGTAACCGAGGTGCGCGCGGCTTGCGGGCGGTACCTTCGTCTGCAAAGTCTGCGCTGCGATCAGATAAAGCCGGTTGCGAACGCGCAGGCCAAGCCTCTGCTGCGAGTAGCCAGCCAGGGTCTGGCGTTGCGTCTGAGGCTACCGCGATTGGCTGCCCTGCAGCGCGTCTGGCTCGACGGCCGGCCGATCGGGGCGTCACCTGTCGACGGATACGAAAGCTGGAATACGCGCAACGGTTTCACCATGGTCCAGTTCAATGTCCCTCCGCGTGCCGACTCTGAACGGTTCCAGCGTCACCTGATCGCGGTTGCGTACAGGGCGCCGCGTATCGACCGGGGGGAAGTGGTGTAGGCAGGTGGATATGGCATTTCATAGGGGTCTGGCATGTCGCTCAAGTCGATTGAACCGGGAATGAAGCTGGCCGTCTCCATTTCAGCCGAGGCCGAGAACGAGTATCTGACCTTCCTGAAACAGATGGGAATCGACTGGGTTACTTTATGGACAACGGTGCCGCGGGCCGGGGCGTCGTACTACCTTCAGGTGAAGAGACGTTTCGAAAAGGCCGGACTGCGGGTCTACGGTTTTGGCAATGGCAATCTGCACAATCAGGATGCCATTGTCCTGGGATTAGAGAACCGGGACACCAAGATTGAAGAGTATAAGCTTCATCTGCGCGGCTTGGGTGAGGCCGACATTCCTTACACTACCTATGCACACATGGCCAATGGGGTCTGGAGTTCGGCGCCAGGTAACACGCGAGGCGGGGCCAGCGCACGCAGCTTCGATGCCGAAGGTGAACACACTGGCTACAGAAGCGCCAATCGCTTCTATGCACCGCTCTCGCATGGACGGGTCTACAGCGAGGTGGAAATCTGGGACAATTTCCGTCACTTTATCGCGGAGGTTGCGCCTGTGGCTGAGGAAGGGGGTGTGCGGATTGGGATACATCCCGACGATCCGCCCCAACTCAATCTAGGTGGCGTGCCCAGGTGCATTTTCAGCAGTTTTGACGGTTACCAGAAGGCGATGGAAATTGCTGGCAGTCCCAATATTGGGATTTGCTTCTGCATCGGCTGCTGGCTGGAAGGCGGCGCGTTGATGGGTAAAGACACTGGCGAGGCATTGCGCGAATTCGGCCGCCAGGAAAGAGTCTTCAAGGTTCATTTCCGCAATGTCGACCGGCCTTTGCCGCGGTTTGTGGAGACCTTCGTTGATGATGGGTATTACGATATGCGGAAGGCAATCGAGGCGTTGAAGGAGATAGAGTTCGACGGCGTCCTCATTCCAGACCATGTTCCGATGATGGGAGATGACCCGCGAATTGGCGCGGCCTATACGATCGGGTGGATCAAGGCGATGTTGGACGAGGCAGGGGAGCACACCTCTTAACGCCAAGGACGCCATTTCGCCTGCTCGGTAACTACTAAGCCACAGCAGTTGACCAGCCAGCCGTCCCTGGAACCATTCAGGCTCTTGGTGACGCAACTGGTGGGCAGCTGCCGCCATGCTCGCCAGCCGACACGTTGCGAAGAAGGCACACGGTCGGTGAGGCATGTTTTTGTAGGGGGGCGTTGCGGGGGCGCAGCCCCTGCACAAGGGAGGGCCG
>Ga0209544_1000452_pt1 | contig 58265 bp, 60 predicted proteins | sample MesohylPK_FD_187297 | JGI IMG/M metagenome (GOLD analysis project Ga0209544, IMG submission 187297) | Host-associated microbial community of the marine sponge Aplysina aerophoba from Gulf of Piran - sponge mesohyl, lysed by proteinase K... | ecosystem: Host-associated > Porifera > Sponge >... | reverse complement strand
GCTCGACCTCGACCGGGCCGAGCCGGGTCGTGAACCGCTTGGATTTCCGCTGGTGGCGCTGCATCGCCGCGCCGCAGCTCTCGCAGGCCGGAGCCGGCAACTCGCGGTCAACCGACTCCAAAAGCGCCCCGAAGGCCGCCGCGCCGCTGCCGAGCAGCCCGTCGCGAAGCGCCGTCTCGGCGATGTCCAGGTCGGGCGACGGCCCGCGCAGCTCCGCCGAAAGCTTCGGAAGCAGCTCCTCGAAATTCCTCCTCCCCGATGCGAGCAGCTCCTCGAGCGCGCCCGGCCGGCTCTCGCCGCCGGCGGAGTCCGCCTCGCCACAGCGCACTTGGCCGCCTTCGCGCCAGTACCGCGCGTAGCCGCCGTCGTCCCGCTTCAGCAGAACAACCGGCGAGTGCGCCGCCGCCTCCTCTTCGGTAAGGTCCGCCAGAAACTCTACGGCTTTCGGAAGGCGGAAGCCCGCCTCTTTGCTTTTTCTTGCCATGGTGAACTCTCCTGCTCGATGCCGAGCGCGGCGCCGACCGTGTTCTCCGGTCGATTCCGTCCGCGCAAGTAACGACTATCATAGTCCAAAGTCTCGCGATGAGCAATTCTCAAGAGCGGCGGTCTTCTTTAGCAATCTTTCCCGCATCGCCTTTTCAACCAAATTTGGTTTACACCCATCCTTGGAATGAGGTTTGACTCCTGGTTCGAATTGTTGCAAAAGCGGCCCGATCGTCGGGCCCCGTCCGGAGAATCGGATGGAGTCGGGCATGACGGTTCATGGTTCGCCGGGACGACGCTTGACCTGGGCCGTAATCTCGATTCCCGGCATGTTCACCGAGAGTTCGGCCAAATTCAGGAGGGAAAAATGACGAACAAGATCGAACGACGCAAGTTCATTCGGGGAGGTGCGGTCGCCGCCGCCTCTGCCGGGGCGTTGGCAGCACCGTCCGTTGCACGCGCCGAAACGGTTACGCTGAAGATGCAGGCCGCTTGGCCCAGTGGAATTTTCCTTGAGAACGCTCAATCCTATGTTGACCGAGTCCACGCGATGGCGGGCGACGCGCTGAAGATTGACCTTCTCGCGGTCAATTCGGTGGTCAAGACCAGCCAGATGCAGGATGCCGTGCACCGCGGTGTTCTCGATGCCGCCCACTATGTTCCGGCCTACTGGTATTCGAAGTCGAAGACGGCATCCCTGTTCGGCACCGGCCCATGCTTCGGATGGTCGAGCCAGGAGGTTCTCGGTTGGGTCAACTATGGCGGCGGTCAGCAGCTGTTCGAGGAGTTGATGGACAGCCTTGAGCTTAACATCGTTTCATTCTTCAACAGCCCGATGCCTGCTCAGCCCCTTGGCTGGTTCAAGGAGCAGATCATGGATGCCAGCCAGATGAGCGGACTAAAGTACAGGACCGTTGGCCTTGCTGCCGATGTCCTTCTGGAAATGGGCATGTCGGTTGTCCAACTTCCCGGCGGCGAAATCCAGCCGGCGATGAAGACCGGTCTCATCGATGCAGCTGAATTCAACAATCCGACCTCTGACCGTGACTTCGGCATGCAGGACGTGTCCAAGCACTACCATCTTGCCTCGTTCCACCAGAGTCAGGAGTTCTTTGAGGTCACCTTCAACAGGAAGAAGTATGAATCGCTGTCCCCGGAACTGCAGGCGATTCTCAGATATGCCTCGGAGGCGGAAAACTCTAACTTCTACTGGCACAACACCAAGCGGTACTCCGAAGACCTCGCTACGCTACGCGACGAGCAGGGCGTCAATGTCTACAGGACGCCTGACTCGGTGATGTCCGAGCAACTCAAGGCGTGGGATGTCGTAATTGAGCGGCTTGCCAACGAGGATGCGTTCTTCGCCAAGGTTGTCGACAGCCAGAAGGCCTACGCCAAGGAGGTCATGGGCTATCTCAACCTGAATCAGCCGGACTACAAACTGGCTTACGAACACTACTTCGGATAGCGAATTGAACAAACGGGGGGAGGCTGCCCGGCTTTCCCCCGTTTCCGGAAATCATCATGCAGCAATTGGTCCGTTCGATCGAAGGCATCAGTGTGTGGACCGGCCGGGCATTCGGCTGGTGCATACTCGTGCTGACGTTTTCCGTCGCCTATGAGGTGATCGTCAGATACGTCTTCAATGCCCCCACGGTCTGGGCATTCGACATGATGGTGCAGATGTACGGGGCCCTCTTCCTGATGGCGGGGCCGTATGCGCTGGCGCAGGACTCGCATGTCCGCGGCGACGTGCTCTACCGCCTGTTTCCGGTCCGTTGGCAGGCGCGAATCGACTTCGTCCTCTACATCCTGTTCTTCTTTCCCGGCATGCTGGCCCTCTTCTGGTTCGGCTACGAAATTGCCGCCGACAGTTGGCGCTACGAGGAAGTCAGCTGGAACAGCCCTGCGCGCATTCAGATCTATTTCTTCAAGTCCCTGATCCCTGTAGCCGGATTCCTTCTGATCGTCCAGGGCGTCGCCGAGATGCTCCGCTGCTGGAATGCAATGAAAACGGGCCAATGGATGGAACGGCTGGATGACGTCAGGGAGACTGAAGACATCCTCATCGAAAACCCCAGTGACGGCGCAAACCAAGTTTAGCCGGACATCAGGCAGGCATCGAACATGACAAACCCCGAAATCGCAATTGTGATGCTGTGCCTGTTCATTGTGCTGGTGCTGCTCGGATTCCCGATTGCGTTCACGCTGGTGGCGATCGGTGTCGCCTTCGGGTACTATGCTTACTATCAGGGCGGCATCGAAACGATCGCCGATCTCTTCAACAACAACATCTTCTACCTGCTGAACCAGAACACGTACTCCGTTATGGAGAACGACACCCTGGTTGCCATCCCACTGTTCCTGTTCATGGGATATGTGGTTGAGCGGGCAGACATCGTCAGCCGGTTGTTCTATTCGCTTCAGTTGGCGGCACGCAACATGCCTGGCTCGATGGCCATTGCCGCCCTGATCACCTGCACGGTGTTTTCGACCGCCTCCGGCATCGTTGGGGCCGTCGTTACGCTCATGGGTTTGCTGGCGTTTCCGGCAATGGCGAATGCATCCTACAACAAAAGGTTCGCATCCGGCGTGATTTGCGCCGGCGGAACTCTGGGAATCCTCATTCCGCCCTCGATCATGCTGATCGTCTATTCGGCGATCGCCGAATTGTCGCCGTTGAGGCTGTATGCGGCTGCGATGTTCCCGGGATTGCTGCTTGCCGGTCTCTACATCCTCTACGTGATTGCGCGGGCGCTGATCAGTCCCGAGATCGCCCCGAAGCCAAAGGAGGAGGATGTTCCGAACCGGATGGTCATCTACCGCGACCTCCTGGTTTCCTTCGTTCCCCTGACCGTGCTGATCATGCTCGTCCTTGGTTCCATCCTTGGCGGCCTCGCGACACCCGCCGAAGCCGCGGCAATGGGTGCGCTCGGTGGCCTGGTGCTGGCCTCCCTCTACCGTTCCCTCAACTGGAAGAAGGTGAAGGAAAGTGTCTTCCTGACCGCCAAGGCAACAGCGATGGTGTGCTGGCTGTTCGTCGGTTCGTGGACCTTCGCCTCAGTGTTTTCCTACCTTGGCGGACATGACGTGATCGAGCACTGGATTCTGGGCATGGACCTGCAGACCTGGCAGTTCCTTGTGCTGGTCCAGTTTATCATATTCCTGCTCGGTTGGCCGCTCGAATGGACCGAAATCCTGATCATCTTTGTTCCGATCTTTCTTCCGATGCTAGATACGTTCGGCGTCAATCCGTACTTCTTTGCCATGCTGGTTGCACTCAATCTGCAGACCTCATTCCTGACGCCACCGATGGCAATGTCCGCCTATTATCTGAAGGGAGTCCTGCGTTCGGAGATTGAGCTGATCGAGATATTCAAGGGAATCCTGCCGTACTTGGCCATTGTGATCTTTGCGATGTTCCTGATGTACCAGTTCCCTGGCATCGCCCTGTGGCTGCCGGATTACCTGTTCGGCGAGTACATCCCCTGACGGAAGGCGGATGACCGCGCAGCCCAACGAACTTTCCGCGCTGGAGGCCGCGGACCGCATTCGGTCGGGAACGCTGACCTCGGAATCGCTGGTTGCTTCATGCATTGAAAGGATCTGCGAAACGGATGAGGGCCTCGGCGCATGGCAGTGGCTCGACCAAGAGGCCGCTCTTGATCATGCTCGCGAACTGGACCGGATGAGGAAATTCGGAAAGCCCCTCGGAGCGCTGCATGGCGTACCTGTGGGCCTGAAGGACATCATCGATACGAAGGGGATACCCACTGAGCGCGGATCGCCGATCTTCTTCGGGCGCAAACCCCGACGGAATGCGTTCATCGTCGACCGGCTGCTCGATGCAGGAACCGTTCCGCTCGGCAAGACGGTTACGACCGAACTCGCGTTCATGAATCCGGCCGGAACGGTCAATCCGCATGATGCCACACGGACTCCGGGCGGCTCGTCAAGCGGGTCGGCGGCATCTGTTGCGCATCTTCAGGCACCGCTTGCCATCGGAAGCCAGACCAACGGGTCGGTGATCCGGCCCGCCTCGTTTTGCGGAGTGTTCGGCTTCAAGCCCACCCGCGGGGCGGTTTCGACCTCCGGGGTTCTTGAAACCTGCCCGCACCTTGACCAGATTGGGGTGTTCTCAAGAACGCTTGAAGATGCCGCAGCATTGGCGGACGCAATTTCGGGTCATGACTCAAGGGACATCAAGTCCCACCCGCGGCCCAAGCCCGGCATTCTTGAGGGCTGCCGCCAGGACGTGCCGGTGAAACCTGCATTTGCCTGGTTTGAACCAAGCTATTTCGGGCGCCTGAGCGACGATGTGCGGGAGGGCATGGAGGAGGTGCTCGACCTTCTCGGAAAGCAGGTCGAACGTATTCCGGTTCCGGATGGATTTGAACTGCTCGTCGATGCCCATGGAAGGATTCAGGAATTCGAACTCAACAGGTGCCTTGGAGGCAAAGTCAGGGAAAACCGCGAGTTGGCCAGCGGCGCGCTGATTGAGGTCATCGAGAGGGGGGCCAAGGTGTCGGATGCCGACTATCTGCAGGCCCTTGCGGTGAAGGCTCGGGCCGAGCGGTTCTTTGATACCTTCTTCTGGGATTTCGACGCAGTCGTGGCGCCCTCCGCCCAAGGAGAGGCGCCGCCCATCGGGAGCGGAACCGGTGATCCGGTGTTCTGCACGGTCTGGACCCTGTGCGGGCTGCCGGCCCTGAACCTTCCTGTGCTTTCGGGGGGGGCGGGCCTTCCGGTCGGGGTGCAGTTGATTGCCCAGGCTGAACAGGATGACCGGCTCTTTCGCACTGCCCGCTGGTTGCTGTATGCAATTGGTGACGAGCAGAGTTGATGATTCGGAGCTGAACGATGTTTGACGGTTGGATTCGGCTTGTGGCGATCTTCGGGGCCACCATGCTGTTTGCGAGCTTTGTGCTGGGGCTTGCCCACAGCATTTCGACCGGGTTCGCCGGATTCTGGGGCGGCCTTCCATTCTGGTTCATTTCGCTGTTTGTGCTCTCGCTAGCGGTCTACGATGCCTGGGATGAAGGCATCAGGAAACCACGCAAGGGAAAATGACCTTCGGTTGGGGCGAACCGGCTGCGGTCAGCCGAGACTCATCTGTTCCCGCCTGAAGTCATCGACTGACCTGAGTTCGCCGAGTGAGTACAGCGAAGCGGCCTATTCCCTTTTCGCCCTGAATCACCCGGTTTCTCTCTGACGTCCGCCGCTTTCCCCCTTCTTTGCAAGGAACTTCGTCGGCGTAGCGGGGTTCATCCAGACGGTCTTCACCGTCTCGGGCGTCATATCGCACCCGTCGTCTCGCACAACGATTCTTGATCCCGGTTGCGTCGTCATATCTTCTGCGAAACCATCGAACTCCACGTCGACGCTGCCCGCGTCAGCGTCGTAGGCGTTCTTGATCAGTTCGACCAGCGCCACGCGCTAGTTCTTCAGAAGCTGCTCTCCCAGCATGGTCAACAGGCGCGCGTACGGGCGTATCGACAGCGGCGCTCGCTCCGGACACTGGACAGATACCGTCGCCGCCTCTACCTGGATGGCTTCCTCGGGATTCATGCCTGCCTCCCGATCAAGACGAGCTCCTCGGCATAAACCTGCCGCTGACTGGAGTCCCGGGTGAAGCGCCCACGCGCATCCCGATACGGGGTCATAATCTTTAGAGACACTCTGCGCGGTATAACCTGAATACTCTTGAAACCGGCTCGCCCCATGCAAACTTCAAGATGCTCCGCGTTATCGACCTTCACGCTCTTGTACTGCGTGTTCCCGATGACGAACACTACCATTCCACCAGGCTCGAGAACGTCCCAACACCGCTGAACCGTCTTGTCTAAATCTATGAAATACCTGGCAATGGACGAGGCATGACTCGGGCTCTGCCTCTGCATATCCTGGTATGTGTTCCATGCCGCGTTGCCAAGCTTTCTGACCACGCTGTCGCGCGGCGGACGAACCCCGCGGCGGTTCCCAAGCATGTTCCGGCGAAGTGCCCTATAGTCGGTCGCGTATCCCAACCAGAGCGTCGACAACTGATGGATGTCGGCATAGCTGTAGGATGTGACGTATGGCGGACTGGTCACGATCAAGTCGGCTCGATCCGGACTGCAAGTGTTCTCTAGAAAGTTCCGAGCTCGTATTCGCGTCGTCGCCGCAGGTCGCGGGAACACATTTCGTTCGCGCGACGCATCAACGCAATCTGGTCCTCAAACGCCTCCATTACGCGGCGCGGCTTCTTGTGCGGGTCGCGCTGCGCCTTGATGGATTTCGTTAGCCAGTACGACGTCGCTTTGAGAATCGCCGAGAAACCGCATTGAAAAAACCGTCGGTGCGCACTGTATGAGCGTGTCGTTCTCCGAATGGCTCGATCAAGGCGAATCAAATCGTCAATATTACCCTCACTAAACCAGTGGTGAATCCTGTCTCCCATTGCGGCGCGATCCTTTGGCGTTACGACGGAGAGACGTGCATCCTCCCTGATTGCGGAATAAGTCCGCCTCAGATCGTGGTCGCGGTACTGATGCGTCTTGACCTGTGCGATCAACGTCGCTAGCGGGTTGATGTCGCAGCCCCAGAAGTCCTTTCCGTTTCGCTTTGCTTCGACGGTCGAGGTGCCGCAGCCGTAGAAAACATCCGCCACGTTGCGCACATTGATGCCATCCGCGTCGGCGTACTCGAGTGCTTTCGTCGTTATAAAGGCCTGGAATCGCGCCGGATAGGGATGGATCCGGTGGATCAAATCCTCTCTCGTGTCCCCGAAGTCCCATGACGATGCCAAAATTGCAGCCTCGTCCATTCCTTACGGCCGCAACTCGCGCAGTCCTTCTGCCGACCGCCGGCCTCCATGCTTCCCCGCACGGTCACGACCCCCGTCCCAATCTCCAAGTTCTTCCAATGATCAACGGCCTGTTGCGATCTTCCTGCCCTGCCAAGATGCAATAGGACCCCATCACGAATTTCCTCACCCTTGCGGCCGACAATCTTTGTGGGCCAGCCCGGACCGCAAACGAAACTGTCTGATATATTGCCCGCGAGGGCCTGTTCCCCTTCGACACTCTCGGCGGTATGGCACCGCGCATCCCACAACCTTGAAGCGAATCACCCGGTACGAGAGGGCGATGACCTCTCACGCCAAAGACCCGTGGCAACAGATCACACCGCCCCGCGACGGTCACTCCGACAGGCTAGTACAGCCGACGCAAGCCGTAATCGATTATGAATTAGTCGCGCTGCGCTTTTTATTCTAGGATTTCGGTGGTATGGGTCGTCGGGATCTTTATTCCGGTCTGAATTACCGATGTTCAAATCAATATTCATTTCAAACAGAGGCGAAATCGCCTGCAGAATAATTAAATCGGCAAAGAAATTAGGCATTCGAACCATTGCGGCCTATTCCAATGCTGATCGCAACGCGCTTCATGTGCAGATGGCGGAAGATGCGGTTTATCTCGGGCCTTCGGAAGCCGCGCAATCCTACCTCGACATTGCCAAAGTCGTTCAGGCCGCGCGCGACTCCAATGCGGACGCGGTTCATCCAGGATACGGGTTTCTTGCCGAAAACGCGGAATTCGCAATGGCCCTTGACGATGCCGGAATCGCCTTCATCGGCCCGCGGCCGCACGCGATCCAGGTAATGGGCGACAAGATTGAATCGAAAAAACTGGCGGCGGAAGCCGGAGTTTCGACTGTTCCCGGATATATGGGAGAAATTGCCAGCGCGGACGAGGCCGTCGAGATCGCGAGAGGCATCGGATATCCGGTAATGATCAAGGCTTCCGCCGGAGGCGGCGGCAAGGGTATGCGCGTCGCTGCGAGCGACGAGGAGACTCGCGAAGGATTTCGCGTATCAAAGAGCGAAGCTGCAAACGCTTTCGGCGACGACAGGATATTTATTGAAAAATTCGTTGTTAGGCCGCGCCATATCGAAATTCAGGTTCTTGGCGATAGCTACGGGAATATCATTTATCTGAATGAACGCGAATGCTCGATCCAAAGGCGCAACCAAAAAGTTGTCGAAGAAGCGCCGTCGCCTTTTCTCGATGCGGCGACTCGGCGGGCGATGGGAGAGCAGGCGGTCGCGTTGGCTAAGGCCGTAAACTACCAATCCGCTGGAACCGTGGAATTCATCGTCGATGCGGAGCGTAATTTTTATTTTCTGGAAATGAATACGCGGCTTCAGGTCGAGCATCCGGTCACTGAGCTGACGACGGGCATCGATCTGGTTGACCAGATGATTAAGATCGCCGCGGGAGAACGGCTTGAGATTTCTCAGGACGATATCGGCATAAGCGGGTGGGCCATAGAATCTCGGATTTACGCCGAAGATCCTTATCGAGACTTCCTTCCGTCCATCGGTCGACTCGTTCGCTATGCGCCGCCGCCCGAATCCAAATCCGGCGAGCGCGTCGTACGCAATGACACGGGTGTATTTGAAGGCGGAGAAATCAGCATTCACTATGATCCGATGATTTCCAAGCTCTGCGCCTGGGCGCCAGATCGCGAGCGAGCGATCGAAGCGATGCGCCAAAGCCTGGACGAATATGAAATCGAAGGCATCGGGCACAATATTCCGTTTCTATCGGCGGTAATGGATCATTCCGATTACCAATGCGGCACCGCGACGACGGCATTCATCGACGAGGCATTTCCAGACGGGTTTTCAGGCGCGGATCATCCGGAACAGGTCGTGAGGGATCTCGCGGCATCCGCGGCCGCGATGCACGCGATTGCGGAATCCCGCCGATCGCGCATCTCGGGCCGGATTTCGAATTCGGCAAGACTCTCGCCCGAGAAGTGTGTTGTTTCAATCAAGGAGAAGGATTTCAAACTGGAGCTTGCCGCGGACGGCGAAGGATTTGCCGCCGGACTAAACGACGGTTCGGCCCTGCGAGTGGTCGGAGACTGGCGGCCCGGGAGGCGACGCGCAACTTTCAGCGTGGACGGGCGGCAATATCATCTCCATGTGCGTCAAATGCCCCTGGGATTCGGAATTTACTACAGAGGCGCGAACATGGAGTTTCTCGTCAGAACTCCAAGGCAGGCGGAACTGGGCCGTCACATGGCGGCGAAAAGGCGGCTCGACTCCTCAATGAGCCTAAGATGCCCAATGCCGGGGCTAGTTACTTTGATCGAAGTGTCCGAGGGCGACAAAGTACGGAAGGGACAGGCGCTATGCACGATCGAGGCGATGAAAATGGAAAATATTCTTCGTGCGGAGAGGGAAGCCGTAGTCGCAAAAATTCTCGTTGCGCCGAAACAGTCGCTCGCCGTCGATCAAGTGATCATGGAGTTCGAATAGGAGCGGCCGCGAAAGATTCTAGCGAGTGCGCAGCTCTTGTTGCCGAATCGGCAGCTTGTCGATCGCCCTGACGATTTCCCGAACCGACCAGGGAAACGGCTTGCGTAGCTTGACCCCGCCGTCTTTGCCAATAAGCACCAGCATAAAGCCCCGCGGCCTTAGCTTTTTCCTTAGAGCGCTATTGGCGCCGGGGTCGGCATCGATCAATACGACGACATCTCTTTCCGCTAGAGGGGCTGGATCTTTTTGCAAGAGCGCCATTTGCTCCGAAAAGCGCGGATCGCTTTGCGATTCCGCCAGCACGACGAAAGGACGGGCCGTCCACTTGAATTGATCGAGCTGAATGCCCGAATTGTCCTCGGATGCGGCATCGATGACTTCAAGCGCAATTTCCTCGTCGTCGGCGAAAGCCGGCTTCAACATCGCCGAGACCAGCAAGATAGCGAGAATTCTTTTTTTCATCTTGTCTCCTAAAGACTCCGCGATTGCATATATAATGCAGGCTCGCGGAATTTCGAAGGTTTGCCGCGGGATTCGTTCGCTAGTTGGCGTGGCGGCTCCGAAGAAAACCGCCTATTGTCGGCTTCCGACAAGTCCGAGGGCCTGAAATTTCCGGACAGCCGGTGACTTGCAGAACATTGGCGCCACGGCTTGTCTTCAAAGGCGAGGCCGCCGAACGCGGCTTCTTGACCCGTCACCGGCTAAGTAGCCGCCGCCGCAGGATTGAGCATGGTCAAAAAAATCAAAGAATGGCAAGCTTTGGCCGAAAAGGAACTCAAGGACCGCAGTTTGAACGAGGCCGCTTGGCGAACCCATGAAGGCATAGACGTAAAACCGCTATACACCGAAGCGGATCTTGACGGCATCGACCACCTCGGCACGCTGCCCGGGCTCGAGCCGTTTCTGCGCGGCCCGAGGGCGACAATGTATACGGGCCGCCCTTGGACGATTAGGCAGTACGCCGGTTTTTCGACGGCGCAGGAGTCCAATGCATTCTATCGGCGAGCGCTCGCGTCCGGCCAGCAGGGCGTTTCCGTAGCGTTCGACCTTGCAACTCACCGAGGCTATGACAGCGACCATCCGAGAGTCGTCGGCGATGTCGGAAAAGCGGGAGTCGCGGTCGATTCGGTCGAAGATATGAAAATCCTTTTCGACGGGATTCCGCTCGGCGAGGTTTCGGTATCGATGACGATGAACGGGGCCGTGATTCCCATACTGGCGAACTTCATTGTCGCTGCGGAAGAGCAGGGCGTTGCCCGCGATCATCTGTCTGGAACAATTCAGAACGATATCCTCAAGGAGTTCATGGTCAGGAACACTTACATTTATCCGCCTGAGCCTTCGATGAGGATAGTAGCAGATATAATCGAGTTCACTACTGATTCGATGCCGAAATTCAATTCAATTTCGATTTCAGGCTACCACATGCAGGAAGCGGGCGCGAATTTGGTTCAGGAGCTCGCCTTTACTCTCGCGGACGGGCGCGAATACGTGCGCGCGGCCATCGGGCGCGGAATGGATGTCGACCGATTTGCGGGCAGGCTGTCGTTCTTCTTCGCTATCGGCATGAATTTCTTCATGGAAATTGCAAAACTGCGGGCCGCGCGGCTGCTATGGCACCGTATCATGTCGGAATTCTCCCCGCGAGATCCTCGATCGAAAATGCTGCGAACGCATTGTCAAACCAGCGGCGTTAGCCTGCAGGAACGCGATCCCTACAACAACGTCGTGAGAACGGCTTTCGAAGCGCTGGCGGCGGTGCTGGGCGGAACGCAATCACTTCATACGAATGCACTGGACGAGGCCATCGCGCTGCCGACCGAGTTTTCGGCTCGAATAGCCCGCAATACCCAGTTGATACTTCAGGAAGAAACGGGAGTTTCCAAAACGGTAGATCCAATGGCGGGTTCGTACTATGTCGAATCGCTTACGAAGCAGATCGCGGATGCGGCCTGGGAACTTATGAATGAGATCGAATCGCTCGGAGGCATGACGGCCGCCATGATCTCCGGCCTGCCGAAGCTAAAAATCGAAGAAACGGCCGCGAGGCGCCAGGCTATGATCGACAAGGGCGAGGAAGTTATCGTCGGCGTCAATAAATACGCCCCGGACGGCGACGACAAGGTCGAAATTCTCGAAATTGAAAACAGCAAAGTCAGGGAATCGCAAATAGAGCGTATCGAATCGCTGCGAAGGAACCGCGACGAATCCGCCTGCTCCTCCGCGCTCCGCGCTTTGGAAAGGCGGGCGGCGGAAGGCGGAAACCTATTGGAATCGGCCATTGGCGCCGCGAGAGAAAGGGCGACGGTCGGCGAGATTTCTATGGCGATGGAAAATGTTTTCGGGAGATACGCGGCAACCACGAAGACGCTTTCCGGAGTGTACGGATCTGCGTTCGCCGCAGACGAAGGATTCGCTCGAATTCAAAAGGAAGTCGAATCGTTCGCAACGGACGAGGGCAGGCGGCCTAGGATGCTAGTCGCGAAGCTGGGGCAGGACGGACATGACCGAGGCGCAAAGTTAATCGCAACCGCATTCGCGGATGTCGGTTTCGACATTGATCTAGGGCCGCTTTTCCAGACGCCGGAAGAAGCCGCTCGCGCCGCTATGGAAAACGATGTGCATGTTGTCGGAATTAGCTCGCAGGCCGCCGCCCACAAGACTTTGGCTCCCAAACTGGTTGCCGCGCTGGAAGAATTGGATGCCGGTAATATCGTCGTCGTATGCGGCGGCGTGATTCCCCGGCAGGACTACGAGTTCTTGCGCAACGCCGGCGTCAAGGCGATTTTTGGTCCGGGAACGAAAATTCCCGATGCCGCCGCCAAAGTCATCCGGCTGATACGCGAGGCTTCCTGTCGAAGGTAGTGCCAGAACGCAGCTATGCTGCCTTGCAATGCCCGATCGCCGGGCCAGGGTATTCAAATCACGGCTTCCAGTGCGTCGACCAGGGACTCGATGTCACGCTTGCTGGTGTAGTGGACAAAGCTCAGTCGCAGGACCCCGTGGCCGGGATCAATGCCGAGCGCATCTAGGCAGCGCACTGCGTAGAAATTACCGCCGCCAGCCATGATTCCAAACCTACAGAGTTCCTTTGCAATTTGCATTGCCGGTTTGCGCGTAGCTACGGAAACGGTCGGAGCCCTGTCGGCAACCGTGTTCGGCCCGACCAGCCGAATCGAATTCTTGCTCGAAAGATAGTCGAGCAGCGGAGCCAATAGCGTTTCTTCGTGCTTGCGCATAAGATCGCTAACGTATCCCGCCCTTTTTGAAATCGGCGCATCGGCCCCGCAATGGTGCTCGTAAAGCGCATCGATGTAGTCCGCAATTCCCGCGCATGCCGCAATCTGCGCGTGATCGGGTCCGGCAGGCGTGAATTTTAGGTGCGGAGCATCGGCATTGAAGTAGTGCCCCTGATTTGGCAGGCCGTCGGACAATTCCCGCCGTATGACCATTAGCCCCTGGTGAGGACCGTAAGTCTTGTAGGCTGAAAACAAATAGATGTCCGATCCTAGTTCACGTACGCAGGGCAATCCATGAGGCGCGTAGCTGACGCCGTCAACGCAAGTCCACGCGCCTGCTTCTCGAGCGAGACCGCAAATTTCCGCAACCGGATTAATTTGACCGACTATGTTCGAGCAATGAGGAAAGCAAACAAGGCGAACTCTTTGGTCAAGCAGTTCCTCCAGGCCATCCAGGCGCAATTGCCCTTCGCTCGGTTCAATTCGCCACTCCCTGATTTCAATGCCGTCATCTTTCAAATTCCTCCAGGGCCCTGAATTCGCTTCGTGATCCTGGTTGGTTACGACGACGGCATCTCCCGGCGCTAGGATTTTCCGAAAGGCTTGCGCCAAGACGTAGACATTCTGCGTAGTCGACGGGCCGAAGCTCAGCTCGTCGGCATCGACGCCGAGGATTCCCGCTATCCGGAGCCTGGCTTCATCCATTTCATCGCCAGCTGCAATTGAGGGTTCGAAAGCGCCGTAGGGCTGAACCTTGCGCTCGTTGTAGAAGCGCGCAAGGCGGTCGACCGCTTGCCTGCACGGATAAGATCCCCCCGCGTTCTCGAAGAAGGCTTTTTCCGCTAGAGCATCGTTCGAAAATGCCGGAAACTGCGTCCGCACGAATTCTAAATCGAGTTCCATGCGCCTAACCCTATTGAATTGTCCAAGATCCTGTCCATAAACGATTGTATCCTGAATTCCGAGGCGGACCCACTTGATTTAGCTTTTCGGCGCGTCGGGCTGGAAATGCAATGTAAAAATAAAGTCGGCGTCGGTAGATTTCGCCAAAGGCAAGTTTCAGAGCGATGCGCTTAATGACGAAAAAATTGTCGATGAGCGCTGATCAAGTTCGTTGCCCGGGCGCGCGAGGCGGCGTCGGCGCGATAGCCGGAGTCGGAGGCGGCGACGCGCGGAGGCTCGGAGTGTCCAAGTGCTGCCGCCTCGGCCGATAATCGGCGCAGTCTGAATCCTGTGCTGAAATCTCCGCCCGGTCAGCGGCCCTAAATTTATTGGCAGACCTCCGAGCTCAATATCGGCAGCAGGCCGGTCCGGAGTGTCAATCAGCCGATGGGGTTCGAAAGGACGGTTGCGACGCGCTGCGGCGTCGAAACAAACGCGACTGCTGCCCATAGGACGCTCCTCGCTTGGTTTTCGAGATTTTTTTAGGTGCGCCGTCTAGGATTTCAAGCCGCAGCTTTCTTGCGATTCCCTTTCAGGAATGTTTTCGGTCGGTCGCTTTCTCGCCGGCATAAAGCTCTATTCGCGAATTTGCCGCCTTGAATCGCGCATAGCGTGGAGCGGAAAGCTTTTTGGAGATCGGATCCGCCGAAATGGTGCTCATGACCGCGTTCGGGCGCATCTTCCGGCCGGATTCGCGTTCTTCGGAAGTGGTTGAATTCGACGTCTTGGGAAGCGAAAACCGCCCGCCGCGCACTATCGCCGCTAGCGCCGCCCGGCAGTTCGAAACTGCTTGCTGATTTGCATGGAATTTTCTCCTTGACTCATCAGTCAAGCGCTCCCGGCAACAACGCCAAAAGGTCAGCTGGAAAATCGACAAATCTACACCGATAATTTTTACGAACGACATCGGCTTCTGAATCTATGAGTTATGAGATTTGTCGGGTTCTTTCCATAATGGAACCATTGAACTCCAAACACCGTCTCTCTTGAAGCGATGGTAAATTGCTGCGACTACATGCACGGCAATCAGCCAATAAATTAATGTCACGGAAAATCCATGTATGCCAATTGTTACGTCAATTAGGAAGCCATTCTTCAAACCCAGCCAGAAAAAGAGACCTATCAGCAAACCCGTGCCTGCTATCGCTGCAAAAGTGACGTACATTCCTAGGTGAACGATTTTGGCTGCCAACTTTTGGTAGTGAGAGGTGTTGTCCGGCAGGGAAGACTTCTGTGTTTTTGTCATGTATATGAAGCGCACTGCTAGCAATAGTAAAAATGCCGCAGCAAACATAACCTCGAATCTTAACAAAGCGAAATCTTCCAGCTGATTTATGTCATCTACCTGTTTGATTACTCCGTAGATGAAAAGCAGAGCGAAGCCCCAATGAAATAGCTTGGCTAGTAAACTGTGACCCGTCCTTGTGGGTGCGCTCTCAATATTACCCATTGTCCACCTTAGTTTTTTTCTAATTCGTATGGATTCCGCGCCAAGGTTTGCCGAATTTCACCAAATTGCCACCCAAATTTTATCCAAAGTGGCCGGTCATTTTTTCGCCAAGCAGCCAACTGGAGCGAAGCGGCGTCATCGGGCTGCATTCGGCGGCGGTCGGGCCTCCTTTTCCATGCCCGGTCTCTATCTATGTCTCCGAAGGCCATGTCGCAAGGCACGGATGCGAGGTCGGCGCACGATGCGTGACAGGTGCTGTTTCTCACTTTACTTAAGAACAGAATTTCCAGAATTATTCGTCTGCTCGATTTTGCAGCAATGTCGTGAGGATGCGTTGGCGCCTCGAAGGAATGCCCTCGCAGCAGCTAACTACGCTGCTTGGGAATGCCTGATTGGAAAGGAGGAATGCAGGAATGGCGGCCTGATTAATTTGAGAATGTTCATCTTAAGTCTGCTGGCATAAAGTGAGGAACTACACCTGTCACGAGTCGTAGCGGCGAGCGCCGACCTTGCTCTCTCCTCCGGCCTGCCGCGGCGAGCGCAGCGAAGACGCTTCCGGATCGGCGCGGCGCAGGCTCCGTACGTGGCCATCATGTCGGAACGCAAGCCAGCGAAAAAATGGATATTATCGGCAAGACTTATGGATAGCAGCCGGTACCACCGCGCCGCGGCAGTTCCTTCGCGACAGCAAATTGATTCTTGCGGCAGTCGGGGCTTCGGCGTTATCTGCGGGCGGTCGGCACCATTGAAGTTCGAGATTGACTTGGGGATTCGAGATGTTTGGACAAATTGAAGGCACCGGTTGCGATGTTTTTGATGAACGGTTTTCGCGTTGCCTAATAGGTCATGCTCGCGTCGAACGGCTGTGGTCCGGCGCGCGATGGAGCGAGGGTCCCGCATGGTTTGCCGCAGGGAGGTATCTGGTTTGGTCCGATATCCCCAACAATCGCATGCTGCGCTTCGATGAGACGGACGGTTCTGTTTCTGTCTTCCGACAACCTTCCAACAATTCTAACGGGAATACGGTTGACGGTTCGGGTCGGCTGCTTACGTGCGAGCATTTGACTCGCCGCGTAACGCGTACGGAGCACAGCGGCAGGATCACGGTAATTGCCGATAGATTTCATGGAAAGAGATTTAATTCACCCAACGATATCGTCGTTTCTCGAGATGGCGGGATTTGGTTTACCGATCCGACCTACGGAATAGCAAGCGACTACGAGGGCGATCAATCGGACCCGGAAATCAACGGCTGCCATTTGTATCGAGTTGACCCCGCGACTAGCGAAGTCAAGCAGATGGCTGCAGATTTCGTGCAGCCCAACGGGCTGGCCTTCTCCCCCGACGAGAAAATTCTGTACGTTTCGGATACCGGACGCTCCGAAGGCCCCAACGGCCCTGCGCATATACGAAGATTCACCGTCGGACCCGACAATTGGCTGTCCGGCGGAGATGTATTCGCCGAATGCACAGAAGGACTATTCGACGGGTTTCGGGTCGACGGCGCCGGACGGATCTGGTCCAGCGCCGCCGACGGCGTGCATTGCTATGACCCCGACGGCACGTTTATCGGCCGTATTAGAATTCCCGAATTCGTTGGTAATGTTGCCTTCGGCGGGCCAAAGCTGAATAGGCTCTTCATTTGCGGAACAAGTTCGCTGTACTCTTTCTACCTTGCAATAAACGGCATCCGTTGCTGCTGATTTGCGGATAGACGATATCGTTCCGCAGAATTGCGAGAGTCTGCTTTGGTTCATTCGAGCGGCTGAAAATCCGTGGAGAGCCTAGCGGCAGTCCTGCAGTTCGCAAGTAGCGCCGCATTCCGCAGGCGAATTGTTCACGTTAGAAATACCATATAGCCAAGCCCGAGAAATGCTAGGAATCCGACGATGTCCGTAACCGTCGTTACGAATGTGCTGGATGCCAGCGCCGGGTCCACTTTCGCTCGCTCGAGCAGTATCGGAATCAATATGCCGGAAATGCCGGCCATGAGCATTGTAACTACGACGGCCGCCGCGAGCACGGCGCTTAGAGCCGCAGACCCGTACCAGATCAAGCCGATCCCGCCGATTATTGCAGAGAAGACAAGGCCGTTGATTAAGCCTACGACGCTTTCGCGGCGAATCACGCGCCATGCATTGGAGTTTGTCAAATCCTTTGTCGCGATCGCCCTAACGGCGACAGTTAAAGACTGCGTGCCTGCGTTGCCGCCCATGGATGCGACAATCGGCATCAGAACAGCGAGCGCTACCACGGCTTCGATGGTCGCCGAAAACTGCGCAATTACAATGGAAGCCAGCACGGCCGTCGCGAGGTTGGCGACGAGCCAGGGAAATCTCTGCTTTGCAACATCGATTATCCGGTCGGAGAGGCTTTCGTCGCCGACCCCGGCAAGTAGATGCATGTCTTCCTTTGCGTGCTCGTCAAGCACGTTAACGGCATCGTCGATGGTAACGGCGCCCATTAGCCTCCCGGCTTCATCCACGACGGGCGCCGAAATCAGTCTGTATTGCTTGAATGCGTAGGCGACGTCCTCTTGGCATTGGTCGACCGAAAATGTCGCGAAGTCTTCTTCTGCAATACTCTTTAATTCCACTTCGCGCCGGGAACTCATAAGCTTGCCAAGCGCGACTTGGCCGGTTGGCCTGATGCGCGAATCGATCAGCATGACGTGATAGAATCCGTCGGGGAGACCGCTGCGGGATCGCAGATGATCGATTGCCTCTCCAACATTCCAATGCACCGGAAGCATTACAAACTCCGTCTGCATTAACCTTCCCGCCGATTCGTCGGGATAATTGAGCAACTTTTCTACGGATGCTCTTCTAACATCGTCGAGAGTGTCCAGTACTTCCTCTTGACGATCCGGCTCCAAATCCTCGACGAGGTCAACGACCTGGTCGGACTCGAGATCCCGCACTGCGTTGGACAATCGATCCGCAGGCAGCGATTCTACGATTTCTTCCGTTATGTTGTCGTTCAGCTCCGGTAGAACGCCGGGTTCAAATTCCTCGCCCCACAATTCAATCAATCTGGCACGTTCTTCGGGGCCAATTTGCTCCAGCAGGTCCGCGATGTCCGCTCGGTGCAGCTGTTCGAGCAATTCGGAGAGTTTTCGCTGGTCGCCGTTCTCGACGGATTCCAGAATTGATTCGATGAAGCCGGCATCCAACGAATAAGAGCTATCCCGGTTGTCGCTGTAACTCGTCGCCATGTTGCCCACCCTATCTTGAATTCGAACGAAACATGCGTCCGCCGGCTTGCGCTCGGGTCGGAAATTGAAGCATCCAGTATTAATTTAGTTTCGACGCGCGGCTCCGCTGCCATGCGCCGCGGACGATTCCGCTACGAAAAGCGGCGCTTGGTTTTCGAAATACAGAAACGAATTGCGATTATCGTTATTTAGTGCCGAACATTCGATCGCCCGCGTCGCCGAGACCCGGAAGAATATAGCCGATTTCGTTCAGCCTTTCATCTAGCGAGGCGGTGACAATCGGTACGTCGGGATGAGCCTCCAGCATGCGTTCGACTCCTTCGGGAGCGGCAAGAAGGCACATGAATCTGATATTCGTGGCCCCGGCTTCCTTCAAGCGAGAGATAGCCGCAGCCGAGGAATTTCCGGTAGCGAGCATGGGATCGAGCGCAATAACGAGCCTGTCGTTCAAATCCGCAGGTACTTTGAAATAGTATTCGACCGGCGTCAGCGTGGTTTCATCCCGGTACAGACCCACGAAACCGACCCGCGCCAATGGAACGAGCTCCAGGACGCCGTCGAGCAGTCCGTTGCCGGCGCGAAGAATCGAAACGAGCGCCAGTTTCTTTCCGAACAGGCTCGGAGCTTCCATTTCCGTCAGCGGCGTTTCAATCGTTCTTAGCCTCGTAGGCAGTTCCCGCGTGATTTCGTATGCGAGCAGCATGCTGATTTCGCGAAGCAATTGGCGGAAGACCGCCGTGGGAGTGTCTTTTTTCCGCATTAGGGTGAGTTTGTGCTGAACAAGCGGGTGGTTTACGATCGTCAGGTGTTTGCTCATGCCAGTTTCACTTTCCTGTTTTTCGTCTGCCGAATCGCAGTCAGGCAAGGCAATTCACGCCGAAAAGAAAGCCGGGGTTCCCCCGCAGGCGCGAGCATGTTCTCGCTTGCAGCGGCTCGAGGCCAACCGGAATCGCTAAAATCGCCGCGAAAAGATTAGTCCTCCGCCTCAATAGCAGCAACAGCTCGATTCGGTTCGTTTTTGATGCCGTCAACCGAGAAGCGGTATTCAGGATACGAGTATTATTCGGCCAGACGACGATTCGCTCAAATTTACGAACCATGCGGGAAATTGGCCGTCGCCGGTACCGGCGACGCGCGACGGCGAACATTCGCGGCGATGAATCTGCGACGGGAATTATTCCCGCGAGCTTTCCGGGCGTTTAAATTTTCTCGACCGCTATGCTGTATGTCGTGCATAGCGGCTTGTTTCTCCAAAGCGGCAAAGCGGTGGAAAATCCGGCCCTGGCGATCGGGTTGTCTGGACTGCGGCCGACTTCAGGTCCGAAATCGAACGGCGAGCGCAGCGGCTCCACGCCTAGAGCGACGTGTCGTCGGTTCCACGGGTAGTGGCTTCGGCCTCGATTCGAATACCAGAACAAAACGCTGGGAAAAACATCCCGGTCGAAATCGAGCGTAACGCGATAGCCTTCCGACTGGTTATCAAGCGCGACCGGGCCGTCGACACCGCATATTTGGACGATTTCCTCGGTATCTCGTGGCAACGGCACGCGCCGCATGTCGGCGAATCCGCCCTTTGCCGGCACCGCGCCAAGGTCGTGAAAAGCCGCGCCTGGTTCGAGTTGCGATACGCCTTCGACAATCGAGACCGGATAGCAAAATCCCGCGGCAAAATTCGGGGGGCGGATTCTCATGCCCCCAGGCTCGCTCGGGAGGCGAAATACCGGATGCAGAGAACCAGGCAGGCGCGTGTCTTTTCGCGCTTCAATGCAAAGAGTGATTTCCAGCGCGGGCGCGCCTTCGACGCCTTTGAAGGCTCTAGTCAGCCTCTCGACGGCGTGGTCTTCCGGGTAGTCGATTGCAATCGCTAGACCGCCGGTCTCCCGGCTTTCCAGATGCCAGAGGTTATTGGCCGCGAATCCATGATATTCGCCTCCGCCTTCGGATTCCGCTGTCGCCGTCCATTCTTCGGGCAAGCCGGAAGGAGAGAAAGGGTGCCCGAACGGTATGCAAGGCCATTCGCCGCGCATGCGCTTTAGGTGCCCCGGGAGTTCGTCGAATTGCGGTCCTATGTCGGATGCCCATGGAGCAACTGACATGGGCTGAATTTTTTCGCCGTTTTCGAGAGTAAACGTAATGGGACCGAGCATTCCTCCCAGGAGTTGCACCCCTGCTTGGCCCATGTCCCATTGGAAGGAGAAATCAGTCATTGGTCTTGCCTCGGAGCCATTTGGCGGTTGGTCATTCATTTAGTCGATGCCGAAAATAAATCGAGTCCCTTTTCCAAAACAGGCGCTGACGGACAATCAAGTGATTCGCCTCGAAGCAACGATAATACTACCGTAATGAAAGCCGAAAAGGCATTGAATAGGCATATTATCGAAGCAGAAGCATGGGTATGGAAAGAAATGTCCTGACCGACGAGATGCGGCGGGCGGTCGAGGACTTGCGGCCGGGAAGGCAAGGCTCGCCTAGGCAGAACGGCGGCGGATAATCGCCTCTATTTGGAGGACGTTCCGCGGCGCACCGGATCCGGCGCGCCATGGCGGGAAATTCCGGCAAAATTCGTCAATTGGATTAGCGTTTTCAAACGATTCGAGCATTGGGAAAAACAAGGCGGTTTCGACAGGATTTTCGAAAAGCTGGACAAATCGTTTGATTTCGAGCGGGTTTGCGTCGACGGCGATATCGTCCAGGCGCGCTCGAAGGCATTCGGTAAATAGGGGATGCCCGTTCGCGGGGGTTTGACCGGTCCCGAATCATCCCCGCAAGAGTAATCGCTGCGACGGCGGGTCGCTCTTGAAGGCATCCTGTCCGCTCGGGCAAATTTGCGAGGTTCTGCTACATTCCGGCTGTTTGCGAACGGCGGAGTTTCGGTGCGCAAGGTTTTCGGGCACTGTCGGCGAAAGGGCGCCGGCCGCGTTTGACTGCGAACTGAACTCGAAAGTCCGGACGAGTGCGAGGCGCCGCCGTTCCGATTAAGCCGGGATTCGCGGCTTAACCGATTCGAAGAGCTGCGCATGCTGGCACCGAACTGGAGAGTATGCGAAAAAAATGGGAATTATATACCAAAGTCCCAAGCACCTTGACCTAGTGCCCGCAATCCGAAAATACACCAAATGTTGAGCCGCCAGTGCTGCTAACACTGACGGCTCGATGCCACGTAAGCTTGACGGCGGCGCGGCAATACAGGTTTTTAGGCAGTATATCCCCACCATACAAGCGTTACGCGGTCGCCGTGAAAGCGGGCGGCTTGGTGCGGCTAGTGACCCCAAGTCCCTGAGCCGAGGGTTCGATTCCCTAGGCCCGCTCCACGAAACTGAATGTCAGGCGTTCGTGTCTTCAACCACCTTCACCGGCTGAAATGCCGCCCGGATCACGTCTTCCGGGGTAGCATCAATTCTGACAGCTTCGTCCAGTTCCGACTTGCTCGGCTAATAGGCGGAAGGTTTCAACCGCACCTCCGGACGGGTATGTGGCTTGTTCATCGGTTTCTCCCTTGATCAAGTGGATTATGTAGGAAAGTAGCGGGTGTCATCGACTACTGCCGGGGATTCGGGCGAGAGATACGGCGAATCCGCACGGGCCGCGTCAGTGCCCGCACCTATTCCTCGACCGTCGCGTTCAAACGCATATCCTCCTCCAACTCCGCGCGCGACGGCCGATAGCTCGGGTGCGCTACCCGAACACCGCGCGGTGGCATCAAGGTCTCAGTGGTCACGGTTCTCCTGCTGTGAATGTGTCGGGGTTCCGGTCCCGAACACAATAGGCGAGCCGGTCGAAGAATGCGGCCATATCAGGCGCTGCCACGACGCGCGGCGGTGCCTCTGCGAAGTCACCTCAACGACGGCGGATGCCTCCACCATCCCGGCCGCCCAGGCTGGCGCATCCCGTCCTGATAGCCTATTGACCGCATCGCGGAAGTAATCCACCCAACGCGATCCATCCTTGCGGAGTCGGCTTTCTGAGGTGTCGAAGATCATGATGTAGCCGGTGACAATCTCCGGCGAGAGCAGTTGCACGTTCGCCATCTCACCCGTCAGATCGTCTACCCGGTTCGAGACGGCGCCCGGGATATTGCGGAGCAGGGACTTGAGGCTGATGCAGAGACGAACCTTTCCGTGGGGCGGCCATCCTACATCCCATGACTTCGAGCGCCCGATTCCTGGCACCGGAATCTCCTTCGCCGCACCAGGTATTCCACGCGCCGCCAGCTGCTCGACGCACATCTCCGCCAACACCGCCAGGCGGTTTGGTGATTGACGCTTTTGCTCGGTGACAGCGATCCGGTACAGGTCGTCCACTGCATTCTGCAAGGTGATCATGAGCCGAGTCGCGCTTCAGCCATCGCGTGGTATGCTGGCTCAACTTCGACTCCGATGCTATTCCGGCCGCACTGTTGCGCCGCCACCTGCGTGGTCGCCGTTCCTGTGAATGGGTCGAACACGGTATCACCTGCGAAGCTGAACATTCGTATCAGGCGCTCCGCCAACTCGACCGGGAACGGTGCTGGATGGTCTCGTGTCGATGCGCCGCGCACGTCATTCCAGATTTGCCGAAACCATCGGTCATGCTCCTGCGCAGACAGGACGCTCAGGAGACGTGCCGCGGATGACGGATTTCGGTACCCACCCGGTTTTCGGAGCATCAGCACGAACTCGATATCGTTTTTCACTACGCCATTCGGCTCGAATGGCTTTCCGAGGTAAGAGCCACTGCCGTTGGATTCGGTCTTCATGTTGCTGATCTTGTGCCAAATGATTGGCGCGAGGTTGTCGAATCCAATATCGCAGCACTGCACCTGAATGGAGGCATGGAGCGGCACCACCATATGCCGACCGCCGTTCTGGCGGCGTGACAGGCAAACGTCACCGACCACGCATACCAGCCGACCACCCGGCACAAGCGCGTCATAGCAGCCTTCCCACACCCGCCTGAGACTAGCCATGAAGTCGTCATAATTGGCGAGCCGTCCCATTTGACCCGTTCGGCTGGGATACTCCTTGAGTGTCCAGTAAGGCGGCGAGGTCACCACCAAGTGAATAGACGACGACGGCAACCGCACCTCTCTTGCGTCTCCGAGAATTACTTTATGGAGGGTGTCCAGGTCCGCCACCAGTTCACGGATTCGCGCGATAGCAGCCGGGTCCTTGGCGAGAGCGGGAATGGAACTCTGTTGCCGGTTGGGGCGGATCGCTTTCAGATCAGGCGTCAGAACCGATTCCAGCGCAGTGCTCACGACCGCGCCCCGCTTGAAAGGCCATTGTCGGCAATCAAATCCCGGTAGCGCAGCCGCTTCCCGACCATGCTGGAAACAATGTCGCCCGTCTGGTCAACGGTGTTCGCATCACGATCATTGTGCCGCCCGGAAAATTCGGAGACATAGCGTTGCAAGTGTTTCTTGCTGAACTTGTGGAACGTCCCCTTGTGCGCTCGCTTGAGCATGGACCAGAGGCTCTCGATCCCGTTGGTATGCGCCATTTCTCGGACGTATTCGCCGGCCGAGTGATTGACGCTCTCATGCGCCCTGCCCATGCCGACATATCCACTACCGGTATCGGTGTAGACCTGCGCTTCCGGTTCGGTGTGATCTTCCACGAACTCCTGCAAGGTTTCGGCCTTCGAGTCTGAAATCACTTTGGCCGCAACCTGTTTGCTGTCCCGGTCCTTGACACCAACAACAATCGCCTTGCCGACGGCGCCTCGGCCAGTGTTCAGCTTCTTGTCGGCATGTTTGTTCTTCTCAACACCGCCGATAAAGGTTTCGTCCGTCTCAACTGGTCCAGCGAATATCGGCTGGCCCAGCTCGTAGGTCTTGCGCAGACGGTGCATCAGGTGCCAAGCCGATTTCTGGGTGATCTTCAGATCCCGGTGCAGCTTCATGCTGGAGACGCCTTTGCGGTTGGTTGTGACCAGGTGGGCGGCAATGGCCCATGTCTGGTAGCCCAGCTTGCTCGATTGCATGACTGTTCCAGTCATGACGGAAAATCGCGGTCTGCCTTCGCAGTCCCGGAAACGATGTGTCATGGATTTGTGCTTGATATCACACTGAACATTGGTTGACCCGCAATGCGGTCAGTACGGGCCATCCGCCCAGACAATGCCTTCAATCCCTTTCCTAGCGGCTTCGTCATCGGGGAAATTCCGAAACAGTTCTACCAGGGACAGTCCCTCATGGTCTGATCTTCAGGGTGCTTGTGCCATCTTCTTTCCTCCAGTGATTCATACGTATGGCACTTTGCTGAAATTGCAATCCCCTAATCGGCACTTTGGTATATAGTTCTCTAAAAGTGTTCCCGGCCATCGCGACGTGCCGGGATTTGGCGGTCAATGGAAGCCGGATCGTTTCCGATTAGGCGAATGTGGCAATCCTTTCCCGGCCGGCGGCGGCCATGCTGAGAACATTGTTTGTAGATCCCGGCGAAAAATCGTCAAATTGAATTACGGTCGCAATTCGGAGCGCCAAACCGGTACAAGGCCATCTACCGATATTCCTATTTGACCGTCCGCTTGCCGGACTTCTGCAATACCGACTCCCTCGGCATCGCATGACCTTGGTCGCCCTGCGCCCTTTGCTTTGCCAAACACGGGCCTTGCGGCGAATACCTGCTCGTCGACGCTGTAGCGATTGTCGCCGGAGCTTGCCGGCGTCCAACGGCCGCTGCCGCCCATCTTTCCGTTCCATTGGCCGCCTACGGCCTTGTCGGCGATTCCGTCTCCGTTTGTATCCAGCGCGGCGTATTGGCTAGATCCATCGAAGCGAAGCTCGTCGTGCCAGATCCAAATTATCTCGTTTGCCGTCGTAAGGAATTGGAGCGTCAACTTGCAGTGCGCGGTTCCTCCGCCGCCCTCGGCGGAAGAAGTTTCCGCATTCAAAAAGGAATAGGCTTTTGCGCTCCCGAACTCGTATTGCCCGAATCTGTTGGTTCCGAAGTCGTTGAATTTCGGCTTGGATACGGAGTATGCTAGCCACTCGGGCGCTTTGGAATTGCCGAATATGCAGTGTATAAGCCCGTCGTTGCCCTTGTAGCGGCACGACATGCCATCGTCCTTTCCGCCGATGATGGATTCGTCCGGCGAACGAGGAATCGAGAATTCGGACCGTTCGACAGTCGAATCGCCTAATGCCGGGCCGAAGAATCCGAATGCCGAGATAATAGTTGCGGCCAGAGGAAAAAACATCGAATACTTGATTTCTCTCATTGATTTGCCTTTCGCGTTCTGCCGCTTTTTTACACCGCGAGGATGAATATTCAGTGCGCCAAATCTGCTCATTCGGGAATTGCCGTGAACTAGGCCGGGGAAAACTTTCCGGCGGATTCGATTGTCGAAGGGCGGACGGGCTGATTTTCAGGGCGCCGACGCGCTGCGGCCAAGCTTGGCGCAGTAGAGCTTGCCGGGTGGCAATCTACGTTTCCTCGGCTCCGGGCGGGTTGCCGGCCGGCGGCGGCGAACGCGACATGCGCAAGTAGGGACTTATGGACAGCAAGAGCATTGATCGCCCGTATCTTGTCGATTGCCTCCAGTATGCGAACTGGTCGGAGACGATATTTGCGGAAATGAGGGAAGGCGGCGTCGACGCCGTTCATGCTACGATCGCCTACCATGAGAATTTTCGGGAAACGGTGCGCAATATCTGCGAATGGAACCGCCTCTTTCGAACCTATGGCGACATGATAGTTCACGCGAAGACTGCTCGCGACATTGCCTTCGCCAGGGAGTCGGAGCGAACTGCGATTCTTTTCGGATTCCAGAATCCTGCGCCAATCGGCGAAGAAATTGAGCTGATTGAATTGTTTTGCGGATTAGGCGTGAGGTTCATGCAGCTGACCTATAATAATCAGTCGCTGCTTGCTTCGGGATACCTTGAAACAACGGATTCCGGCATTACGCGCATGGGAAGAGAGGCTATCGCGGAAATGAATCGCGTCGGCATGGTCGTGGATATGAGCCATTCGGGCGAATTGTCGACGCTTCAGGCAATTGAGGTGTCGAACCGGCCGATAGCGGTTACGCATGCCAATCCCGCCAGCTGGAGGCCCACGCCGAGAAATAAATCCGACAGGGTGTTTTCGGCGCTGTCCGAAACCGGAGGCATGATCGGCTTCTCCATCTACCCGAACCACTTGAAGGACGGCTCGAATTGCGCGCTGGACGAATTTTGCCGCATGGTCGCCGGTATCGCCGACAAATACGGCGTCGATATGCTGGGGCTGGGCACGGACCTCTGCCAGGATCAGCCCGACGAAGTCGTCAACTGGATGCGGCGCGGGCGATGGATGCGCGACGAGTCGGCTGGCGGCTCGCCCGCGGCAAAGGCTGCATTCCCTCGACAGCCGGACTGGTTTGCGAGCAACAGGGATTTCCGTAACATAGCTGCGGGATTGCGCTCCGTTGGATTCTCCAAGGCGAATGTCGATGCCATCATGGGCGGAAACTGGATGAAATTTTTCAAAAGCGCGTTTGGCGAATGAACCTTCGCGGTCAACCTGCGCCCGGCGAATTCGGCTCGGACATTCCGATGCGGCAGCCCGGCGAGATTATGAAGCCGTCTCGAATCGGGCTGTTTTTCCCTCATCGATTAAGTTTCATGCGAGTGCTTTCCCGAGCGCTGAACCGAGACCGGGCGAAAGTTGAACGACCGGTTTGGCAAATGGATTCCGGCGGCTTCGGACGGGCCGTCTATACTGTCGTGCTAGGCGGCCATGCCTATAGCCTCGTGGCTTTTTCAAACTATCTGGAACCCGAACGGCGGACCGACCGAGTGATCGCGGAAGCATGGGATACGACATTCGCATTGTTCGACGGCATACCCGGCCGCAGCGACATTGCGCGGCTCGAGGCGAACGTGCCCAAGCAGGAAGGCGGTCGTTTCGAAGCCACCGAACTCGTGCTCAGCCGCGCGAACAAGAGTGTGCGCTTGTTCGAGCATGTAGCGGACCGTTTGGCGAATGGAATGCAGCCCGACCGGGAGCAGATCAGCCGCGTAGGCTATTTGATGCGTACGACGGCAGTTTACGGCAACGGCAAATTCGGCTTGGCCGATAGGGAGGTCATCGCTCGCCGATCCGGTCTTTCGGGCGCATTCCAGGCGGAGATGCTGGCTATATGGCTAATTCGCGGATTTTCCCACGACCTTGTCGAGCACGTGTCGTCGAGCCGGGGAAAAAACCCGGTAAGGATGGCATCTCATATTCGGCAGTATCTCGGAATCGGCAATTCGACCGGTTTGGGAATGGCGCCGTTTCTAATCAGCCATCCCATTCTTCTGAACAATTGGATGTCTGCGCGAGAGACCGCCCTTTGCAGAGTGAGATCAATCGCGGAAGCCAGCGAAGGAACGGTAGCTGGATTTCGCGACTTGCTGGCCAGAGCGAAACGCCACCTGAATGAATGGATAGTCGAGGACGAGGTCGCAATGCGCAGAATCATTAGCCTGCGCAGCGAATTCGATCAGTTTTGCGATATTGCGGCGAATACGGAACCCGGGTCAGGCTACTATTGGAATCGACTCTTCGGCATCTCGGAATCCGCGAGCTGGGAATTCCAGGAATTGTGCCTGTCTCTGCTCCTGGAGCCGCACGGGAATCTGGTCGACGATCTGGAAAGCTGGTCGTCGAGCGAATTCGAACCTCGCCTCGACCCGGCCATGAGGGTTTCGAAATTGCGGGAAATAATCGAATCGCGCTGGCATTGGGCGCTGACGGTCGATTTCGATGATCCGGAGCAACGTCGCCACTTTTGGTACGTGTCGGAAGAGAAGCTCGAGCCGAGGCTTGGCAATCGGTACAGGGACGAGGGTTCGGAATTAGAGCTTCCGATAGATGTCGCCTATCGAATTAAACTGCTTTGGGAGTCTCTGGGACAGGCGGGCCGGGACGAAATCGTAGCGGAGTTTCTCGTTAGCCGCCCCGAGCTAAGAGATGTCGTTCGCCGGGCGCAGAACCTGGTTCGCTTTCCATACGGCGAAATTCGCGGCAATCTTCTTGACGGCGCCTGCAAGCCGATAGATCTGTTGCGATTCAAGCTTTCTTGCTTCGGCGCCTCCAAATTCGATCCAAAGTCGGACCGCTGGATTCGCGTCGCCTTGTTTCAAGGAGCGCCGACCTTCGATAGCATCGGGGAGGCGGATGCCGACGACTGGCTTTTCCCGGCGCTCGCCGAATGCCAGTGACTTATTCCTACAATGAAATCGAGACGACGATGCGCAAGGCGGCGCTGGGCCTCGGCTGGCCCGGCGGAATTGCCGAACGCTTCGGCCTCGCCGCGGCATATCTGGAACGGCACGGAGTTTCCGGCATAGAACCGATTCTTTCGCTTCTTGAAAAAGGTCCCGTCGCCGCGAAACCGGAGTACGGTTCGGGCACGGCGTGCTTCAACGATGCAGGCGGCCTTGCATTCATCGCAGGCCTCGATTTGCTCGCTGCCCGTTCGGTCCGGCGCATCGAATTCGGCGAATCGGAAAATTGCGACGCGCTCATTGGATTGGCTGGCGCGGCCGCGTCGGAATACTCGCTCGGAATATCGCTCGAGAGCGGCGGCGAGGTTTTCGCCTCGGTCTTCGAAAGGCGGCTGATGCTTCGCGAAGGCGGTACGGAATCCGGCGGCGCGGTTGCGGCGGCGCTACTGCCGCGAAGCGAATGCCGCATCGCGGTCGCCGAGCGCAAGGAATTGGATCCGGCGGCTTGGAGCAAGGCGCAGGCGCTTGCCGCGTTGACGCTGGTTCCGTCCACGGATGCTTCGCGCCTGCTTGGCGCCGGCGCCGGATTGCATGACAATGACTAGGCGGCCGGACTATTGGGAAATCGGATAGCCGAGAGACTTCAGGGAGGTTTCGATTTCGGCTATTATTGCCGGATCGTCGATCGTCGCCGGCATCCTATAGGATTTGCCGTCGGCGATTTTCGCCATCACGCCTCTTAGTATTTTTCCCGACCGGGTTTTTGGAAGCCGATCAACCACGGTGGCCAATTTGAATGCCGCGACGGGCCCGATGACGTCTCGCACCAGCTGGACGCATTCCGAGGCAATCGCCGAGTGATTCCTCGCGCATCCCGCATTCAGGCATATGAATGCCAGCGGCACTTGCCCCTTGAGACTATCCTCGATTCCGACAACCGCGCATTCGGCGACATCGGGATGGCCGGCCACGACTTCCTCCATAGCGCCCGTGGAAAGGCGGTGTCCGGCGACATTAATGACATCGTCGGTCCTGGCCATGACGAAAACGTAGCCGAATTCGTCGACATATCCTGCATCTCCGGTTTCATAGTAGCCGGGGAACTTGTCGAGATAGGTTTTGCGGAAACGGTCGTCGGCATTCCAAAGAGTCGGAAAGGTTCCAGGCGGCAGCGGAAGTTTCACCGTGATGGCGCCGAGTTCTCCGCTTGGAAGTTCTTCGCCGTTGTCGTTCATGATTCTAATGTCGTAACCCGGCATCGGCACCGACGGCGACCCGGGCTTTACCGGCAATTTTTCAATTCCCATGGGATTTGCCGCGATCGACCATCCTGTTTCCGTTTGCCACCAGTGGTCGACAACCGGAACCTTCAGCTGGCGTTCGGCCCAGTCTATCGTATCGGGATCGGCGCGCTCGCCGGCAAGAAATAGAGTCTTCAGCGAGGACAGGTCGAAATCCTTCACCAGCTTGCCGGTCGGGTCGGCGCGCTTGATGGCGCGGAAAGCTGTAGGAGCGGTAAAAAGCACCCGAACGCCGTGATCTTGGATAACGCGCCAAAAAGCCGCCGCATCCGGCGTTCCGACCGGCTTGCCCTCGAACATCACTGTCGTGTTCCGGTGCAGCAGCGGCGCGTAGCAAATATAGGAATGGCCTACGACCCAGCCGACGTCGGAGGCTGCCCAAAAGACATCGCCCGGCTCCACATCGTAGATATTCTTCATGGTCCATTGCAATGCCACCAAATGGCCGGCCGTGCTGCGAACGATGCCCTTGGGCTGCCCTGTCGTGCCTGACGTATAGAGGATGTACGACGGGTGGCTGCCTTCGACCGGAACGCACGGCGCCGGTTCCACATGCCTTTGGAATTCGTGCCAATCCAAGTCGCGGCCGTCCGCAAGGTCCGCTATTGATTGCCGCCGCTGAAAAACGACGCAGAATTCTGGCTTGTTCTCCGCCAGCTCGATTGCGTCGTCGATTAGCGGCTTGTAATCTACAATCTTGCCAGGTTCGATGCCGCATGATGCCGCTATAATGCATTTAGGCGACGCGTCGTTGATTCTAGCTGCGAGTTCATGAGAAGCGAAGCCACCGAATACGACGGAGTGGATCGCTCCGATCCGGGCGCAGGCGAGCATGGCGACCAAGGCTTCGGGAATCATTGGCATGTAGATGATCGCCCGGTCGCCCTTTCCAAGACCTTGGCTAGCGAGCGCGCCCGCCAGCTGCGCGACTTGATCCCGCAATTCCCTGAAAGTCAGCGATTGCTCGGTTCCGGTAATCGGGCTCGCGTAAATGACAGCGGCCTGGTCCCCGAAACCGGATTCCACGTGCCGGTCGACCGCGTTCCAGCAACCGTTGACGCGCGCATCCGCGAACCACTGGTAGAACGGCGGATTTTCCGGGAACAATGCTCGCGAGGGCGGCTGTATCCAGTCGATGGCCTCCGCGGTCTTCATCCAGAATGCTTCCGGGTCGGTTTTCCAATTGTCGTAGATTTCTTTGTATTTCATGTCGTACTGTCTCTTGCTTCAGTTTCCTGAAGGAAGTCCTGCGAGTTCGGCGAAATTCAGCGGATTTCTCGCGCAACGAACGGCGTAACGATATGCGCCTAGTTTCGCAAGCCCGCCCGAAAAAGGACGAGCTTTCAACCCGCCTCCTGTCGCTTCACAGCATTGCGAATTTCTCTTGCCGGCCGGATGCAAAAAATTTTTTCGATGCCAATCAGCCGATGAATTGTCGATTGTTCAATTCAATAACCTCGCAATCGACAACCGGCTTATCCTCGAACGCGGCTGATCCGTTCGAAACAATGCCGCAATGATTTCAATCACAGCCGCCTGGTCGTCGTCGAACTGTCGGCGCATGTTTACGATGCGCGCCTGCATCTCCGAGATTCTTTGCTTTGGCGAATACGCGAGGATTCGCTTTTTTGCCGGAAGGCTTGGCGACCCGGTCCAACGCCATGCTCAACAATTTGCCGATATAGGGTTACGTGGTGAAATTGTGGAATGTTGGCAAGCCCAAGAGTTGCGGCCGGGATGGCGGCAATTCATGCACTGTTTGGCCCGGAGCGGTTCTACTCGACTCTGCCGACGATAGTACGCAGTCGGGGAGGCTACGCTGAAAAAGAGGTTTTGCATGAACAGCTTATGCGGGCTCCGGCGGTGCGATGCGAGCACCAATGCTGTCGCCGATGCCTGCCTCCAATGCCGTGCCGGATTTGCACGCAAGTTGCGCATAGCGCGCGGTGGTCTAGACTTGGGTGCGCCCGCGAAACTTTGGGAAGACAAGGCGATGGCACCGGAGGGCAGAACAGCGGCTGGCCAGAATCTGAAGGTGGCAAGAGAATCGGAGGCCGGCATCGGGTCTACCACGGAGAGGGGCGGTCTCGAAGCACCGTCGTAGGATCAAAGCGGGCGCGGAATGGAGACGGAGTCTTAGACTTCGGCGTCGTCGGATCACGACGTTGGGTTTGGCGCCGATACGGGGCGATGTTTGCGGCAAACGAGACGCAAGTCTTGTGCATTGTGCGCACTGCAAATATCGCATATATCTATTGCATATCAAAAAACGCAAGAAAAACGTGCGATAGGGCCGATGACGACTCAACAGATTGGTAAACGGATCAGGGCGATTCGAGAGGAACGCGGGCTTTCCCAGGAGAGTCTAGCGGAAATGTTCGGATTCAACGACCGGCAGACTGTCTCAGCGATAGAGACCGGTGTTCGGCGCATTACTGCGCAGGAGCTGGTGCTGGCGGTCGAAAGGCTCGGCACGTCGCTTGAGTACTTCACCGATCCCTTCCTGCTTGCCGGCGAAGGACGATTTTCCTGGCGTCAGTCCGGCATCGAGGTGCAGCAGCTGGAAGCCTATGAACGCAAGGCGGGGCGCTGGATCGGCGCGTTCCGCGCATTGGCGCCCCAGGTGGGACGCGAGGCACCGCTCATGCGCCGCGCGCTCGGTCTTGTGCGGCGCTCCGGTTTCGAGGAGGCCATGCATGCCGGCGAACGGTTCGTTGCCGAGATCGGTCTCGGCGACGTGCCGGCTGTGAGCCTCGCCGATGCCATGGAACGGGAGCTGGGGATCCTCGTACTGATGGTGGACGGGCATCGGGGGATCTCCGGCGCGGCATGCCGCCTGCCTCAACTGAACACGGTGCTGATTGCGCGCCGCGAGGTGGAAGGCCGTCGACATTTCGATTTGGCGCACGAGCTTTTTCATCTTTTGACCTGGGACGCGATTCCGCCAGACCACCTGGAGAAGGCGAGAGATACAGGCGGCAACTGCGTCGAGCAGCTGGCCAACAACTTTGCGGGCGCGGTGCTAATGCCTGCCGATACGGTTGCGCGTTACGCCGACTGGTCGGAGCTTGAGCAAGCGGGGCTGATCGCGAATCTGAATGCCGCGGCAGATGCGTTGCACGTGACGGCATCGGCGTTGAAATGGCGCTTGGTTGCTCTCGGAGCGCTGACATTGGCGGCGGCGCGCGCGATTCCGGACTGCGCATTGCGCCACAACGGCCGCGAGGAAGTCGAGAATGCGCCGCCGGCGCTGTTCTCGAGGACGTTTATGGAGACCATCGGTCTCGCTATCGGGGACGGGCTTCTCTCGGTGCGCCGGGCCGCCGCATTGCTCGACCTGAGCGTCGACGATCTCTCGGATCTGTTCGAGGAGCACGGCATTGAACAGCCGGTCGAGTTATGAGGCGCCATGGCTCGGCATCGCGGGACCGTTCTTATGGATACGAACGTGATCTTGGAGGCGCACCGGACTGGTTCTTGGCCGGCGCTGACAGGGGGCTATGGCGTGGAGACTGTGGAGGATTGCGTTACGGAGACTCAGACGGGGTTCCAGCGCCGGCGGCCCGAACGGCGGATCGACGAGACGCGGCTGCGCGAAAGGCTGGCGGGAGTTCACGCGGTCGGGGTTCTGGAGCGCGCGGCGCTCGCGATCCGGGCTGGCGAAATAGCGCTCGACAGGGGCGAAGCCTCGCTTTGGGCTCACGCCTTAAGCCGCGACGATGACTGGATAATTTGCGGTCCGGACAAGGCGAGTCTGCGTTGCGGCGTAATGCTCGGTTTGCACGAGAGGCTCGTGTCGATGGAGAGGCTGCTCGACGAGGTCGGGCATCGGCCGGGAACCGCTCTTCGCGAGGCGTATACGCGGCGGTGGCACGAGCGGACGCTCGGCCAGTTGGTGATGGCGCAGAGATGCTGAACTCCGTGCGGGAAACGCGGAAGTTCGCTGTCGGCGTCCGGGAGTCGGAGCCGGCCCTACCAACGGCGGGCGAAACCCCTTCGGAGAGGGCGCTGAAGGCCTGCGGCACGAATCCGTACTGGTGCAACCGCCTCGATCTTGACGAGGAAGAGTGGTGCGAGGCAAGCGCGCCGGCGGTCGCTATTCTGACGAAGCGCGGAAATGGAGCGGCACAGAAATTCCTACGCGAGTGCGAGGATGTATGGCGCAATGGATAGGATCCGCGGCCGGGAGACGAGCCGGTCGAGAGTTCGCTTGTGGGATTCTTCCCGGGCGAAGCGGCTGCTATTAGCCGGAGTGCACTGGCCGATCCAACGAGCTTGGTCGGATACTTTCAGTCCTGGTCGTATTTCGACAAAGAGCGGATCCTCGCGTTTGGCATCGGCGTCCTAGAGCGTTTTGGAAACCCGTCTGACCGTTCAATTCTGCGCCGATACGCGTCGGGCCATGAACATGGCGAGCGTGCGATTGAGGCATTGAGGAAGATTGTACAGCGCATGGCGGGGGTATCGGAAAGTGCCGTGTGACACACATGGCGCTCAGGCGTTCATTTCTCCCGGCTCGGGATTTCGATATGCTCGGGAATCACAGCCCGGGCCGGTCCCGCTTGGATGTCGACCTCTCCGTGCTCCAGCAGCGCATTCCAATTCGCCCGCTCGGTTTTACGAAATGCGCAATGCGGTTGATTTAAGCGCCCAATTCGGAATTCAATTGTCCAATTTCAGAAAATAGATTCGGCCGCTTCTCGATATACGAACCGTACTATCGTCGATGGAAACGACTCTTCCCCCTAGAATTTTCGAATTGACCTTAACTCTCCTGATGCTACCGTTCTTGAAGCGAATGAGTGCCCTTTTATCGTCATTCGCTCCGAAAACGCCGATTAAATTTACGTTGTCGGTTTTGAGAGCGTTTCGCTCCGTCGCGTGGTTTCGTACCGTTTCCAGCGCTTCCCTAGTCGCTGGCTTGGATTGGGACCGGTTGGACGCGACCGGAACTCCCAATCCGGGCGGGCGCTGCAGCGGACGAACCGATTGCGGCCAATTTTGCATTTCAATTCCGCGAGCCAGTACATCCGGAGGAACCGCAAGCGGCGCTGAGGCAAATCTGCTGACCTCACCGACGGCTTCCGCTATCACGTCGCTGGATGGCTCGACGGGCTCCGTGTGTACGCTAAAACCGGAATCGCGAGGCAAAATAAATCTTTCCGAGGGGTATGGCTCGATAGAAAAAATAGTGGAGCGATCCAGCGGAATCTGCGTAAAACTTTCCGCGGGGTATGGCTCGATAGAAAAAATGGTGGAGCGATCCAGCGGATTCTGCGATTCCTGGGCGTGCAAGTTGCTCGCTGTCGCAGCAGGAATCGCGACTGCAGCCAACGTCAGCGCGATTCGAACGAGTTCTGTTGGAAGAATCCCGGCATAGGCTCGAAAAATAGTCATTGTACGATTTGCCAGTCCTTTGATGCGCCTAGAATTCGGGGAGGTTCATTTTCCTTGTCTATCTGCGCACCGGGCCCCAGAATCTTTTGCGCTCCGGATGTCATACCAAAAAATGGTTCGCCGTTAAACTCGTTGCGGTTGCAAAGTGCTCCGAAGCAAACCGGATTAAATCGAAATTCTTTCGCAAAACTCTCCATTTGAGCCAGTAACTCTCGTGAAACCATCGCCGTCTGCACCCGGCTATCCGTAATGATCCAATCAAACGCGTTCAATGCCGGATCAAAATCGAAATGGCTTGATGCCATTGCGACCATGTCGTCGTCGTTCAATTGAGAGGCGTCGGTTAAGCCGGCGTCAAAGGACTCGAATTTAACGTTGAAACGTTCGACGTAAATCTTCACTGAAAAATTTGCCGGCGCTAGCTCAATGGCAACTCGTCGGAGCGACTCGAGTTCGCTATGCAGTTCGCCGCTGTTTTCCGGCACTAGCCCTGCGACGCGCCACCTGTTGCCCCGCCACCGGAAAAGCAAGGCGATTTCGTCATATTCGAATGATAGCGCGAAGATTGGCTGCATTGAGTCGACATCCGGTAGATGTGCGATGCACCTTCAAGGACATTGATCGGCAGATGCCGAATATCCCACTATGCACCGGAATATCGGAAAATTGAACAGGAAAATAAGCTTTGCAACTCTATCGCAATGTACCGGCGCGCCGCGACCTTGCCGATGGCGCTTGCCGCGGACGCGCCGTTCTGAAATCGCTCGTTCCTGGAAAAGCCTTTACGAGGTAGCCGCAGTAAGAGCTTTGTCCAGGTCCGCTATTAGATCGTCCGGATCTTCGATCCCTATGGAAACTCGCACAACATTCGGATCGGCCCCCGCCGCCCGCTGCTGATCCGGCGTAAGCTGCCTGTGGGTCGTCGATGCCGAATGGATGATGAGCGATCTCGTGTCGCCGAGATTGGCAACATGGCTGAAAATCTCGAGGCTGTCGACGAGCTTGACGCAGGCCTCGTATCCGCCCTTGACCGCGAACGTAAACAGCGCACCGGCGCCCTTCGGGCAGACGGTTGCGATCCTGTCGTAATAGGGCGAGGAAGGAAGGCCAGCGTAGGTAACGCTTTCAACACGCGGATCTTTCTCGAGCCAGGCGGCGACTTTTTCCGCATTCTCCACATGCTTTTTCATTCTCAGCGAAAGGGTTTCGATGCCGAGCAGCGTGTAGTGCGCCGCCTGCGGATTCATCGTCATGCCCAGGTCGCGAAGTCCGACAGCGATGCCGTGGAACATGTAGGCTAGGGGGCCGAAGGTTTCATGGAACTTAAGCCCGTGGTAGGCCGGCTCCGGCTGTGATAGCGACGGAAACTTGTCGTTAGCCGACCAATCGAATATTCCTGAATCTACGATCGCTCCGCCGGTCACCGTGCCGTTGCCGGTAAGGTATTTGGTGGTCGAGTGGACGATGAGAGTCGCCCCGTGGTCGATTGGCTTGCATAGAAACGGCGTAGCGGAAGTGTTGTCGACGATTAGCGGCAGGCCATGCTTATCGGCGATTTTCGCCAAAGCCTCGATATCCGTAATGTATCCGCCCGGATTTGCAATCGATTCGCAAAAAAGCGCTCTTGTGTTCTCATCGACCGCGGCATCGACTTCCTCTAGGTTTTCCGTATCGACAAATTTAGCGGACCATCCGAATCTATGAATGGTTCGACCGAACTGGGTTACGGTACCTCCGTAAAGGCGGTTGGAAGAGACGACATTAAGGCCGGGGCCCATAAGCGGAAATAGCGCCATGATTTGCGCGGCGTGGCCGGAGGAGCAGCAAACGCCGCCGATGCCGCCTTCCAGAGTCGAAATGCGCTCCGCGAGAACCGCGACCGTAGGATTGGTTAGACGGGAATAAATGTATCCTACTTCCTGAAGATTGAACAGGGCAGCGGCATGGTCGGCGCTGCGAAAAACATAGGCGGTGGTCTGATAGATTGGAGTCTGTCTTGCACCGGTATCAGAGTCAGGACGAGCGCCTGCATGGATTTGAAGCGTGTCAAATCCGTAGCTTGTACCATCGGACATAAATTATTTGCTCCTGTCTTGGAAATTTCCGGGACAATAAAATTGCTTTCGGCTATCCGCAATTGCCTAGTGCAAAATTAAGTGCCAATTTGCAGAAAAATCGGACTTGCCGGAACAATTTTCGATAAGAAGAGAAAAATTGAAATTTAATTCCATGTAGTGACTTAAGTGATAATTAAAGGAAATTATTTCCCAATTCGATTCCGCGCCCGGTTCGGGCGGCGGCTGCCGGAGTTGAATCCAAGCGATTTACCAACTAGATCTTTAGGCGAGACGAAATCACTCTCGTGTTGAATCCCGCCATGCGAAGTTCGCCGAAGAGCCTTTGCCGCTCGATTTTGGGACAGCGATCTTGAATGGCAATTACATTTTTCGACCGGGCTAGCGTCGCTGCCTCCGGGCATTTGATTCCAATCTGCATCCATACGGCGATTAAATTCGGAAACAGCGACAGCGCTTCCTCGACAATCGCGGGAACTTCTTTCGGTCTGCGGAAAATATCCACAATATCCGGCTCGGCTCCCTTTGGGATTGAAGCGAGGTCGGCAACGACTTGTTCTCCAAACAGGGTCTTGCCCGCATGCGCCGGATTGACCGGAATGACCCGGTAACCCGCAAGCGCCAAATATCGAATAACGAAATACGACGGGCGCAGCGGATTGGCCGAAACGCCCACGCAAGCGAAACATTTCGTTTTCGTTAGCAGCTGGCGGTATTGATAGTCCGAGAGCTCGTCATTCGCCGGTAAGTCCAAGAGTTTCGCCTCCGTTCGCGCGATCGCCGACTGGCGCGACTATAGCACAATCGAAAGCTACATGAAAATTTATCCGAATCGATCTCCCTGCGAGTGCGGATTGCGGTCACCAGTCGCGATCGCGGAGTCGCAAGCATCCAAAAGAAGCGTCGAAATTTCCGATTGTCCGATCGAGGCTGCATATAGCGATACAGCTACGGCATTTGAAACGTTAAGCGTTGCAAATTCATCCTTGGTTTCAATGCGCGCAAGGCAATCGCAGCATTTCGACGTGCGCATTCTTAGGCCGCTTCCTTCGGCGCCGAATGCCATGCCCACAGGACCAAGGCCCGGTCGGCGGGCGAGAGCCTCGAGCACCGAGACGGGCGCGGATTCATTCAGGCCGATTAAGTAGTAGCCCATCTGCTTAAGTTCGCCCATGGCTTGGGCAAGATTGCGTACGCGGAGGTAGGGCAATCGTTCGAGAGCGCCGCTGGCCGATTTGGCCAGCCCGCCGGATTCCGGCGCCGAATGACGATGCGGCGCGATAGCCGCCAATGCGCCGAAGGCTTCGGACGTGCGCAATATCGCGCCCACGTTTTGGGGATCCGTTATGCGGTCGAGCAGCACGACCCGAGCGCTCGAAGACGGCGGCGCGCATATTTTGCCGATCGTTCCCCAGTCCAGGGGGAGAGCTTCTATGGCCGCGCCCTGGTGAACGGATCCTGGGTCGAGCGGCGCAGGAAATTTCCGGGCATCCGAGATTTCAGGAGAATGGCCGGATTTCTCGATGGCGTCCGCCAGCCGGCCCGCCGCGTTCCTCGTGGCGAAAAAGCGCACTATTTCTCTCTCGGGGTTCAACAGCGCGGCGCGCACGGCATGAATTCCGAATAGCCAAATTGAATCCGAAGTTCCTTTGCCGGAATTTCGGCATTTCCGTCCCGGCGATTTCACCCGCGACATGCGCTGCCGCTCCCTGCTCTTTTCGGAATTTCGAAAACTCCGCGTTTGTTTTTGCATTGTCGCTCGCCTGGAAAATCTGTGCGCGATTTCCACCCTATACTTGGCGCCTTGGCAATTGAAGGCGCATGGAGTGGATTGCTCGATCAATCACGGGAATGTTGAATTCCGCGACCGGCGGCGACGAACTGGGATTTTTAGCCGGGATAAGCGAGCGCGGGCCTGGACTCGTGGTCCGCATTGCAGGTCGAATCTCCCGGCACGGTAAGGCGACAATGCGCAGAGTAAAAAAAAGAGCGGTCGCAGCGTTGTATTCGGTTGACCGGATTCCGGGCGGCTGCTAATTGGTTCGCCGAGAATTCCTTCATCGAAGGGCGACGGGCTGCAAGGTGCGGCAGCGGACTGTAACTCCGCCGGGGGAACCCATGCCTGGTTCGATTCCAGGGTCGCCCACCAATTGAAGCAGAATGGCAATTCGGCTGTCCGGCGACGAATAGCAGCCTTGAATGTCTTTCGCTTCGAAGGAATTCGCGCCGGCGGCGGCGGATCCCGAGTCCCGAATCCGCAATGCTCCGATTTGGCAATCCAATAGGCTTCGACCGATCGTTCCTGGAATTGCGAACTCTAGGGATGTCCGCGATTCCGTTTTTCGGCAATGCCGGACGAACTCTCGCGGCGGCGGAGCTCATCCATCACGTCCTGAAAAGCTATGCCGTTGGCTTCCAGGAGGACGAGCAAATGGTAAATTGCATCCGCCGCCTCGCTGGTCAAAGATTGCTTGTCGCCGATCGAACCCGCAATGACGGCTTCGATAGCTTCCTCGCCGAATTTCTGCGCGCACCGTTCGCGGCCGCTCGCCAGAAGCTTGGCCGTCCATGAATGCTCTGGATCGGCCGCGCGGCGGGAGGCGATCGTTTCGACGAGTCTGTTTAATTCGCTCATTGCTGTCTTACCGGTATGCCCGCCAATGCCATGTAGTCCTTGGCTTCCCTAATGGAATATTCGCCGAAATGGAAAATTGAAGCGGCCAATACCGCCGAGGCGCCGCCCTTGGAAACGCCTTCGACCAAATGGTCGAGGTTTCCGACCCCTCCCGAGGCGACAACGGGGATCGAAACGGAGTCGGCGACCTTGCGGGTCAGCTCCAAGTCGAATCCGTTCCTGGTCCCGTCGCTGTCCATGCTCGTCAGGAGAATTTCGCCGACGCCCTTTTTTTCCATGAGTTTCGCAAAGCCGACAGCTTCGATTCCGGTCGAACGCCGGCCGCCGTGAGTGAAAATCTCCCATCGTCCGGGGCGGGCGGCTTTGGCGTCGATAGCGGCGACGATGCACTGGCTGCCGAATAAATTGGCGGCTTCCGCAACAGTTTCCGGATTCGCGACCGCAGCCGAATTGAAAGAAACCTTGTCCGCGCCTGCTTTCAAAAGGGCTCTGACGTCGCCGGAGCTTCTAACGCCACCTCCCACGGTCAGCGGCATAAAGCACTGCTCGGCCGTGCGCCGGACGAGATCGTAGGTGATGCCTCGATTCTCGTGCGTAGCGTTTATGTCAAGAAAGCATAGTTCATCCGCGCCTGCCCTATCATATTCCTTCGCGGCTTCGACGGGGTCGCCCGCGTCGACGAGATCGACGAAGTTGACGCCCTTGACCACGCGCCCGTCCTTGACGTCGAGGCAGGGGATTATCCGAATTTTGAGCACTTTTTCATGTCTCCGATACGATGCCGGCAATGCGGAGGCTCGTCGGCTGCACGGGTGTCGGCGAGCAGCCAATTCGCCGCGATATTCCGATTGTTCGGGCTGGCGCATTCCCGAGAATGGATTCGGCCGAACTTGGCCGATGTCAAATCAGCATCTCCACGGCGTCTTTCAAGGCGAACTTGCCATCGTATATCGCCCGACCTGAAATAACGCCGTCGAGATTTGGAATGGCGTTCATTAAATCCGCCAGATCCTGAAGTTTCGAAACGCCGCCCGAAGCGATGACCGGTATGTCCACGGCGTCCACGACCCGTGCCGTCGCTTCGATATTGGGTCCGAGCATAGTGCCGTCGCGCCCGATATCGGTATAGATTATGACTGCGACGCCGTCGTCTTCGTACCGCCGCGCGATATCGTTAGCCGGAATTCCGGATTCAACAACCCAGCCTCGAGTGGCGGCCACGCCGTCTCTGGCATCGATGCCAACAGCTATTCTGCCCGGAAAGTCTTTCGCAGCCGTCTTGAGAAGCGGCGGGTCTTCCACCGCCGCCGTTCCGAGAATAACTCTTTCAACGCCTGCGCAAAGCCAGCGCTCGATCATCTCGTAGTCTCTAATTCCGCCGCCCAGCTGTACCGGGATATCGATTTCCGACAAAATGGCGTCAACTGTCGCGCCGTTGACCGGCATGCCTTCAACGGCGCCGTTCAAATCGACGATATGCAACCATTCGCAACCTGCGTCCTGGAAGATTCGAGCCTGAGATTCAGGCCTTTTATTGAAGACGGTAGCTTGCGACATATCGCCCTTGTAAAGGCGAACGCATTCGCCGTCCTTAAGATCGATTGCCGGGTAGAAGATCATCTTGGGCCTCGCCGCATAACTCAAGGCGTCCAGCGCAGAAAATTCTCTATCAGCCGGAGACCCAGGTGCTGGCTTTTTTCCGGGTGGAACTGGGTTCCGACAATATTGCCGGCGCCGACGGCGGCAGCTATCGCTTCGCCGTGAAAGGTGCTTGCAAGGACGCTTTCAGGACACTTTGAATCGAATCTGTACGAATGCACGAAAAACGCGTGGTCGCCGGAGATGATTCCGTCGAAGACCGGATGAGTCCGCTCGATCGCAAGCTCGTTCCAGCCCATATGCGGGATTTTGAACCGGGAGCCGCGAGGATTTATCGGAACGACTTCGCCCGGAATCCATCCGAAGCCGGGCGTGTCGCCGTGCTCGCGCCCCATATCGGCTAGCAGCTGCATGCCAACGCAGATGCCGAGAAACGGCACGCCTCTGATACGTACGGAATGCGCGAGCGCTTCTAGAAGCCCGTCTCGATTTTCCAGGCCTTCGCGGCATGATCCAAAGGCTCCGACGCCGGGCAAGACGACCCGGCTCGCTTTTGCGATGGAATCCGGATCGGAAGAAACCGCCACTTCGCCGTCGCCGGTTTCGACCGCCATTCGCTGGAAGGCCTTTAGAGCGGAATGCAGATTGCCCGAATCGTAGTCGACAATGACAGTCGGCAATTCAAAGCGCGCCTTTTGTCGATGGAATATCTTTCGGGCTTCTCGGTTCGAAGGCTACGGCCGCCCGCAGCGATCTAGCCACCGATTTAAATGTCGCTTCGGCGATGTGATGGCTGTTGAGTCCATTCAGCAGCCGGACATGCAGCGTAAGTCCCGCATTGGCGCAAAAGGATTGAAAAAACTCTCTTGCAAGCTCCGTGTCGAACGATCCGATCTTCTGGGTAGGGAATTCAACGTTCCAAGCAAGATAGGACCGGCCGCCCACGTCCAGCGCGGTTGCGACAAGCGCATCGTCCATGGCCAGGTTGAAAAACCCGTATCTCCGTATTCCTCTCTTATCTCCCAATGCCGTTGACAGTGCCTGGCCGAGAACGATGCCGGTGTCTTCCACCGTGTGGTGGTCGTCGATTTCGATATCGCCCTTAACCGTTGCTTCCAAATCGAACAGCGAATGGCGGGCGAATTGGTCCAGCATATGGTCGAAGAATCCGATTCCGGTTTCGTTCCGGTAGCTGCCGGTTCCGTCCAGATTCAATTCGACTTTGACTTCGGTTTCATTTGTTCGGCGTTCGATAGACACTTTGCGCATCCGCGCATACCTTTCCATTCAGCTAGTTGCTCTCTTCCTACAGGGAGAAGCGGAATGTTGCAAAAGCGGACGCGCCGCCGGCCATGCGCTAGGCGTCCAGGGCGGAATATGCAGCGGCCATCGAATCGGGGCCTAGCGGAAACGCGGACCCGAGATACTGCGTCATTGACAGTCCCACCATCGCCTTGCTTCTGTCGACCCAGAAAAAAGTCGATGCCGCTCCCGCCCAGCCAATTTCTCCCGCCGCCGTCAAAGACAGGCTCTTGCCCGGATCCAGCATGATACGACCGAGAAGATTCCAGCCGTAGCCGGGGAATTCGAGAACGCCTATTCGAAGGGGAAGCTGCGAATCCGGGATTCTGTTCGCAAGCATGAATTCGAGCATGGCTGTCGAAATTAGCCGCTCGCCGGACGGAGCGTTTCCGTCGATAAGGCTCCTGGCAAAATTCGCATAGTCGGGAATCGTGGAAAAGAGCCCGTGGCCGCCTCTTGGCGCGGCGCTATCGCGCGGCCAGGGATGCGCTCGGCTCATATCGAGCTCGTCGAAGCAAGGCGGGTTCGGCGATATGGGATTTAGCATGTCCAAATTAGGTTCGCCGTAGATCGGTAAGATTCTGCCGCTTTGCTCGGAAGGGACGCTAAAGCCGGTATCCGACATTCCTAGCGGCGAAAATACGAGCTCGTCAAGAATCGCTGGAAGATCCTGTCCCGTCGAGATTTCCAGAATTGCGGCAAGAACGTCGATAGAGAGCGAATATCTCCATTGCGAGCCGGGATGGAACGCGAGCGGATAGGAAGCGACTTTGGCGGCGAATTCGGCGAGCGGCGCGCGCGTATCCGCCATCAGCCTGTCTCGGGCGTAGAGGCTTCCAACATGGCAGCCCATATTGAATCCGTAGGACAAGCCTGCGCGATGGGTCAGCAAATGCTCTACCAGAATTGGCCCGCGGGATGATTCGGAGGCCCCGTCGCAGTTCTGGACTCTGGGATTGGCGAATTCGGGCAAGAATTTTTCTGCCGGGTCGTAGAGCCGAAGTCGACCCTGCTCAATCAACCTCAAGGCCGCAAACGCGACGATCGGCTTCGTCATTGAATAGATGCGGTAGATGGGCGTGTCCGGAAGCTTCGGGAATCCTTCGCCGACTCGGACTCCGCTGGACGCCGGCTTTCCGTCGACCTCTACGTACCATTCGACGGCCGCGAATATTCCTTGGCGGACGTATGCGTCCGCGACATTGCGCATGATATCCTGATTCAGCATGGGGGTCTCGCTTTCGCCGATTTCGAGAAAAACGCGGGATTTCGCGACCGGGCTTTCAATGGCATTTTATGCGATTCCTTGCCGAAAATGCAGATGTCTCTAGCGAATGCGCGCCGAACGCTCCGAATTTACTGGCGCGCGGCCGATTCAGCAATGATTCGGATGCCGAAATCGAGCGCGGGCTTCGAAAAGCAGGTTCCAGGTTCGGATTGACCGGACGGGCGCAAGCCGCGAATCCGCGTCGATATATCCGAGTTCTAGCCGAAAGCCCTGTAGAGAATAGCCGCAATTTCGCTTTCGAGCGGAAACGATAGCATGCCCATGACCGAATACCCCAATAGCCAAGGCAGCAAGTAGAAGCGAACCATGAAAAAAAACCACGCCACGTAGAGAGGAATAATCGGCGGCACTAGAAACCCGGGCGTAATCGGCCGAAAAATTTTCAAAAGCGGATCCGTTGCGCGAACGAAAAACCTCATGAAGAAGAATTCGCTGTTTTCCGGCAGAAAAATGTTCATGGCCGACCTAGCGACCAAAGTCCACATGACCATGCCTAGAACATAATCCAGTACGATTATTTCGACAGGCAGGTGCGCAAGAGATTCAGGCAGCATTGAACGAATCCTGAAAACTAAAAAAGGGCGAGGCTGGCCGCCTCGCCCCTGATATTGTCAACGCCTTGCGCCGAGGCAGTCTAGTGTTCGGCGCTAAGTATCGCGCGTCCGGAAGGATTGCGGGTCGCATCGACCATGCGCTGCGTTTCCTCGTCCGGCTCTTCCGTGGCCAAGCTGACGACGATCATGGCGATGAGGCTTACCGGCATGCCGATCATGCCGAACCTCAAATGGTCAATTCCGAGAATCGGCGTTCCGCCGGTACGAACGTACCAGAGGTACAGCGACCCGGTCAAAAAGCCTAGGACCATGCCCGCGATTGCGCCGGGACGGTTTGCTCGCTTCCACCAAACTCCCAGTACCAGCGGAAAGAATAGGCCGGAGCAGGCGAAGTTGAATGCCCATGCGACTGCGCCGAGAATTCCCGTAAGCTGGAGCGAGGCAACCAATGCGGCGATCACGCCGATGACGATCAAAAGCACGCGAGCAACAATTAGCCTGATGCGCGTATCGGCTTTCGGGTCGATGATCTTGTAGTAGAGGTCGTGCGACAGAGCGTTTGCGATCGCAAGAAGAAGCCCGTCCGCGGTCGACATCGCGGCGGCAAGGCCTCCGGCGGCTACGAGACCGGAGATAACGGCCGGCAGACCGGCGATTTCCGGAGTTGCGAGCACAACGATATCGGGACGCATGAAGAACTCGTTGATCTGAACGATGCCGTCGCCGTTGGAGTCGGAGACCGCCAGCATTCCGACATTCGTCCATTTCTGAACCCAAGTGAGGTTCTGAACGTCTTCGATCGCCTTGCCGATGACAGCCGTCGCCAGTTCAGGATCGAGTAGCTGCAATTTCGTCAGCGTGGCGAGCGCCGGCGCGGTGAAGTACAGCAGGAAGATGAAAAACAGCGACCAGGCGACGGAAACGCGAGCGGCCCGCACTGACGGCGTCGTAAAGTAGCGCATGAGAATATGAGGCAGGGATGCTGTTCCGGCCATCATGCAAAATGCCAGAGTAACGAACTTCCAGCCCGCCATCGCATCGCCGGGAGCGTTGTGCAGGGTTGTCAGAACGCGACGGCCCGAAAACGATTCGGTTGCCGCTTCGCCGACGCCCAGCATGGGCTCCAGTTCGCCGATCCTTTGGACTGCGTCGCCGTAGGAGAAGTGCGGAATAATTCCGAATCCCTGCACGTTCGACATCCAGATAACAGGCGCGAGATAGGCGATAATCAGCACGATGTACTGAGCGACTTGCGTCCAGGTGACGGCGCGCATGCCTCCGAGCATAGAACAGAGCAGGATGCCGAGAAGGCCGAACCAGACGCCGTATGCGAAGTCGATCTGAAGGGCTCGCGCCGCGATCGTTCCCGATGCGTTGATCTGAGCCGTCACGTAGGTAAAGGATGCCACCACAAGTATGACAACGGCAATGAAGCGCGCAAGGTTGCCGCCATAGCGGGTGCCGATGAAGTCCGGAACGGTGTAGCAGCCGAATTTACGCAGATAGGGGGCCATTAGGGAGTTGACGAGTACGTAGCCGCCCGTCCATCCCACGACGAACGCCAAATAGCCGTGCCCGCCGAAATATATGCCGCCCGCAAGCGCGACGAATGATGCGCCCGACATCCAGTCGGCAGCCGTCGCCATTCCGTTGAATAGGGGCGGCACTTCTCGTCCCGCCACATAGTACGCCGAAACCTGCATTGTTCGCGACAGGTATCCGATGCCCGCATAGATGACGATTGTAAACGCAACGAACAGGATGCCGATCAAGTCGGCTCCCATTCCCATCTGCTCAAAAAGAGCCATGAGCAAAATGAAAATAATGAACCCGCCTGTATAGAGGCCATAGACTTTTGGCAGGTTGTCGATGAAATTGCCTTTCATGATCTTGTCCCTTCCCTATTCACTGCTCAGGCCGGTTTCGTTGTCGATCTTGTCTTGCAGCAAGTTCTGCACGACTATCAGGACGACGAAAATTATAAGCGATCCCTGGACCGCGAAATAATAGCCGAGTGGAAATCCGTTCAAACTGAATTCGTTTAGACTCTTTGCGAAGAGATGAACCACGAAAGAGAATATGAACCAGATAATCAGCACCCAGATCGATAGGTATCTCGTTTTTGCCCAGTGAAGGGCTTCCTTGGCAGAGTTGTCGCTAGACATTTCTATCTCCATTTCGTTCGTGACGTAGTCACGGCCGGCTTTCTGCGCAGCAACGTTCGCCATCCGCAGGTCGCAGAAAAAACTGCGGACGCACAGGCGGGCAAGCGCCTACAGTAAATATTTTTCGAATGCACGACATTTTTTCCGCTCGATGCCTGAGTTTTCTGCATTCTTCGAAAAAAATGCGGGGTCCGGCTTTCGTTGCCTCTGAATTGCCGTTTGCTGCTCCGACACCCTTATTACAGAATTGTTTCAAAGACAACGGCGGCGGCCTATTTTTGTTAGCTGCCCTTTAAGTGCGTTCCCCGGTGAATTCCTTGGTCGCAAGCATTGACAATTCCCATGCTTCAGCCCGAATAGTCGCCTTCGGAACGGGAGAACGAACGGATTGTTTAAACAGCTTGAAAAACTGCTTCCGCGCCCACTGAAGGTTCTCGCCCTCCGATTCGACAGGAGTCCCTTCCTTACGGTCGGCGATTTGCAGGAGTTCACGCGTACGCGCGCATCCTATGTCGCTCAGACGTCGCTATACGGCTATTTGAAAACGCGAATGGGAACCCGCTACAGATCGCTGTTCGAGGATGACGTGTTTTCGCATTCCGTACGCATTGCGGCGGCGAGAGTTTTCGGCACCTGCCTTACGGATCTATCGATTCATTCAGCCGCGCTGTGCCGAAGCGGCGGCGGGCTGATCGAGCGCGAGGCGTCCCTATTGGCATCGGATCTCGTAACGAACGGCCTGGAGAAGGGGCTGGAGGACTTTCCCGACCAGGACGTTCGTTCCGAGGCAATTGGGCGCCTGAGGCAGCGCCTTGCGGTTTTAAACTGGAACGATGCCGGCGACATAGGAATCACCTTCAGCTCGAGCGAAGCGGATCTGGTCAGGTTTGCCCCCGTGGTAGAAGAGTTCAAGGAGCTGGACAGGGAAATCGTATCGAATTCCATTCGATTTCGCTGGCGCGATGTTCGCGAGCAGCTTGGCAAGCGACTAGCGCCTCAGTCCGTTGCGAACGATTTTCGCCGCATCAATGGAATTGGGGATTCAGCTTCCCGGACGCGCGCGTAGCTCGGCTTCCAGCGACGGCGAATGCCGCGAAATCTAGATTTTCTTCCGGCTATCCGCGGTTTCGCCGCTTCGAACGAATCAGATTCAACGTTTCGACGAAAATTGCGAAGACCATGCCCGCATAGAGGAATCCTCGGTCAATGTGATAGTGCAGGCCGTCGGCGACAAGCGCTACGCCGATCATGATAAGGAACGCGAGGGCGAGCATCTTGGTCGACGGATGCCGTTCCACGAAATTCGCAATCTTCCCGGCGACGAGAATCATTACCGCGATGGCAACAATGATGGCGGCCACCATAACCTCTATATGCTCCGCGATGCCGACAGCGGTAATTACTGAATCCAGGGAAAAAACGACATCCAGAACCATGATTTGCGCAATGACCGCGGGGAACGAGGCGTATGTTGCCTTTTGCTCGGGCTTTTCGATTTCCAGTTCGAAAAAAATCTCGTTGCCGGCCTTCCAGATGAGAAAAAGCCCGCCGGCCAAAAGAATAATATCGCGCCAGCTAATCGAAAAATTGCCGAGAGCGGCTATGGGGGCGGTTAACGACGCGACCCAGGCGATCAAAAAGAGAAGCGCCACGCGAAGGAGCATTCCCATAGAAAGGCCAATCAAGCGAGCTTTCGCGCGCTGGCTTTCCGGTAGCTTTGACGAAGCGATCGCAATGAAAATTACATTGTCGACGGCAAGTATGATTTCTAGTAGGCAGAGCGATAGAAAGCTTGCCCATATCGCCGGATCCGCAATCAATTCCGCCATTGTTGAAACTATTCGTTGCCGCGCCTAAAGAACGTGGTTTCGCGACGAGGTGAATTCAATCGTTCCGGACAAATAAACTCATTCGTTTGCAATGCCGCGCGCTTGATTGCTTCGCGCGCTTGCCATTTGGCGGGCGCCGGATCATTCCGGTTGCCGGGCAGAAATCGAGAATCCGCGCGGCGGTCGGAGCGAGACCGGTCGATGCGAAATCGAACCCGCGAAATGCTTGGCTTCGAGCGGCGGAAACAACGAAGCGAACTTGCTCGTAGACGAAGCAAAAAAGGGCACAGCAGCAGCCTTGACGATAGAGTGGGGCACATGACGACATCAGCGACGGTTCGAAAGAGTATCGGCGACGGATCTTGGAAGCCAAGAATTGCTATCGCCGGATTTCAGCATGAAACGAATACATTCTCGCCGATCCCGGCAACGCTTGACGATTTCATAAGGGAGGATAGCTGGCCCGGCCTGACCCGCGGCGAGGACATTTTCAGAGTTTTCGAAAACGCGAATATTCCGATAGGCGGATTCATAGCGCGCGCGGCATCAAGGTGCGAACTGATTCCGGTTCTCTGGGCTAGCGCCGAGCCGTCCAATGTCGTCGACGACGAAGCCTTCGAGGCGGTTTCCGGGCAAATTATCGATGGATTCGCAAGGGCATTGCCCTTGGACGGAATATTTCTCGACCTGCATGGAGCCATGGTGACTGAAAGTTTCGAGGACGGCGAAGGCGAATTTCTTCGGCGTGTGCGTCATCGGATCGGGAGCGGCGTTCCCATCGTTTCGAGCTTGGACTTTCATGCAAACCTGACGCGTCAAATGATCGAGCACGCCGATATTTTTACAATTTTTCGTACCTATCCCCATTTGGACATGGCCGAGACGGGAGGCCGAGCCGCGACCCTCCTTCTCGAAGCGATCGAAGAACGCCTCCCGGTTCGCGCTTCGTTCAGAAAACTGCCCTTCCTAGCGCCTCTGCAAGCGCAATGTACTGATTCGCAGCCTCTTAATTCAATTTTCAAGCTCCTTCAGGACAAGCCTTCGCTTCGATCATGCGCATCGGATATCGCGCTTGGCTTTCACTTGGCTGACATAGCCGATTGCGGTCCCTGCGCCGTCGCCTTCGGATTCGAACAGGAAAAGGCTGAAGACGAAGCCCGGCGACTCGAAGCCGCGCTCTTGTCGGCGGAAGGGGAAATTCGTTCCGAAATGCTGCCGCCGCGAGAAGCGGCAAGGATCGCGCGGCGGAAAGCGCGTCCGGGCAAGCCGGTAGTTTTGGCCGACGTTCAGGACAATTCCGGCGCTGGGGCCACTTCCGATACGACAGGGTTGCTTTCGGCTCTTGCGGAAGAAAACGTCGACGGGGCGGTGCTTGGAGCCTTGTGCGACCCGCAATCTGTCGAACTGGCTCATGAAGCCGGAATCGGCGCGGAAATTCGGATCGAGCTAGGCGGAAAATTGGGAGGCGCGGACAATGCCAGTTTCGACGGGCGCTTCAGAGTTATCGCGCTAAGCGACGGAAACTTTGAATTTTGCGGAAAGATGATGGACGGATTCACCGCTCGAATCGGTCCGACTGCGGCGCTCGAACTGCTTGATTACTCCGCAGGCGTTATCATCGTCGCGACCAGCCAAAGAATACAATGCCTGGATCGCGCGGTCTTCAAGCATCTAGGCATCGAGCCATCGGAATATTCCGTCGTCGCCGTAAAGAGCAGCGTTCATTTCAGGGCGGATTTCGAGTCATTGGCGAGCGAGATCGTGCTAGTCGAGGCTCCGGGCGGCAGCCCGTGCCGACTCGACGCAATTGAATACATCAAACTGAGACCCGGCGTCCGATTGCTTTAAGCGCAACGTATTCTATCGGTTTGCATTGCCGGCATCGCAGGATTTCGGGACTCATTCGATCCGGCGCGGGAATGCGGCGACATTCGATAGCCGCGCAAAAAATTCTTTCGTTTTGGGCCGCCGATTTCGGATCGCCCTGGTCTCGCAACTGCGGCTTTGCGACGACCTCCGGATAATCCGCCGCTATTGCCGCGGCGAATAATTGTCGGGAAAAGGAAGAATCGGCTCGCCAGACGGCTTGCATATCGCAGCCCGATTTGGAATTGCTGTTCAGGACTCGCCTCGTGTTGCTAGCGGCGCGGCTTCCGGCAACTCGGAGAATTCACTCGTTGAAATTCGCGAAGCGATTTCAGCGATTTGTAGCGCCGGCACCGGAACGAGCCGTATGGGAATTGGCCCCCGGCAAGCCGGAAATCAGGGATATCAATCATGAAAATTGTCGAAGAATTTCCGAATACCGCAAAGATTCTGGATCCGGCTTTCATAACTCTTTCCGATGGCACCAGGCTGGCGGCGAAAATCTGGATGCCGGAGGATGCGGAAGACAGGCCGGTGCCGGCAATTTTAGAATATTTACCCTATAGGTACCAGGACAGGACCTCGGAGCGAGATGCGCTGACGCATCCTTATTTCGCCGGCAACGGCTACGCGTCAGTACGCGTGGATATGCGCGGCGCGGGCAATTCCGAAGGCGTGCTTCTCGGCGAGTATCTAAAGCAGGAGCAGGACGACGCGATCGAAGTCATCGACTGGATTCGCGAGCAGCCCTGGTGCTCGGGAGCAGTCGGCATGATCGGAATTTCCTGGGGAGGGTTCAACGGCTTGCAAGTTGCTGCGCGGCGGCCTCCGGGACTCAAGGCTATCGTGACGATTTGCTCGACGGACGATAGATACGCCGACGACATCCACTACATGGGAGGGGCTATGCTATGCGACAATATTGCCTGGTCGACCAACATGTTTTCTCTGAATACCTCGCCGCCGGACCCGAAACTGCTCGGAGACTCCTGGAGGGAGGTATGGATGCGTCGCCTCTCGGAGAGCGGACTCTGGCTTGAAGAATGGCTTGAGCGACAGCATCGCGACGAATTCTACAAGCACGGCTCCATTTGCGAAAACTACGCCGATATCGATTGCGCCGTGTACGCCGTCGGCGGATGGGCGGACGGATATAGCAACAGCGTCTTCCGCTTGATGAAAAACCTGGGAGCGCCGTTCAAGGGCCTCGTGGGACCGTGGGCGCACAAGTACCCTCATTTCGCGATGCCGGGGCCTTCCATCGGATTTCTCCAGGAATGCTTGCGGTGGTGGGACTACTGGCTGAAGAACATCGATACTGGAATCATGAACGAGCCGACGCTGCGCTGCTGGATGCAGGAATCGGCGCCTGCGAGGACGCACTATGAATTCAGGCCGGGAAAATGGGTGGCGGAAAATGAATACGCCGAGTCTTGGGGCGAAACGGTAACGTATAGATTTACGGCCTCCGGGCTTGCGTTCGAGGCCGGGCCGGGATCGCGAATGTCGATCTGCTCTCCGCATTCGGTCGGACTTGCTTCCGGCGCCTGGTGCGCGCACGGCGTTTGTCCCGACTTGCCCGGGGATCAGCGAATAGAGGCTGGCGGCTGCTTGAATTTCGACACCGAGCCGCTTCGGGAGAATTTGGAAGTCCTCGGCGCCCCGATTGTCGATGTCGATCTGTCCTGCGACAAGCCGACCGGACTGGTCGCGGCGTGCCTTAACGAAGTTCGTTCCGACGGCTCGGTCGCCAGAGTATCCTACGGCATCCTGAATCTTGCGCACCGGGCGAGCCATGAATTTCCCGAACCGTTGAATCCGGGCGAATTCTACGTGGTTCGATTGCGGCTTAACGAAATTGGGCACATCTTTGCCAAGGACAGTAAAATCAGGCTTTCGCTGTCGACTTCGTATTGGCCGACGGTGTGGCCTTCTCAAACGACATCGACGGTTACAGTCGATACCGCGGAAAGTTCGCTCCTGCTTCCGTCGCGGTCCGCCAAGCAACCCGACGACTTGCTTGATGAATTCGAAGCTCCGGAGGCGGCTGCGCCGCTGAACAAGACGGTAATTCGGCCGCCAGCCACCGAATGGAAAGTCATGATGGATATGCAATGCGGGGAGGTCGAAACCAGGCTGTCATTCGACGACGGGATTGTCGTTTACGATGACTACGACGGCTGGACGGTCGCTTCAAGCCACGAGGAGCTGTTCGCGATTCAACCTGACGATGCAAATTCCGCGCGATGTGAAATCACGTGGGAGGACAAGTACTCCCGGGCCGGATGGGAGGTGTCCTCGCGAACCCGGACCGTCGTTAGCTCGACGCCGGATCACTTCGTACTCAATGCCCAACTGGAGGCTAGGGAAGGCGGTATCGTAGCATTCAGCAAGAGCTGGAGCAGGATGATACCGCGAAAGCTTGTTTGAATTGCCGCCGGAATTCGGTCGCTTGGATTGTCCGAAATCCACTCGCTTCGACACCAAAGGCGAGCGCGGGGATTTAAGCCCCGCTTTTTCTCCAAGCTTGGATTTTGGAGCGGACGAAGGGATTTGAACCCTCGACCCCAACCTTGGCAAGGTTGTGCTCTACCCCTGAGCTACGTCCGCTTCTTGCCTCCTTTTAGCGCGAATTATCCGATTCGCAAAGCAGCTAGATTCAACCGGGCGCGAATTCCTGGTGGCGGGTGTAGCCCAGATTATCGCAAATCGGCGTATCCGATCGATTCGCGCCCATGAAATGGACATGAAGTCGCTATTTTGTCTGCCAAACGAGAACCAAACACGATGCAACATGGACATTTGTCAACAATCTGGGTTACACCCCCTGGTGGCGACAAAATTCTTGCAGTTTACGTGAATGTCGCCGCGAATCGGCATAATTCGCTCCTGGCTGAAGAAGATCAACCGGTCTACCAAGTGCCTCCTTCAAGGCTTCAAGGAGGTCAAAATGCAGGTCAAAGGGTTGAAGCTCGCTGTCCGGGAAAAACTCGACCAGGAGTTCGGCGTCGCTGTTGCTAGGATAAAAGTCCGTTCCGCGCGCTGCCGACCCGCATACCTCAAGTCGCGCCACATCGTAGTGTCGGAAGATCCCGGCGGTCTGGTTCTTCCTTTCAGCAATCTCGGGGTGAATTGAGTAGTTTCTTCCGGGAAGATCTTCATCCGCCCTCACATTCACTTGCCTTGCTTGGAGAATTCAACCCCCGTAGAGGCAGCTATAGGCGCGTTCTTCGGTAGGCAGAGAGTGTAGAAGTTTGTCGGCGTCTTTCACTATTTGCCGGCTCCGCAATCTCCGGCGCGGATCACATTTCATCGCCGCTGCTCGTCAATCTGGCCACGGATTTTCCCTGTCCGGCTTTCAATCCAGGTCATGCATGCTCGCGCGAAAACCCGTGGAAATCTCACGGACTGACTCTCCTCGCTCCAACTTTAAAGGGGCCTCTTTCCGGCCTCGTCGCGGAGACTCGGATTCAGATAGCCGGAAAAACTCTCGCGTAGCTTTATCTCGTCGACCGGCTCTCGTTTTCTCTCGACAGACCCGGCAATCTGTTCGTTCAACTCCTGGCACAAAGAGTGCCGCGAACTGCCGGTCTCGCTCGTCTACTTGCCTTGCGAGCAATGAATCGATGCCTGCCGCCGGAACCGGCCTCCGAAAGGGATCCGGGATACATCGGCGTAACGGAATTTTTTTTATTCGGCTGCAGGCGAATCTTGTCCATGCCCATGTGTATATTCCTTCGCGACTCACGTCGCCTTGATGGAGCCGCCACGGCACCGTTCAAGGACTTGCCAAGTGTTTTTAGCGAGCGCCGACCACGTGGCGAGCAATTGTCGACCGGAACGTAATCAATCGCAAAATGCCGGGAGGGTGCCCCTTTAATTCAAAGATTTACTTGATTGTCACTCGATTAAGGTGTAATTTAAGCGAACACAAATTGTATAATAGGAACAATACAGGTATAAAATGAGTTTCGAAACAAACACTCCGGGAGAATCCATGACGAAATTAAACTTGGTCCCGTTCCAGAAGGAAATGAGCATCGCAATGTTCCTGAGGGACTTCGGAACAGAGGAGAAATGCGCCGAAGCTCTGGCGAAGCTGCGCTGGCCCTCCGGATTCGAATGCCCCTCCTGCGGCTGCGCGAAGCACTGCCGGCTCGAGCACAGGGACCTGAGGCAGTGCGCCGAGTGCGGGAGGCAGACGTCCATCACCGCGGGAACGCTGTTCGAGCACACGAAGCTTCCGCTCGCGACCTGGTTCCAGGCCATTTTCCTGATAACGCAGGGCAAGAAGGGCATCTCGGCGATGGACCTCATGCGCAAGACCGGCGTGTCCTACAACGCGGCCTGGCGCATGAAGCGCAAGATCATGCAGGCGATGATGAAGGCGAGGACGAGACGCCGCTCGCGGGCCTAGTCCAAGGCGGAATGCGTTTATTGTCGACGGCTGTGCAGAAGCGCGGCATTATGGCGACTCTCCGCGCTTTTGCGGGATTGCCTGCTTTTTCCCAATTGCCTGACTCTTATTGTCGCCGCCGGCCGCACTGGCCTTTTCGGTTGTCCCCCCGGGTGTGGTCGGGGCAAGGAAGGGGCGAGGCTCCGGGCGGAAGGTAAGATACCTTTCGTCGTGGCCCATGAGACAACGAAGTATTGGCTTCCGCAATAGACCAGGCTCTAGGGTAGGCGGCCAAGCCTAGTCAAAAGACGAGGCGAACAGACCTGCAATTGCCAGAGGCGCATTTGCAGCGCCTGTCGAAATTTCGATCCGGTGGAAGCGGAGCGGCTCCGGCGGCGGGAGCCGAATAGAGGCAATAGTCCGAAGGGATTTGGGCGGCGAACGCCGGATTCGGGCAAAAAAAGGCACGTCCGCCGTGTTCCGCTTTGCAGTCGCCGGTCGGGGAGAGGTTAGCGGCGCGAGGCGTTCAGCACCGCGCCGAGGGCGTCCTGGGTTTTCGCGGCGTAGTGGCGGTTGGCTTCGGGAAGGTATTTGAACTCGCCCCTCAGCCGGATGATGGAAATAGCGGCGTTGCTCAGGCTGGCCAGGTTGCGCAGCAGGTGGCGAACCCGAGCGCGGCGGCGGCCTTCATGCCGGCACTAACGCGCTCGCTGATTGGTGAAGATTCCAGCTCCGCCATGGCGGCGATGATCGTGAACATGGCGCGGCCCATGGGGCTGGCCGTTTCGACCTGGTCCTGAACGCTGATGAACCGCACGCCGAGATGATCGAACTCTTCGAGAGCCGCCGGCAGGTGGCGCACGGAGCGAGCAAACCGGTCGAACTTCCAGACGAGGACGCAATCGACCTCGCGGCTGCGGACGCCGGCCATCGGGGCATTGAGCTGCGGGCGGCCCTTTCGGCGGCCGGAAACGGCATGATCGCAGTACTCTCCGACGATTCGCATGCCCGCGCGTTCGGCGTACGCGCGCAGTCCGTCATGCTGCAGGTCCGGCTTCCGGCCGGGCGCGGAGACGCGGAGATAGAGCGCCGTGCGAATTTTTTTTCCGGTCATTTCCGCTGGCGGTCCGACCAAAAATGCTTGCCTTCCCGGTCGGAAGGATCGCTACCGTTCACGCCTTGGTTCTTCAAGGTTTCCAACCGCTGTCGCCGCTCCTTTTCCGGACGGCCTGATCGGGATCAGCCGATCATGCCCGGAATGCGCATTCTTTCGCCTAGCGAGCAGGAGACCTTAATTTTGAAAACGTTCCTTCAGGTGTAGAAATTGTATCATGTTCCGGGTTGTTCCTTATCTCATGAAGTTCGAATATTATTCCGGCAAAAGCGCAACGAACCACGATAAGCACGGCATAGACTTCGAGGAGGCGCAAACTCATTGGGATGATCCCCACCTTATTGAGGCGCCGGCCAATGTTGTGGACGAACCGCGTTTACTAGCAGTGGGAATGATCGGGACAAGGCACTGGACAGTGATCTACACGTACCGAGAAGATCGCGTGCGGATTATCTCTGTTCGTCGTGCGCGCAATCAGGAGCTGGAGCATTATGAAGGCAGCTGAGTTCGACAAACGCTTTGAAGCCGGCGAAGATATCACCGCACATGTTGATTGGTTCAGGTCCCGTCGTCCCAATACCGAAGCAAGGCGGGTAAATGTGGATTTCCCGGCCTGGGTCGTGACCGAACTGGATCGGCAGGCGCGGAAGCTCGGCATAACCCGGCAGGCGCTCATCAAGATGTGGATCGCGGACCGGCTGTCGTGATCATTTGCATGACCTGACATTCAATGGCCGATCGGGTTTCTTCCCTGCTTCTACCCGGGAATGTCATCGCGCACGCCTCATTTCATTTCGGGTATGTCCCGGGAGTTTGCTGTGCATTATATCGAAAACAATCCTGAATGAACAGAAAACGGGGCGATTGCGCGTTCATCCGGCATGTCATCACGGGTATGCCCAAAATGACGCCCAAGGTGCAAGACGCTCCGCATTTTCAGCGCCGAATCCTTCGCAACTTTCGAATTCCGATCGTATTCTGTTCTTCCGGATGTCCATATTGTGCAGCTTCGGTCCGTTTGGGCCTTTCTGGAACTGCACCCGGTTTCTTTTCGCCATGGGATCTCCCGGCGTGTTTATTCTATGTTCTTTTTTTGCTTAAAATGTTTCGGTTTTCCAAGAGATGTTGCCAAGAATTCACTTACGCACGATAGTAATCAGGAAATGAAATGCCCTATGGCGGGATCGGTACCTATGTTGGGTTAGCAGGCCTAGTCAAAAGACATGGGTATCATGGGAAGGTTCATACGAGTCGAGGCGAACAGACCTGCAAATGCCAAAGGCGCATTTGCAGCGCCTGTCGAAATTTCGATCCGGTGGCAGCGGAGCGGCTCCGGCGGCGCGATCGTTCGGAGGATTCGGCGGCGGGAGCCGAATGGAGGCAATAGTCCAAAGGGATTTGGGCGGCGAAGGCCGGCTTCGGGCAAGAAAAGGCATGTCCGCCGTGTTCCGCTTTGCGGTCTCCGGCCGGGGAGAGGCTAGCGGCGCGAGGCGTTCAGCACCGCGTCGAGGGCGTCCTGGGTTTTCGCGGCGTAGTGGCGGTTGGCTTCGGGAAGGTATTCGAACTCGCTCCTATACACATTCACGCTATTTAAAGGAGTAGCGTTCACGGTTTATGAAGGAACTTGCGTCCGGTTTTACCCTCGGCGCGGTCACGAGCGCGGACGTTCGGCACTGGTCGCCTCGCTCCGGTCGATCCCGTCCGCCGCAGACCGGGCGGCGCCTGTCCTGTCGGTGATCCTGCGAGATGCCAAAATGCTTGGCTGTCGTCCGGAAGGCAGCAATCTCTGCCGGAACATCCGGCGGTACCGGCGACACGGACGCGAGCGGTTCCTGTCCGGAAGGAGATCCGTCGGCTTGGCAAGGCGCTGGCAAGGCATGACGGCAATGTCCTGGCCGCCGCCGTGAGGCTGCTGGCCCTGACCGGCTCCCG
>Ga0209544_1000449_pt1 | contig 58456 bp, 48 predicted proteins | sample MesohylPK_FD_187297 | JGI IMG/M metagenome (GOLD analysis project Ga0209544, IMG submission 187297) | Host-associated microbial community of the marine sponge Aplysina aerophoba from Gulf of Piran - sponge mesohyl, lysed by proteinase K... | ecosystem: Host-associated > Porifera > Sponge >... | reverse complement strand
GATCTCTGGAAGCGCTGTACGGGCTGATCGCGGCGGAGATTGTCAAATGGCTGGTGCTGGATGAGGCGGCGCCAATCCACCAACACGCTGCGGCGATGAACGTCGGCACGTTCACGAGTTCGCAGCATCGCGTGATGCGCCGGCCGCAGTGTCCGGCCTGCGGCGACGAAGCGTTGCGCCGGCCGGATCGGCCACCGGTTCGGCTGTGCCTGAAAGCGAGTCCCAAGGCCCATCGCAGCAGCGGCGGCGCACGCACCGTGGCGCCGGACGTCACCCTGGCGAATTACCGCCACCTGGTGAGCCCGATCGGCGGTGTCGTGTCCTGGCTGTCGTGCACGACCGACGAGACCGATCCCTGGCTGCATGTCTACTGGGCCGGGAGCAATCTTGGCTCGAGAAGCCGGCGCTTGAGTTCCCTCAGACGCAGCCTGCGCAGCAAGAGCGCCGGCAAGGGCAGCACACGAGAGCAGGCCGAGGCCAGCGCGCTGTGCGAGGCGGTCGAGCGCCACTCGGGCGCCCGTCTTGGAGACGAGATTCGTGTCCGCAAGCGTTTCGTCGAGTTCGTCGAGGGAGACGAGGCGATCCATCCCAACCTTGCGCAGCTGTTCAGTGATCATCAACTCGACAACGCGAGGAGCATCAACGCGAAGGGCCACCCCTACAACGTCGTCCCGCCGCGCCTCGATCCCGACGCCGAAATCGACTGGACACCCGTGTGGTCGCTCACGCAGCAGCGGCATCGCTATCTGCCGACATCGATGCTCTACAGCATGGCCGCCGAAGAGCGCGGCCCCGCGGATCTGATCGCCGATTCCAATGGCTGCGCTGCGGGCAATACCCTGGAAGAAGCCATCCTGCAGGGCTTCTTTGAACTGGCGGAGCGCGATGCGTTCGCCATCTGGTGGTACAACCGGCTGCGAGTGCCGGCAATCGATCTTTCCAGCTTCGACGACGAATACCTCGCATCGGCGCCGGACCACTACACCCGCTACGAGCGGGACCTGTGGATGCTCGACATCACCTCCGATTTGGGTATTCCCACCTTCGTTGCGCTCTCGCGCAGACCGGGCGCCCAAAGCGAGGACATTATTTACGGCGCCAGTGCCCATGCCGACCCGCGCATCGCGGCTCTGCGTGCGGTTTGCGAATTGAACCAGTGCCTGACTTGGCTGCCGCGTCCCGGGACCGGCGACGGCAGGCCCATGATCGATGATCCGCTGGCGCTCTGGTGGTGGAAGACCGCTCGACTCGCTGATTGTTCCTGGCTTGCGCCGGCCGCGAACGTGCCACTCTGCAAGGCTTCACGCTATTCGGCGATCGAATCGGCCGACACGCGCGAAGATGTGGAGCATTGCCGCGCGCTCGTCGAAGCCAAGGGCATGGAGTTCCTGGTGCTGGATCAGACCCGGCCTGACATCGGCATGCCCGTTGCGCGGGTCATCGTGCCGGGCATGCGCCACTTCTGGGCACGATTTGCGCCGGGGCGCCTGTACGACGTCCCCGTCAGCACGGGCCACCGCACGCACCCTCTTGCCGAAGCCGACTTGAATCCCGCCCCTGTGGTCGCGTGAGGAGACGACATGGATATTGACGCGGCAGTCACCCTTACCCAGGACCGTCTCGCCGAAGAGGGCGGCACCATGGGCGACTTGCTCGGGCACTTTCGAAATCGGATTTCGCCGGTTCTCATTGGAGATCCGGAATGGGAGCGCATACTCGAATGCGCCAGGAAACTTCCGATCACGATGGGTGCCCTTCCCTTCGGCTTTGAACTGCCGTTGCACGAACGCAGGCCCGAGGCGGATTTCGGCGTCTCCCTGGCGAGCGGAACCAGAGCCGCGGGGTACTACCGAGAGCGCGCACGGACCGACGGGACGGATGAAACCGCGAATGCGATCGCGCGCTTGTTCGAACAAATGGATGCCGAAGACTCACCTCTGCGCGCCATCGTCGGCCGCAAGCTCATGCTGGAATATGACATTGGCTCAGCGCGGGCCTGCGGGAGTTCGCTTCCGGGGATGTTCCTGCGGCCGGGCGAACGCCCGATTGTTGGCGCCTCTGGCCAGGAGAACGATGTCGCCTCGGTGGTCGAGGCGCTCGTTTCCTGCGTGGGCTGGGAGATGAGCGACGCACAGCGGGAGAACGTCGGACGAGTCTACTTGGCGCAACCGGCAGAAACGCGCATGGATTCGTTCGGTGTGTTCCCGTCTCGCTCTCGGGCAATCCGCTTGGCGATCATGGGCTTCAAATCACAGGAGCAAATATGCTCCTATCTTGAGAATACGGGATGGCCGGGTCGGGTATCGGCTGTGGACTCCGTGATCTCGCGCTTCAAGGAACGCGTGAATGTTGTCAGGACCGGAGCGAATATTGACGTGCGGGAAGAGGGCGTTGGTCCGACCCTCGGGCTTACACTCATCGTCAAGCAAAGATATACCAAGGATTCGCGCTATTGGCTCGACGGCCTGACCGATTGGGATCCCTTCTTGCAAGCCCTCGGCCATGAGAGCCTGGTCGTTCCGGAGAAGCTTGCGGCGCTCTCTGACTGGGTCTCGAAACCGACAACGCTTTTTGCGAAGTCCGGGCGTTATGTTCTATTGCGGGGCATTCACCACATAAAGCTGGTCATAAGCGAAAATCAGCTTCGAAAAGCGAAGGCCTACGTGTTCTTGGTGCTTTCCGGCGCTGCCGCACCCTGACCTCAGTCTCGGAGCGACACGGCTTTCAGCACCCCCTGGTCAGATGCCGGGGGGTGCAGTTCGAGTCATGCACGAGTGAGGACTGGGATTATTCGCCAGCTTGACCGGTTGCTCACCGGCTATCGGGCCTACCAGCAGCAGCAAAGGCCTGCAGAGATCGCCTCGAGTTGCTCCTCGCTGATGTTCGGATCCGGCGGCAATGCGAGATGCACCGTCTGCATGTCGCTCTCATGAACCTGGATGGTCATCGAATCGGGAATTGTAATGCCCAATTCCTCACTGATCGTCGACTTTGGATCTGCGATAAGCTGTTGCCTGAATTCCGAGTCGAGAGCAGATTTCTCAACAATCTGCTGCAACATTTCATCGCCACTTCTCATGGAGTTCCTCCTTTTCTCTGCGTGAATTTCCATCACGAGCGCGCGCAGCTGTAACACGACAATGTCGCACGTTCAAGTCCTCAAAGTAGTGAAAAGATGATATGACGCTGGCACACTAATGTTATAGGAATAGAGGGTTAGTATTGGTTCGTATCAGCAGACTAATTGCAGCGGAGCCTTCGGTCCCGGCCCCGTCACTCCGATAGCGCTCCGCTGTCAGGGTTTCGATCTGTCGACGTTCGAAATCTGTGATTTGGACCGCGCGGCATCGCTCAGTAGCGCGGAGCACGGTGCCGGGGACGCGCCCTTCTCGAAATGCCCAAAAAGCCCGAACTTTGCCGCCAAAATGACTCGGGCAGTCGGAGTCCCTAGCTCGCAGACCCAAGAATACGTGAGAAATGCGGGCTATGACGCAGGTTCGGACCGCTTCGCAGCACGCCGGTCCAACGCCGTCAACAGCGCCGGCAAAAGCGTCAGGTCGGCAATGAGCGCAAAGGCAATGATCAGTGCGGTCAGGACCCCAACCTGTGCGGTGGGCACGAAGGGGGAAAACACGAATATAAGAAAACCGGCCACCAGCACGACAGTCGTTGTGAGCAGGGCCCGGCCAGTCGTGTCAAAGGCGTAACGCACCGCTTCTTCGGGGCTCTGGCCGTATTCATGCCGGGCACGGCGGTACTTGCTGAGAAAGTGCACCGTATCGTCCACGACAATGCCGACGGTCATGGCCACCACGACAGAGAGCGAGAGTCCCACCTGCCCAACCGTCAACCCCCAGATGCCGAAGCCCAGCACGGCGGGAAGCAGATTGGGAACGATGCTGATCAAGCCCAGCCGCAGGGAGCGCAACGCAAAGAGGAGAATGGCGGAAATGGCCACGAGCACGACCAGCGTTCCGATCAGCACGGCGCGGATGTTGCGCTGCCCGATGTAGGCGAACAGCGCCGAGGGACCAGTACTGTTCACACTGGCTACATGCGTTGCGTTTTCCTTCAGCCAAGCCTCGGCGCGCGCGTTCAAGTCAAGCAGATCCTGCGAATAGAGTGTCTCCGCAGATACCGTCATGCGGGTGGCTGATCGGGATCTGTCGATCTGGTTGTTCAAGTCCAGACCCTGCGGAAGCGAGAGTTCGTAAAGCAGCAGGTATTGTGCCGCCAGCTCCTGGCTGTCCGGTATTCGGTAGGCGGTCGGATCGTCGCCGTGCATGCTCTGGTTGAGTCGCCGAAAGGTGTCGGTGATGACGGACACGTGGCGTACCGGAGCCTGCTCGCGGTACCACTCGGCGAAGTTGGACACGTCCGCGAGGAAAAGCGGATCGGTGGCGCCCCCCTCGCTGGATGCCTGCAGAGAGTATTCGAGCAGGGTGTTGCCGCTCAAGCGCTCGTCCATGAAATCCGTGTCCTGCCGAAACTCAACGCTCTCATCGAAGAAATGAACCAGGACATCGTTGAGCTCGTTGCGCGGAATGCCCACAGCCATCGCAGCCACGACCACCAACCATCCCACGAATATCGCCCTCTTATGACGCAGCACAAAATCCGCCACGAGGTTCATTGCGGGCCCGCGCAACCGGCGGTCCCTTGGGGCACGAACAGGAAGAAGCGAAAGCAGGGCCGGCAAGAACGTGACGGAGAGGATGAAGGAGGCGACGATACCGATCGCGACGAAGTTGCCGAGATGCCGGTAGGGAGGCACTTCGGAAAAGTTCATACTCAGGAAACCCAGCGCAGTCGTCAGGCTCGCCAGAAAGACCGGATTCAGGTTGAGACTGACGGATTCGACGATGGCATCGTGCCTGGATTTCCCGGCACGCAGACTCTGCTGCAAAGCCACCAGCAAGTGCACGCAGTTCGCCACGACGATCATCAGCACGATGGTCGGTGCCGGGGAGACCGGCGGCGAAAAGGGCAATCCGACCCATACCCCCATACCCACTGACACGAGTATGGAAAAGACGATGACGATCCCGGTCGTCACCACCCCCGCCCAACTGCGGGTGAGGACGCCAAGGATCACGGCCATGAGAAGAAGGCTCACAGGCAGGAAGATCATCTGGCTGCTGATCGAGGCTTCCACGAATGTCTGGTTGACCATGGCCGTGCCGACGACGCGAAGGTCCATGCCGGGAAATCGTTCTTCGGCCTCCGCGGCGGCCGATCTGGCGAATTCGGCAACGTCGGCCACGGCCTCCAGCAAGCCTTCCTCCGGCAACTCAACGGTAACGTTTACAACGCTGACATCACCGTTCAGGGCCAGTATGCTCCCGGCGATACGCGGGTCGGACAAAGCAACGCTACGGATACGCGACCGCGCTCCCGGCTGGGTCAATTCCAGCGGATCAACAAGATCGCGCACATACAAGTCGTCCCCGTCGGCGGTCGTGTATTGAAAATTGGCGAGCGAGTCGACGCGCTTGGAGTATGGTGTCTGCCAGGCGGTTTCTGTGAGCCAGACGGCGACGGAGAGTGCATCGTCAGACGTGGCGTCACCATCGTCAGGAACAATCAGGAACGCGATGTTTTCGCTTTGCCCGTAGGTATTCTCCAGCTCTTCCAACGCCAAGAGCTGCGGATTGTTTTCGTCAAAGAAAATGCGGTAGTTGGCGGAGAATTCAAGCTGAGATAAGCCGATTGACGCGACCGCAACCAAGAGCACCGAGGTCACGATGACCAGCCATCGGGCCGCGAGCACCCGTTTGGCAAATCGCGTGGCGAATTGTTCTCTTGCTATACCGTTCTTGTCCACGGTGTCGACCTGCATGTCCGGATCAGGCGATCTGTCGCCTGACCAGTTCTCTGAATACCCCGTCGACCTCCATGAGCTCGCTGAAGGAGCCGTCTTGTACGACTCTCCCGGCCTGCAACACGTAGATGCGGTCGGCCTTTTCCAGCGTTGACAGGCGGTGGGCGATGACGACCCTGGTGGAAGTCAGGGCGGTGAGGTTCCGCATGACCTTGGCCTGGCTATCGTTATCCAGCCAGTTTGTTGCCTCATCGAAGAGCATGATTCTCGGGCTTCCGATCACCGAGCGGGCGATTGTGATTCGCTGGCTCTCGCCGCCGGACAGGACAGCCCCGCTGGTGCCGACCATGGTCATCATGCCCATGGGCATGCTCTTGATTTCGCCTTCGAGTTCGGCGATCCGGACCGCCGCCCATACCTCCTCGCTCGCCACGTCCTCGTGGTGACCGACCAGGTTGTCCCAGAGATCCTGGGGATGGAGTCCAACCGATTGCGGCACCGCGCCAATTTTGCGGCGCACCTGCTTCAGATTTAGGTGCCTCAGATCGCGTCCGTCGTAATAGACCGCGCCAGCGTTGGGCCGATCAATTCCGAGCGCGAGTCGGAACAGGGTGCTCTTGCCGGCCCCGGACTCGCCGGCAATCGCGATAAATTCGCCGGCACGGGCGCGAATGGTGACATCGTCGAGAACCAACGGGCCATCGGGATCGTAGCGGAAGGAAACGCGGTCGAACAGAATGTCGCCACCCAGGTATTCGACCGGCTCTCCTTCGACCTCGGACTCAGGAACCGCGGCGAGCAGAGGGCGCATCTGATCGAACGCCGGCAGCATGGCGGCGATGGTTCCAAAGGACTCACCGAGCCGGGCGATGGCAGTCTGGAACGTGATGAAGACGATATAGACGACGAGAAAGTCCCCCACCGGAACGGCCCGCTCACCCACCGCGATCACCGCGAAGAGCAGCACCCCACCGGCGAGAAAGGGCAGCGCGGCACCAAATGCCAGTGAGTGTCCCTCCAGCGCGTCCAACTCAAGCTCCGCCCGCTTCTGCTCACGGTAGTCCCGTGCCCAGATCGCGAAAGCCGACCCTTCCGCATTTTCCACGCGCAGCTTGGTGATACCGCCCACGATCTGGAACAGCCGGCCGGCTACGCGACGCGCTGCGCTAATCATTCGCCCATGTGGCGAAATTTGGCGCAGCCCAAGGACGGCTGTGAACAGCAGAGAAGCCAAGCTGAAGGCGAGGGCAATGACCCCGAGGGTCGTATCGTAGAAGAAGATGACGCCAAAAACCGGGAGCAGAAAAACGATCGACAGCAGGCTATCGGCGACGATTCCCTGCAAGCCATCGCGAAGCTTCTGGAATGTCATTCCCGACATGGCCAAGTCGCCGGCTGGATGGCGGTGCAGAATGCTTGGTGGCAGGCGCATGAGGCGGTCCCAGACGGCAGCTTCGACCCGCGACGCCGAGCGCCCCTCCAGCCGCATCATCGTCGTGCTTTGAAACATGTGCAGCAATGCGCCAAGCAGGCCAAATCCCGCCAGCGCCACGGCCACGACATAGAGCGCTCCGGCGCTTCCGCCCGCCGCGACGTGATTCGCGACGAAGCCAAGCGCGAGTGCTGGCAGCAGCTTGATCAAGCCGCCCGGGAGACCGGCAATCACCAGCCGCACCAGATCCGGGGCCGATCCATGCAGGGCGATCCGCAGCAGGTCCGCCGGTCTCACGTTCCCCGACGGCAATGGCCGATAGAACATCCAGGCTTCATCGCCCAGCGCGGCGGCGCGATCCGCCGTGACCCGGACACTGCGCTTGCTGACCGGGTCGATTTCGCGGTAGCGCCCGAACGTTCCCGGCAGCAGCGCTACCGGCTGGCCGTCTTCGACGCGGAATGCCAGCAGCGCGTTGCTGTCCCCCCGCCACCAGCTGCCCTCGTCCTTGAATCGCACGCGCCGGGCGCGGACGCCTGACGCATCAACTATGTCGACGAGGCCGATCGAAGAACTGTAAGGATCCGAACGCGCTGGAATCTTGAATTCGATTCCCTCATGGCGGCCGATTATTTGCAGCGCATCCGCCAGGGAGGTGTCCTCGACACTGGTGTCCCCGTCAGTCGGCAGGTCATAGATATTGTAAAGCCGCTGCCGTGCGACTTTCTCCGACGTGCGGCGGCTGGCTGTCCGTGCGCGTTCGAGATTCGCATCGTCGACCATCGCCAACTGACGGTTGAGGCGTTCCAGGGCGAGAGCAACCGCGTGAAACGAGGCAAGCGCCGGCAGCAGCTTTCCCTGCTGTGCCAGTGTTTCAGTTGACCTGCTTGAAATAGTCGCTTCTTCGAACAGGGTGAGCCAGCTTGTCCGCGTCAGCGGTATCACGGCATCGTCCGGACCGCGCGACCCGGCGAATTCGCCCTGCTCGAGAATACCCATGAAGAGGCTTTCGCCGCGCGGCGGTTCGGACACCCATACAACGCCGCGCCTTACCGATAGCGTACCTGGGGCCAGGGTCTGTGTCAGACCGGGTTCCGCCAACGCTGTCGGACCCGGAGGGTGGCTCGCAAAGCGTGAAAGCGTGTCAGTGATTGCCGTCAGCCAGGTATCGGTCTGTTCCGCCAGTTCTGCCGGATGAACCTCGGACAGCAAGGATGCCGGCAGGCGCTTCAGCAGGGTACCTGGCAATCCCTTGGCAATCAGGCTGAGCGTGGTGTGCTTGTCACCCTCTAGTTCGGCCGGTGCTACACTTGGCAGCAGCCAGCTTGCTTGGCGGCGCAGCAGATGCCGCGGTGCCGTCTGCTCCACCCCGTTCTTGAACTCGACCAGGAACAGATTGACGGCGCCTTGATCGATAAACCAGACACTGTTCGGGTCGTCGAGCTTCACCGGCAGGTTGCCGGCGCAGGGCACGGATGTACCGCAACGAGCGGCGAGTTCGGCTATCGACGTGTATTCCGGCCTCGTGTGCTGCATCAGCCCGACTTGACCAGCTTGCAATAGGTGCCTTCCCGGTCCGCGATCAATTCGTCGTGCGTGCCGCGCTGCACTTCGACGCCTTTGTCGAGCACGATAATTTCGTCACAATCCCGCACGGTGCTCAGCCGGTGCGCCACGATCAGGCAGGTGACGCCGCGACGCCGCAAGGCATCATCGACGTATTCCTCTGTCGCGGCATCGAGGGCGCTGGTCGCCTCGTCCAGAATGAGCAACGACGGATTACCCACCAACGCGCGCGCGATTTCCAACCGTTGTCGCTGGCCTCCGCTGAAATTCACTCCGCCTTCTTCGACGAGAGTTGAATATCCGTTCGGCCTGAGCAGAATTTCATCGTGGATCGCGGCATCTCGCGTGGCAGCGAAGATGACTTCATCCGGAATGGCCGGGTTCCACAGGGTGATGTTGTCTCGCAGGGACGCCGAGAATAGCACGACGTCCTGATCCACCATGGAAATTGACTGCCGCAGCACTTCCTCGGGAATCTCATCCCGCAGATGGCCATCGAACAGGATTTCGCCCGACCAGGGCTGATAGGCACCCGATACCAGACGTGCCAGGGTCGACTTGCCGGAACCGCTGGGGCCGACGACGGCAACCCGCTGCCCCGGCTTGATCACGAGGTTGAAGTCTTTGATCAGCGGAGGCCGGCTCCTGTTGAAACCAAAGGTGACGTTTCGCAGTTCAAGTTGGCCCGCGAGTTGGAGTCGGCCGTTGAAGGTGGCGATCGATTCCGATTCCGGGCTTCGCCGACTGAAAGCGGGGTCTTCGTTGGCTTTGGAGATGTCATCCAGCCGCTGCAAATCCGCTTCCAGCGCCTTGCGTTTCTCGGCGAACTCCAAGAAGCGTCCCACGGGCGCCAGAAACATCTCTGCCAATATGTAGAACCCGACCAGCGTCCCCAGTGTCATTTCTCCAGTCGCGACCAGACTTCCCCCGAAGCCCAAGATCGCGGCGGCGCGCAACGCGGCGATCAGCCCCGGAAGCGCGCTATTGACGGAGCCCAGTTCGGCATAAAGCTGCCGTGCCTGCAGTTCGCGCGCCTGTTGACCACTCCAACGAGAAAAAAACCTGTCATCCGATCCCGTCATGCGGAGATTGTCCGCATGACTCAACATCTGCATGCCGACACCAATCAGCAGTCCCTGTTCCCGCCTCATGGCCTGGCTTCGAACCGCCCGAATCCCGTTGAGAAAGTGGGCCAGAATTCCGTGTAACAGGGCCAGAAACAGCACGATAAGTGTGAGGGAATAATCGTAGGCGAACATCGCGATAAGCAACACAGCGCTCATTGCCATGTCGATAATGAGAACGAGAAACTGGTCCGTCAGGTTCTTTGCGATTCTATCGATGGACGAGACCCGATCGGTCAAGTCGCCCACGAGCCTGTGCTCGAAAAACTCCACCGGCAACCGCAACAGCCGCGTCAGGCCCCGACTGTACCCGATGACTGAGATGCGCATTGCGAGCCGCTTCAGAAAGCGGTGCTTGAGCAGGGACAGGATGTACACCAGGGCACCCCCACCAAGCAGGGCGGCAACTAATCCTCCCCAGGCACCGTGCCTCTCCAGAACATCGTCCACGAAAACACTGAGAGACGCGGGCACCACCAGTGCCAGCAACGTCAGCATGAGTCCGCAGGCGATCACCCCGGCAAGCGGGCTCCACGATCCGAAGGGCAGGGTGCCCAACTGTCCGAACAGGCCGCACCGCTCGCCGCCCGGACGGAATTCGGGTCCAGGCTTGAATTTCAGCGCAATTCCGCTGTAGCTCTTGTGGAATTCCTCGGTGGAAAGCCTGCGTCGCCCCGTAGCCGGGTCATTGAGATAGAAGTTTCGACCGTCGAAACCTTCGAGAACGACGAAGTGGCTGAATTGCCAGAAGAGAATCAGAGGTAACTGCAGCTTTCGCAGCTGCTCGGCGCGCACACTGAGTCCGCTGCATTCGAGCCCGTAGTGCCTGGACGCGCGCAAGATGCTCGCGGCACTGCTACCGTCGCGACTCACCTCGCATTTTTCCCGCAGTTCGGTAATCGGTATCCAGCGCCCGAAGTACGCCAGTACACTACCAAGGCAGGCGGCACCACATTCCGATGCGTGCATTTGCAACACAATGGGGGTGGTGATCTTTCGCCTCGAAACGCCCGCTGCAGCCTTGCCCTTTGCCCCTTCTGAGCCACGCGTTCGCATCTTATGGCTGCCACATTCCAATGAATGCAGCTGGGGACTGGCCGCCGAGCTCAATGACAATCCGGCACTCCCTGCTTGCAAGGGATGCAAAATCAGGGCTTTGACCGAGCACGATCTCGATGTGCTGCACGGACAGCGGCGCCGCGGACGTAAACGCCGTCAGCGACTCGAACACAGGTACAGCGGAGATTCCCGCGATCTCCCCTTCGAGTGTATGTGCTCTTCCATCTGCCAGCACCAGCTCAATGGATGCTGCCATTCCAGACTTGATATGAGGCGCAACGTCGCTGTCGACCCACACGAGCGCTTGAGCAGCCTCGTCGCTTTCGGGCACCGTTTCGCCGGGCGCAAGCAGCACGCCCTCTACCTCAAGGCTACGGGCCACGTCGCCAAAGAAGAGCCATGCCACGAGGCTAACAAACAACAGAGCGATGACAGCGACCAGGAGGCGTTCTCGCTGCGTCGATATTGTTAACAGCCGGTCAAGTTGTTCCCGTTCGGCCTTTGCTTCCGAAACGGTATTATGAAATGAGTCGAAGGGGTTATTGAACACGACCGTGCGCACCCTCCGCATAGGGATCAGGCGGGGATAACAAGACTCTTATGGGAACCGAGAGAGATCGGAAAGGCGTGCATACAGTTTCGTCCAAGATGCATACAGTTTCATCCAAGAAAGGTCAATGTCTCAAACTTTCAAAATCTGACATGGCTCTAACGCATAAATGTTATGACTGTGGGAGGATCAATTTGCTTCGGCCAAGGGCCTGCCACGCACTCTTACTTCGCTGCTGACGGCGCTCACCGGAAGCGGGTTGCAAATCCTCTCCTGGGTGTGTACCCCTCCAAGATCTGTAGAAAGCTCGGAACTCAAGTCTTCCGGAGAACCACGGTACAATGAGGCATGCCCATCACGGGATCTATGCGTATGTTTCCTGTCACTAAGACTGCCACGGAATGGTCTGTCGGCCAGGGCCGGCGGAAGGACTTACCGTGCTTACGTGGCGCTTCTCTCCGCGTCCTAATGTTAACTCTGGCGTGCTTTGTCTTACCAATCCCACATGTCCTAGCCCAAGACGAGTCACCGGAGGAGAAGGGATTAAGGATTGCGCGCGAAGCAAGCGCCCGCAACGACGGTTTCAAGGACTTCACCGCTGAAATGACGATGGTGATTCGCGATCGGCACGGTCGGGAGAGCGTCCGTCAGATGCGATTCAAGGTGTTGGAGGTGCCGGAGGATGGCGACAAGAGCCTGTTCGTGTTCGACAGGCCGCCCGACGTGCGGGGAACCGCACTCCTGACCCACGCTCACATTAACGCACAGGACGACCAGTGGCTCTATCTGCCGGCCCTGAAAAGAGTGAAGCGAATCAACGCTGCAAAGCGTTCAGGGTCGTTCATGGGAAGCGAGTTTTCATACGAAGACATGAGTTCTCTGGAGGTGGAGGAATACACGTACAAGTATCTTCGCGACGAGCCCTGTGGCGCACTCAATTGTACCGTGATCGAGCAAACTCCCTTGGACAAGAAATCCGGATACAGCCGCAAGCTCGTTTGGCAGGATGCCGTCGAGCTGCGAATCTGGAAGATGGAGCTTTACGACCGAAAGGGTTCACACCTGAAGACACTCACCCTTGCAGACTATCAGTTATTCCTTGATCGATATTGGCGCGCAGGGGAACAGACCATGGTGAATCACCTGACTGGCGCGAGCACGGTGCTTGAGTGGACGAACTTTCAGTTTCAGATCAATCTTTATGACAGCGATTTTACCCGAACGGCGCTTCAACGCGTGCGCTGATGAGAGTCGGAGGCGCAGTTGCGGCCCTTGTGCTCATGGTCGCTTTAGGTGCCGCGGCGCAAGCGCTTGAGTTCTCGGGTGACCTGAGCCTCGAGGGGCGATGGTATCCGCAATCGCCGGCATTCCCGGGTCAGCGGTCCAGCACGGGTGGGTTAGTTTTCAAACCGACGATTTACGAGGAGGTTGCACAAACCACCGACTTCACCCTCAGTCTCTTTTATCGATACGACAGCGCGGATTCGGAGCGCACCCACGCAGATCTGCGCGAGGCCTACCTGTTGACATATGGGGACTGGGACGAAGGTTCATGGGAGCTTCGGCTGGGCGTTGACCGTGTTTTTTGGGGTGTGGCTGAACTGCATAACCTCGTAGATATCGTAAACCAGGTAGACCTCGTCGAGCACCCGCGTGATCGACCCAAGTTGGGGCAGCCTATGGCGCGCCTGACGATCTCCGGCGACTGGGGCGTCGCCGAATCATTTGTTCTGCCCTATCATCGCAAGCGCACATTTCCGGGACCTTCGGGGCGCCACCGTTCGGGTCGACCCATTGACGAGAACACCTTGTACGAGAGCGGTGCCGAAGAGCGTCATGTCGATTTTGCATTTCGCTACAGTCATGCCGTGGACATGCTTGATTTCGGCCTGAGTGCCTTCATAGGAACGAGCCGTGAACCTTCGTTTCTTGCCACCCATCGTACCCACCCGGTGCCGACAACCGACTCACCTTTGATAGCCCGCTATGAGCAGATCAGGCAATTCGGGGTCGACGCGCAACTCACGATCGAGCCCTGGCTTTACAAGACGGAAGCCATCCACCGTAGTGGGGCGCGCAATCTTCTTGGCCAGAAGGAGGATTACAGCGCCTTCATCTTCGGAATCGAACGCACTCTCTACGCGTTGTTCGACTCAGACACGGACTTGACCCTGCTCGCCGAGTGGCATTACGACGAGCGCGGAGAACGCGCTACAAGTGTCTGGGCCAATGACTTGTTTGTCGCGGGTTCCCTTGCGTTTAACGATGTGGAAGGCACCACGCTCGTCGCTGGCGTCCTGGGTGATCTCCGCCATGACTATCGTTCGTTAAGCGTCGAACTGAAGCGCCGTCTGTCGGACAACTGGTCGATGCGCTGGGAAGGGATTGCGAACCTGAGCTCGGATCCGCAGGATTTAACCTATTCTGGTCGGCGCGACAGTTTCATGGGCGTGGGACTCACCTTCAGCTTTTGAGGGAAGCCGCGGCTGGCATTTGACGAATGGGCCGACCGAATAACAACCTTGAAGGTTACGCGTCGTGATACAGCCGGGCAGAAGCTCCTTAGGCAAGATCGCGGTTGTCGGGCGGGGAACCGCTGGGTCGCTGGCAGCCGCCAGTGTCTCGCGGCTTCTCTCCAACGACGGCCACGAGTTACATCACATATATGACTCACGCATCCCGGTTATCGGCGTGGGTGAAGGCAGTTGGCCGAGCTTGGTTCAGGAACTACGGCAACTGACGAATTTGCCCCACGAGATCATTCAGGAGCGCCTGAAAGGAACGCGCAAGTACGGCGTTGTGTTCGAGGGCTGGGGCCGGCGCAATCGAGATTTCACTCACTACTTTACGCCGCAACAGGTTTCCTACGCCTACCATCTATCTGCCGACTTGTTGGCGGAGCTGTTGCACGAAGGCACGCGTGCTCGTCACATCGATGCGCAAGTGCTCAGTATCACCAGGGTGGAAGGCGGCGCGGAAGTGGAATTCGAGGACCTGCCTCCTGAACGTTACGACTTGGTCTTCGATGCGCGCGGGTTTCCCAAGAAGCTCTATTCTGATCAGCACATCAACATCTCCTTCATCCCCACTAACACCGCCGTCATCCGCCGCTGTCCGGCAATCATCGAGGAAGAGGAGTATGGGCCTGTTCTGCAACATACCTATACCCGTGCGGTTGCGCGTCAGCACGGCTGGATATTCGTCATTCCGCTTACAGTACACACATCTTACGGGTACATTTTCAACCGCGATGTATCCGGCCTTGCGGAAGTCGAATCGGACTTTGATGCGTTTCTTGAAATCGACGGCGTATCGGTGTTTGAGAAGCGCGCCGTTATTCCCTTTCCCAATTTCGTCCACCGTCAGATGTTCGACGGCACGGTGGCCCGCATTGGCAATTCAGCGGCCTTCATGGAGCCCCTCGAAGCGACGGCGATCGTATCCGCCCAGTTGCAGATCGGGATGGTGCTCCACACACGCCTTAACCGTTCGGTAGAGCATCTCGAGCGCGACGCGCCGGTGGTCAATCGCTTTCTCGTCAACAGCATCCTCCGTTACGGCCTGTTCGTCGGTTGGCACTACTCCTGTGGCTCTAGGTACGACAGCGAGTTCTGGCGTCATGCGCGCGAGCACATCTGGCCTCGACACCGTAGGGCGGCGGACCCCGAAGTCGTAGGGTGCGATGCGCTCCGCAAATTCGACGAAATGATCGAGCTGATGAACCAATCGGTCATCGACAAAGAGGACTGGAATCGGATGTGCGCGGTTCCACTCACCAGTTATGCCCAGATGTCTCAGGGTCTTGGTTGTTAGCGCTTGTCCCGCACCCCGGTCAAAACCGCCGCATGAAACTGTCCGACCCCAGGGACTCACTCCAACTGAAGTGCACGTAATGATATTGAGCGAAGGGCTGACTGCGCATTGCGGTCCGTGCGGGCCGCGATTTCGAGAGCCTGCTGCAAAGGCAACAGACTGGCGAGGCAGACGCTGAATGAGCCGCGTGATGAAGGCGATGGTGCTGACTGGCCACGGCGGCCTCGTCAAGTACGCGTGGCACGAGGACTGGCCCATGCCCGAACCGGGGCCGATGCAAGCGCTGATCAAGGTCGGCGCCTGCGGGCTCAACAACACCGACGTCAACACCCGCACGGGCTGGTATTCGAAGGCTGTGACGGAGGCGACGACCGGCGCGGCCCACGACGAGGCGAGTGGCAGCGACCCGACCTGGGGCGGGCGGCCCATCGTCTTTCCGCGCATCCAGGGCGCGGATGCTGTGGGCGAAGTCGTCGCGGTGGGCGCGAGCGCCGATCCGGGGCTGATCGGCCAGCGGGTCATGGTCGACGGTTGGCAGCGCGATTGGTCCGAGCCCGAGAACATGGACAAGGCCGTCTATTTCGGATCGGAGATCGACGGCGGCTTTGCCGAATACACCACCTGCGACGTGCGCAGCATGGCGGTCGTCGATTCCGAGCTCACCGACGCCGAGCTCGCGACCTTCTCGTGCTCCTACACCACCGCCGAGGGCATGCTGAATCGCGCGAATGCGGGGGCGAACGACACGGTGCTCGTCCCGGGCGCCTCGGGCGGGGTGGGCGGTGCGCTGATCCAGCTCGCCAAGCGCCGCGGCGCGCGGGTGATCGCGATGGCCGCCGAAGCCAAGCACGCCGACGTGGCGAGGCTCGGCCCCGATCGCATCCTGCCGCGCGCGCCGGAGAACCTGAGCGAGGCGCTGGAGGGCGAGCGGGTCACCGTGGTCGCCGACATCGTCGGTGGGCCCCTTTGGCCGACGCTGATCGACATCCTCGCGCGTGGCGGGCGCTACACCTGCTCCGGCGCCATCGCCGGACCCATCGTCACGCTCGACCTTCGCACGTTCTACCTGCGCGACCTCACCTTCACCGGCTCGACGGTGGTGCCGAGCCATGTCTTCAAGGACGTGGTCAGCTACATCGAGCGGGGCGAGATCGAGCCCGTGCTGGCGGCGACCTATCCGCTGCGCGATCTGTGCGCCGCCCAGCAAGCCTTCATCGACAAGCGTCACGTCGGCAACATCGTGGTCGTGCCGTGAGGATCACTGGTACCCGCAGGGCGATCCCCGCGCTCGCTCTCGGTCTGCTTCTCTTCGCCTCGGCAGACTCGGCGGAGGGCGGTTCCCTCGAGCCTCTGACGATCGAGACGGACACCGGCGTTCACGCCATAGAGGTCGAGGTCGCGCGCACGCCGGAGGAGCGCGGCATCGGCCTCATGCACCGCACCGAGCTCGCGGAGGATCGCGGCATGCTCTTCGACTTTGGCGGCACGCGGCCGGTCACGATGTGGATGAAGAACACGCTGATCTCGCTCGACATGTTCTTCGCCGAGATCGACGGGCGCATCGTCACCATCGCCGAGCGGACCACGCCGCTCTCGGAGAAGCGGATACGCTCCGGCCAGCCGGTTCGCTTCGTGCTCGAAATGATCGCAGGCTCCGCCCAACGCCTCGGCATCGCGCCCGGCGACCGCCTGCGCCACGCGCTGATCGAGCAGCCATGAGCGCGGCACGACTCAAGACCGAGGTACTGGTGCAGGCGGGCTTCCGCTATTGCCAGCAGGCGCTGCTCTTCGCAGCGCTCAGGCGGCGCGGCGATGCCGACGCGGGCGCGCTCCTGGTCAAGGTCAGCCGCCTCGACGGCACGGCGGCGGTCTTCGCTCGGACTCAATCGCTCGACGGCGACCTCGCCTGGCGCCGCGCCACCGGCGAGGGCTGGATCCCGGAAGAGGAGGCCGAGGCGCGGCTTGCACGCGAGACCGACTTCGATCCGGACGTCTGGATCGTCGAGGTCGAGGACCCCGAGGGCCGCAACCCCTTCGCGACGTTGACCGGCTGAGCGGTCCGCCCGCATTGCTCGCCAAGCTCGCGGCCCGGTTCCGCGTCCCACCGCCGCAGGCAGAAAACTTATGCGGGATTCGCCGGGATTGAGCGGGACAATTGGAATTCCCGCGGACAAGCGACGGCGATGGCGTGGGGTGGGGGCGGCTCGCTCGTGTGCTGCATGGCGCGATCCTGACGCAGACGCCGCGCGCCCTGCATGGCACCATGGTGCGGGTCAGCCTGAGCGCAGGTAGCGCACCGCCATGTCGCGCTCGAAGAGGTAGAGCAGGGTGCGTAGTGCTTGGCCGCGCTCCGATTCCAGCTCGGGGTCGCGCTCGAGGGCGAGGCGCACGTCGTCGCGCGCCACCGCCAGCAGCTCTTCGTGGACGGCGAGGTCGGCGAGGTGGAAGGCCGGCATGCCGCTCTGGCGCGTGCCCAGCAGCTCGCCGGCGCCCCTGAGGCGCAGGTCTTCCTCGGCGATGCGGAAGCCGTCGTCGGTCTCGCGCAGGATGGCGATCCGCGAGCGCGCCGTCTCGCCGAGCGGCGCGGCGTAGAGCAGCAGGCAGGTCCCCGGCTTCGCCCCGCGACCGACCCGCCCGCGCAACTGGTGAAGCTGGGCGAGCCCAAAACGCTCCGCGTGCTCGACGATCATGATGGTGGCCGCAGAAACATCGACCCCGACCTCGACCACCGTCGTTGCCACCAGGATGTCCGCGCCGTCGCCCGCGAAGGCGACCATGGCGGCGTCCTTCTCCGGCCCCTTCATGCGGCCGTGAATCAGCGCGACGCGGGCGCCGAAAGCCTCCGCCAACTGCGCGTCCCGATCGGTCGCGGCGGCGAGGTCCACCGCCTCCGACTCCTCCACCAGCGGGCAGACCCAGTAGACCTTGGCGCCGGTGGCGAGCGCCCGGCGCACGGCGGCGACGACCTCTTCCAGCCGGTCCAGCGGCATGGCGCGGGTCGCGACGGCGGCGCGGCCCGGCAGGCGGCCCTCGATGCGCGAGACATCCATGTCGCCGTAAGCGGTGAGCACGAGCGAGCGAGGGATCGGGGTCGCGGTCATCACCAGCAGGTCCGCCGCCGGTCCCTTGCGCGCGAGCAGCATGCGCTGATGCACGCCGAAGCGATGCTGCTCGTCGACCACGGCGAGCGCGAGGTCCTTGAACTCCACGCCCTTCTGGAAGAGCGCGTGAGTGCCGACCAGGATATCGACCTCGCCGGCGGCCAGCGCCGCCAGTGTCCGCTCGCGGGCGCGGCCCTTCTCCCGCCCCGTGAGCAGGGCGAGGGAGACGCCGCTCTCCGCCAAGAGCGTGCCCAGCGTTTCCGCGTGCTGGTTGGCCAGCAGCTCCGTGGGCACCATCAGGGCAGCCTGCGCGCCGGCCTCGACGGCGACCAGCATGGCGAGCAACGCCACCACGGTCTTGCCGCTGCCGACATCGCCCTGCAGGAGGCGGAGCATGCGGCGTTCCTTCGCGAGGTCCTCGACGATTTCGGCGGCAGCGGCGCGCTGGCTTTCGGTCAGCTTGAAGGGGAGCGTTTTTGCCAACTTGGCGCGAAACCGGCCGTCGCCCTCGATGGAACGGCCGCGCCCGCCTCTGGCCGAGCGGCGGACCAGCGCCAGCGCCAGTTGGTTCGCCAGCAGCTCGTCATAGGCGAGGCGGGAGCGCACCGGGGTGTCGGGCTCCAGGTCGGCGGCGCTTTCGGGCGCGTGCGCGGCCGCGAGCGCCTGGTTCCAGGGCTGCCAGCGGCGGGATTCCACCAGGCGGGGCTCGATCCATTCGTCGAGTGCTGGCGCTTGCGCGAGCGCGGCACGCACCGCGCGGGTCATCGGCTTCAGCGTGACCCCCGCCGCCAGTGGATAGATGGGCTCGACCGTCTGCACGCTCTCGCGCTGATCCAGCGGCGCGATGTGGTCGGGATGCGCCATCTGGATTTCGCTGCCGTAGCGCTCGACGCGTCCGCTCACCACACGCACCGAGCCCTCGGGCAGCCGTTGGCGGAGCCAGTCGCCCTTCGCGTGGAAGAAGACGAGGGTGAGGGCCCCGGTCTCGTCCGAGCAATAGACCTTGGCGGGGCGCCGCCGGTCGGGCGAGGGCTGGTGGCGATCGACCCGGACCGTGAGCGTCGCCGTGGTGCCGGCCTCGGCCTCGGCGACCTTCGGCGCGTGGCGCCGGTCGATCAGGCCGGAGGGCAGATGCCACAGCAAGTGCACCACGAGCGGCCCGGCCAGACGCTCATAGGCCGCAGCGGTGCGGGCGCCGACCCCCGGCAGCACCGTCGCCGGCGCGAAGAGCGGATTGAGGATTGCCGGGCGCATGATGTCGGAACCCTATCCGGGCGGTATGCGAGCGCCAACAGCGCGGCTAAGGTGCACCGATTGGTTCGAGCGGCGGAGGCATCCCATGAAGGGCGAAGACACTCACGAGGCAACGTGTGGCTGCGGCCAGCTTCGGGTGACGACGGTCGGCGATCCCGATCTCGTCATCGCCTGTAGCTGCATCGCCTGCCAGCGCCGTACCGGCAGCCCCTTCGGCGTCGGCGCGTACTTCCGCAAGGAGACGGTCTCGGCAGAGGGCGAGGCGGGGACCTACACGCGCGTGGCGGATTCTGGCCTGACGGTCTCCATCAGCTTCTGCCCTTCGTGCGGCACGAGCGTCTACTGGTTCGCCCAGCTTCGGCCCGATCACTACGGCGTGGCGGTGGGCTGCTTCGGCGAGCCCGACTTGCTCCAGCCTGCGCGCGTGGTCTGGAACGAGAGCAAGCATCCCTGGGTCGAATTCCCTGACGGTGTGCCCGTGTTCGACAGGGGCGCGCCGCCGCCGAAGTCGAACTAGAACCGGGTCGTCTCGCCGGAGAGTCGTGTCGTGGCACGCGCGACCATCGAGGAGGCAGAGCGCGCCGATCCCGTCGGCAGGGAGAGCCCGAGATGGACCTGATCCTGCGCGGCGGCACGGTCGTGACGGCCGCCGACACCTACGACGCCGACATCGGCATCGAGAAGGGCAGGATCGCGCGCCTCGGTTTCGACCTCGGCCCGGCGCAGCGGGAGATCGACGTCTCGGGCCTCTATCTGCTGCCCGGCGCCGTTGACGTTCACACCCACGTCGACGTGGAGTTCCAGGGCCTGCAGTCGGTCGAGGATTTCCACAGCGGCACCGTCGCGGCGGCCTGCGGCGGCGTCACCACGCTCATCGACTATGCGCTGCCCGGCCCCGGCCAAACGCCCCTGGAGACGGTCGAGGCGTGGCACGCGAAGGCCCGTGACAAGGCCGTCATCGACTACGGCTTTCACGTCGCAGTCTTCGAGCCCGACGACGCCGCCATCCAGCAGATCCCCGACGTCATCGCCGAGGGCCACACGAGCTTCAAGATCTTCATGATGGGGACCTTCGAGCAGTACATCGACGGCTTCATGCAGATGATGGCGCAGGTCGGCCGGCACGGCGGGTCGGTCAATCTCCACGTCGAGGACGCCTGCTGCCTCGAATACCTGGCGCGGCGCTTCAATGCGGAGGGCAAGTACGGCGCGGCGTACTTCGCCGATTCGCGGCCCCGGGCCTCGGAAGGCATCGCCGCCATGCGGGGCATTGGCCTCGCGCAGGTGGCGGAGGTGCCGGCCTATCTGGTGCACCTCTCGTGCGAGGAGAGCCTGGAGAGCCTCGCGAAGGCGCGCGCCAAGGGCCAGACCGTCTACGGCGAGACCCGGCCCTGCTACCTCCACTTCTCACGGGAGAAGATGGAGGAGGAGAACGGCATTCTCTATGCCGGCTGGCCGCCGCTCAGAGAGGCGGACCAGATGGAGATCCTGTGGCAGGGGCTGGAGAGCGGGGTTCTGCAGACCGTCGCTACGGACCACGACGGCTGGTCCTTCCAGCAGAAAAAGTCATTTGAGAGGGTCGATGAGATCCTCGCCGGTATGGCCGGGCTGGAGACCATGGTGCCGCTGCTCTATTCGCAGGGCGTGCTGAAGAAGCGCCTCAGCCTCAACCGCATGGTCGAGGTGACGGCGACCAATCCCGCGCGGCTCTTCGGCCTCTACCCCCGCAAGGGCGCGATCCAGGTCGGCGCCGACGCGGATATCGTGGCGTTCGATCCCAGGGCCAGAAAGACCATCCGCGCCGAAGACATGCACTCGGCAGCCGATTGGGACCCCTTCGAAGGCTGGGAGGTCGAGGGCTGGCCGCGCATGACCCTCTCGCGCGGAGAAGTCGTGGTCGACCGCGGCCAGGTGCTGGCCCGGCCCGGCCGGGGACGGTTGCTCAAGCGGGACCGATTCTCGGAGACCGTCGCCCGGCTTTGAGACTGTCACCTGCTAGAAGGGCACGCCGACGGCCTTGCACAGGTAGTCGGTGAAATCGGCGCCGGCGCGCGCGATCGCCGCGAAGCGGTCGAGGAAGTCGGTGCGGACCGTCTCGGCCTCCTCCACGTCGGCGATCACCACGAAATCCTTGCGCTTGAGGTCCTCGATGAGAGGGTGCTCGGGGTCGTAGCCGCGCGGCGGGCGCTTGAGCGCCTCGCCCGCCAGCCGGAAGGTCTGGCAGAAGTCGCCGCCCGTGGTAATGCGCCTCCACTCGTCCGGCTTCTCGACGATGGCATCGCGAATCCTGCCGAGCGTCGGGCTGTCCGGGTGCCAGACGCCGCAGCCGGCGAAGCACATGCCGGGCTCCAGGTGGAGATAGAAGCCCGGCGCGTGGGCGTCCCTGCCGGCGGCGTGGCGGAAGTGCGCGCCGACGTTGGTCTTGTAGGGCGTCTTGTCCTTCGAGAAGCGCGTGTCCCGATAGATGCGGAAGAGCGAGCCGCCGTTCGCCCGCGGATCCGCGCGAAAGTGCGGGCTGATCTCCGCCAGCGGCTCGGCAAAGGCCTGGATGAAGTCGAGCATGGGGTCGCGCACCTCGGCCCGGTAGCGCGTCTTGTTCTCCTCGAACCACGGCCGCTCGTTGTTGTGCTTGAGCTCGCGCAGGAAGTCGAAGAGGGCAGGGGTGATGAGTTGCGCGGTCATGGCGTCCTTCCCGGGCGGCGGTGCATGGCGCGGCCACCATGGCACGGCGCGGGTGGCGTCCAAAGTGGCGGGCCGTCGTGGTAGAGTGGGCTCCAGGTGATCCCCCACAACGACAGAGAATTCCGATGGCCCTCGCCGAAGCGACCGCCCCGCAGCCCGAACCCGCGCCGAGCGAGCCGATCGCGCGTACGCTTGCGCGCTTCGCCCGAGAGCTCACCCTGGACGATGTGCCGGAGGCCGTGGTCGAGCGCGCCAAGCTGCACATCCTCGATGCCGTGGGCATCGGCCTCGCGGCGTCCCGCTACGACTTCAGCCACAAGACGCTGACCGCCATCCAGGGCCTCGCCGGCGACGGCGCCTATCCCGTCATCGGCATGCCGGCGCGGCTGCCGCTGCGCGATGCCGCGCAGATGAACGGCTTCCTCATCCACGGCCTCGACTATGACGACACCCACGTCGGCGGTGTGATCCACGCCACGACGAGCGCGGTGCCGACGATCCTGGCCGCCGGCCAACGGCACGGCGCCTCGGGGCGCGAGATGCTGGAAGCCTATCTCGCGGCCATCGAAGGCGCGGCCCGGATCGCCGCCGCAGCGCAAGGCGGCTTCCATCGGCTGGGTTTCCATCCCACCGGCATGGTCGGCGTGTTCGGCGCGACGCTCGCTGCCGGCCGGCTTGCCGGCATGACCGAGGCGCAGCTTGCCCACGCCCAGGGCATTGCGCTGAGCATGGCGTCGGGCAGCCTGCAGTTCCTGGACGACGGCGCCTGGACCAAGCGGATGCACCCCGGCTGGGCAGCGGTCGGCGGGATCAGCGCCGCGGCCCTGGCCCAGCAGGGTTTCCAGGGCCCGGCCGAGCCCTACGAGGGGCGCTTCGGCCTCTACGCGCTCTATGGCGCCCACGATGCGGAGATCGACTGGGCGATGTGCACCGCCGGCCTCGGCGACGACTGGGAGATGCTGCGCATCGGCATCAAGCCTTACCCGGCCTGCCACCTGGTTCATGCGCTGGGTGATTCCGCACAGGCGTTGCGCGACGAGCACGGGCTCACGTCGGCGGACGTCGAGAGCGTCGACGCGCTGATCGGGGAGGGCTGTGTCAGCGTCGTGTGCGAGCCGGAAGCAGCCAAGCGCCGCCCGGCGAGCGCCTACGAGGCCCAGTTCAGCGCCCACTACATGATCGCGAGCGTGCTTGCGCGGGGCCGCTTCACCCTCGCCGAGCTCGAGCCCGAGGCCTACACCGACCCGGCGGTGCTCCCGCTCTGCGACAAGGTCAGCTACCGCGTCGATCCCGATTCAGCGTTCCCCACCTACTACTCGGGCGAAGTGGTGATCCGCACCACCGACGGCCGCACGCTGCGCCACCGCGAGCAGGTCAACCGCGGCGCCGACACCCGACCGCTCTCCGCGGACGAGATCATCGCCAAGTACCGCGACAACGCGGCGATGGCGCTGGCGCCTGACCGGGCCGATCGCGCCCTCGACGCGGTAATGGCGCTCGACCGGGGTTCGACGCCGGGGGAGGTCGCGGCGCTGCTGAGCCTCGCTTGACGGGGCACGTCTCCGGCCATTCCGGCATGACTGCGCGAGTCGCCATACCCACCGAGGGAATCGCCGCCTTCTGCGAGCGCTGGCAGGTGACGGAGCTCGCGCTCTTCGGCTCCGTTCTACGGGAGGACTTTGGGCCGGACAGCGACATCGACGTGCTGGTCTCATTCGACCAGGCGGCCCGGCATACCCTGCTCGACATGGCTCGCATGGAAGAGGAACTGAAGACGCTCTTTGGACGCGAGGTGGACCTGGCAGAACGTGCAGGCATCGAGATGAGCAGGAACTACATACGCCGCCGGGCCATTCTCCAGTCGGCCGAGACCATCTATGCGACATGAAGATGCCCTGTTGCTCGACATGTTGTTGGCCGCGCGAGAGGCGCAAGAGATTGCGCGTGAGGCGACAATGTCCGACTTCAGGCAAAACCGTACTTTGCAACTTGCGATATTGAAGGCAGTGGAGATCGTCGGCGAGGCAGCGTCACGTATCAGCGCTGAAACCAGGGAACTGAACCCCGACATTCCCTGGGCGGACATCGTCGGAATGCGAAATCGCCTCGTACACGGTTATTTCGATGTCAACTTAACGCGCGTGTGGGAGACAGTTGAGCGGGATATTCCCCGCCTTATCGGGCAACTCGAGGGGCTGGTCTCGGAAGAGCAGCCGTAGCCGCTGCGTTGGGCACTACGTCTCTTCAGCGCGGTGGACCGTGCCGTCGGCATCGAGGGCTTCGATCTCGTCCGGACCGTAGCCGAGCTCGGTGAGGATGGCGGCGGTGTCGGCGCCGAGCGCAGGCGCCGCGCGGCGCGGCATGATGGCGCCGTCCACCGTGATCGGCTGACGCACCATGCGCATGGTGCCCCGTTCGGGATGCGGCACCTCCTGCACCATGCGCCGGCGCTCGGCGAAGTCGCTGGCGAGCGCGCCGGGCACGTCGTTGACCGGCGCGCAGGGGAGGACGCCGGCGAGCCGCCCGAGCCAGGCCTCGGTGGAGCGGGTCACGAACACCGCCTCCAGCCGCCGCATGACTTCGTCCCGATTCTCGTAGCGCGCGGCGAAGTCCCGCATCAGTGGATCGTCGATCCACTCGGGCCGTTCCATGGCCTGGCAGAGCGCGGGCCAGAAGTTCGCCTTGTTGGCCATCACGAAGATCCAGCCGTCGGCGGTGCGGTAGAGCTCGCTCGGCACCAGCGAGGGATGGCCCGAGCGCGCCACCCGCCTGGGCTCGAAGCCCTCGTTCAGGTGCCAGGTCGCCGGATAGCTCAGGTTGTTCATCGCCACGTCGTAGAGGGGCGTGTCGATGTCCATGCCCTGGCCCGACGCGCGCGCCCGCATGACGCCGGAGACCAGCGCGAGCGCCGCAGTGAGGCCGCCCATGAAATCAACCACCGAAAGCCCGAAGCGGGTCGGCACACTGTCGGGCTCCCCGGTCATGGAGAGGTAGCCGGCCTCCGCCTGCATCACGTAGTCGAGGCCGGGCCAGGCGGCGCGCTCGTTGTCGCGGCCGTAGGCTGAGAGGTGCACGCAGACGAGGCGCGGGTTGATCGCGCTGAAGCTCGCGTAGTCGAGCCCGAGCGTGCCCGGCAGGTCGCCCCGCAGGTTGTTGATGAGGGCGTCGGCGCGCCTGGCCAGCCGCTCCAGAATCTCCCGGCCGCGCGGCTTCTTGAGGTCCAGCGCGATGCAGCGCTTGTTGCAGCTGAAGGTCTGGTAGAAGAGGCTGTCGCCGTCCTCGGCGTAGGGGAGGACGTGGCGACCCATCTCGCCGCCGGCCTTGTGATTCTCGATCTTGATGACGTCCGCGCCGAGGTCGGCGAGGTACATGGTGCCGAAAGGGGCCGCGCCGTACTGCTCGATCGAGACGACGGTGAGCCCTTCGAGCGGCCGGATCGGGCCGGCGGAAGGCGCTGCGGCAGCGTCGTCGCTCACGCCGGATTACGCTCGATCAGCTGACGCGCGATGATCAGCCGCTGGATCTCGTTGGTGCCCTCGCCGATGCAGAGCAGCGGGGCATCGCGGTACATCCGCTCGATCGGGAACTCCTTGGAATAGCCGTAGCCGCCGTGAATGCGCATGGCCTCGATGCTGTTCTCGAGCGCCGCCTCCGTGGCGAAGAGCTTGGCAATGCCGGCCTCCATGTCGCAGCGCTGGCCGGTCTCGTAGGCGAGCGCCGCGTGCTCGGTGAGCAGCCGCGCCGCCTCGGTACGGGTCACCATGTCGGCAAGCTTGATCTGGATCGCCTGGTGCTGGGCGATCGGCTTGCCGAAGGTCTTGCGCTCCTGGGAGTAACGCACCGCCTCGTCGAGGCAGGACTGGGCGACGCCGACGCCGCGCGCGGCCACGTTGATGCGGCCCAGCTCCAGTCCGCTGAGAGCATGCTGCAGGCCCTTGCCCTCGACACCGCCGATGAGCTTGTCGGCATCGACCCGGTAGTCCTCGAAGGCGAGCTCGGCCGTGTCGATCCCGCGGTAGCCGAGCTTCTGGAGCTTGCGGCTGACCCGGAAGCCCTCGCCTTTCTCGGCGAGGAAGAGGCTCATGCCCTTGTGCCGGGGCTCGGCATCGGGATCGGTCTTGACCAGGAGTGCTAGGCAGGAGCCGTGAATGCTGTTGGTGATCCAGGTCTTGGCGCCGTTGATGACGTAGGCGTTGTTGCCCTCGCGCTTGGCCGTGGTGCGGATCGCCTGCAGGTCGGTGCCGCAGTCGGGCTCGGTGAGCGCGAGCCCGCCCCGGAGCTCGCCGCTGGCGAAGCGGGGCAGGTAGGAGGCGCGCTGCTCGTCGGTGCCGAAGCGCTCGACGGCGGCGGCCATGATGAGGTGGGAGTTGATGAGCCCGCTCACCGACATCCAAGCGTGGGAAAGCCGCTCGATGATCTTGGCGTAGGTCGTGATCGGCAGGCCCAGGCCGCCATGGTCTTCGGAGATGGTGGCGCCGAAGAGCCCCATCTCCTTCATCTTCTCGACGATGTCCTCCGGGTAGATGTCGTCATGCTCGAGCGCGGCGACGTGGGGACGGACGTCGCGGTCCAGGAATCGCTCAATTCCGTCGAGAATCAGCGCTTCCTGCTCCTTGTCCATGGTCTCGGCATGGTCGGCCATCGCCATCAACTCCCGTCCTCCGGTGCGTAGGCGGCGAGCATATCCCGCCCTCCTGGCCGAGAAAATACTTGAGGCGGCGACGCGTGGGCGGTATGTCAATCTGTCTTGGTATGGAAGATGTGCGCCCGCAAGGAGCGGCGAGACTCCTGTCTGGGCTAAAGGGACTCAGGGAGCCATGGCGGAACGTGGCGATGTAGAAATCAGGGGCGTGACCAAGCGGTTCGGCCCGACGATGGCCGTCGAGGATATCGACATCACGATTCCCGACGGCTCCTACTGCTGCCTGCTCGGGCCGAGCGGCTGCGGCAAGACGACTCTGCTCCGCATCATCGCGGGTCACGAGGTGCCCACGGAGGGCGACGTGCTGATCGGCGGGGAATCCGTGATCGGCAAGCCCACCGGCCAGCGCGGCACGTCGATGATGTTCCAGAGCTACGCGCTCTTTCCTCATCTGACGGTGCTGGACAATGTCGCCTTCAGCCTGAAGATGAAGCGGGTTGCCAAGGGCGAGCGCCGCGAGCGCGCCTTCGAGGTGCTGAAGCGCGTGCAGCTCGACCCGCTGGCCGACCGTATGCCGGCGCAGCTCTCGGGCGGCCAGCAGCAGCGCGTGGCGCTGGCCCGTTCACTGATCACCAACCCCAAGGTTCTGCTGCTCGATGAGCCGCTGTCTGCGCTGGACGAGTTCCTGCGCCTGCAGATGCGCGCCGAGCTGAAGTTCATCCAGATCGACCTCGGCATCACCTTCATCCACGTCACCCACACCCAGCCGGAGGCGCTGGCCATCGCCGACATGGTCGTCGTGATGGATACCGGCCACATCGAGCAGGCGGCGACGGGGCCGGAGATATACAACGAGCCGCGCACCACCTATGTCGCCGAGTTCATGGGCGGCTGGAACGTGTTTTCCGGCAAGGTGGCGGGAGTCGAGAACGAGCTGGTGACGGTCGAAGGCACCGAGGGCGACAACTTCAACCTGCCACGCAACGGCCACCAGGTCGGTGAGGAAGTGAATTTCGGCATCCGCCGCGACAAGGTGCATCTGGCGGGCGGGAGCATCGATCTGGACCGTGGCAACGCGCTGGGCGGCATCGTCCACGCGATCGAGTATCAGGGGAACTGGGTGAAGCTCACCATGACCCGGGAGCAGAAGCGCGAGCTGGTCGCGGTGATCGAGGACCGTGAGTATTTCGCCAACCCGACCAAGGTGGGCGACCAGGTCACCGTCACGTGGGCCAGCGAGGACGTGCGCTTGATGGAGCGCGCCTCGGGTGCCCAGAACTTGATCGGAGAGACTTTCGACTAGCGTCTATTCACTGGCGGCTGCCGGCAGCCGTCGCACTGCATCGACCGAGGAAACTCGTCCAGGCCGGCGACGGGGCGAGCATTCGAGGAACGCAGGCGAGGGAGGAAAGCATGCGCAAGACCAGTAGCGACAAGAGCAAGACCGGCGTGAGCCGCCGTTCGGTCCTTAAGGGGACGGCCGCCGTGGCTGGTGCTGCCGCGGCGACGACGCTTAGTGGTGGCTTCCCGACCGTATGGGCACAGGACATCAAGGACATTACCGTCCGCACCGTCGGCATGGCGGTGTCCAACATGAAGCCGCTCGAGGACATGGCCAACGAGGCTCTCGACTTCCAGGTCAGGCAGACCGCCGCCGAGATCCCGGCGATCCAGGCCCGCGGCCTGACTCAGCCCGATTCGGGCGACCTGTTCGAGCCGCCCTACATGCTGATGAAGTTCATGTGGCCGTCGGGCAACTTCCAGGCTTGGGACACCACCAAGCTGCCCGAGTGGGATACGGTGGTCGATCTCTACAAGGCGCCCGGCAAGATCTGGCCGGACGCCTGGTTCGGCGATGGCCAGAACCCGAGCACGGTGGCCTACACCTCGGCCATCGATTCCACCGACTTCGTCGAGCCGGGCTCGACCCAGTGGATCACCAACCATCCGGTGCTGCACAACGCCGACACCCTCGGCATTCGGCCCGACCTGATCGGCCGGCCCATCGATTCCTGGGCCGAGATCATCAATCCCGAGTTCGCCGGCAAGGCGGCGCTCGTCGCCTTCCCGCAGATCGGTCTCATGGACGCCGCCCAGGCGTTCCAGGCCAACGGGGAGCTCGAGTACGGCGACAAGGGCAACATGACCCGCGAGGAGATCGACTACTCGATCGACCGCCTCATCGAGCTCAAGGACGCCGGCCACTGGCGCGCCCTCTGGTCGACCTTCAATGAGTCGGTTCAGCTCATGGTCGAGGGCGAGGTGGTCATCCAGTCCATGTGGTCGCCGGCGGTGACCGCCGTGCGCGAGCAGGGCGTGCCGTGCATCTACCAGGATCTCAAGGAAGGCTATCGCTCCTGGACCCTGGGGCATCTGATGCCGAAGCACGTCGAAGGCAAGAAGCTCGGCGCCGTCTACGACTACGTGACCTGGTATCACTCGGGGCCGGCCGGGGCGTTCTTCGCCCGCCAGGGCTACTACGTGGTGACGCCCGACAATACCCAGAAGCACCTGCCCGAGGCAGAGTGGGACTTCTGGTTCGAGGGCAAGCCCGCAACGGTCGACATCTACAGCCCCTTCGGCAAGCTGATGGAGAAGCCGGGCGCGGTGCGCGACGGCGGCTCCTACAAGAACCGCATGGGCCGCGTCGCGGTGTGGAACTCGGTCATGGACGAGAACGAGTACCTCACCGACCGTTGGAACGAGTTCATCGCCGCGTAAGTGGCGAATTCATAGGGGGGTGCAGGGCGGCGTCCTGCCCTGCACCCCTACCTTCTTTTCTTCTTTGTGACGACCTGAATTGCCCAAGAGTCAGCGGTGATGGCAGCGATCAACGCCTTCTTCAGTCGCTACGCGACGGCGCTGCAAATTTCGCCGCTGCTGATCACGCTGCTCTTTTTCCTGATCGGGCCGATGATCGTGATCCTGATCATCAGCCTGTGGCATTTCAACGGTTTCATGATGGTGGAGGGAGATTGGAGATTCTCGAACTACATTAAATTATTTTCCAAGAACCTGACTCTGGACAACTATTTACAGACGTTGAAGATGCTGGCGATTACGCTGGCAATCACGACGGCTCTCGGCTTTACGCTCGCCTATTTTCTTGTTTTCGACCTTATTCTGCTGAGAACGAAGCTGCTCCTGTTCCTGCTCTGCGTCGTCCCCTTCTGGACCTCCGGCGTCATCCGCATGGTGGCTTGGCTGCCCTTCCTGGGTAAGGAGGGCATCATCAACCAGGCGATCATGGCCGTCGGCATATCGGATACGCCGCTGCAGTTTCTCCTATTCTCGGAATTTGCCGTCTTTCTGTCTTACATACAGATATTTACGCTCTTCATGATGGCGCCGCTCTTCAACGTCATGGCGCGTATCAACCGCGACTTGATCGAGGCGGCGAAGGATAACGGCGCTTCGGGGCTCCAGATCCTGATCCATGTGATCATTCCGCTCTGCAAGCCGGGCCTTGCCATCGGTGCGATCTTCGTCATCGCGCTTGTGGCGAGCGACTTCACGGCGATCCGCATCCTCAGCGGTGCGCGGGTGGGCACGGTCATGGCCTCGATGAGCAACCAAATCTACAATGTCCAGTATCCGCCGGCGTCTGCCTCGGCCATCATCCTGCTGCTGGCCGTCCTGATTATCGTCGGCATCATCATGCGCCTGGTCGACGTACGGAAGCAGCTTTAGCCATGGGCCACGAAACCAGACGAGCGCCGGGCTACTGGCCGCGAGCAGCGGTCTTCTACCTCTACCTGCTCTTCCTGTACGGGCCGATCATCATCATCGTGGTTCTGTCGTTTCAGGGTGACGGCGCCTCGCTCTCCTTCCCGATGCAAGGGTTCTCTCTCTTCTGGTTCAAGGAGGTGATTGATCCGACCTATATCGGGGACTTCCGCTGGCCCTTCGGCCGTTCGCTGATCCTGGGCCTGATCGTGATGTTCCTTACCATGGGCATCTCCTTCCTTGCCGGCCTCGCGTTCCGCAAGAACTTCACCGGCAACATCGTGGTCTTCTACCTGGTGGTTGCCAGCCTGATCTGCCCGTCCATCCTCATCAGCCTGGGCATCGGGCTCGGCTTCTCCAACCTGGGCATGACCAGCCAGTGGTGGTCCGGCGCTCTTGGCGCACATCTGAGCTGGACGCTGCCCTTCGGCGTTCTGATCATGCTGGCGGTCTTCAGCCGGCTCGACCCCAGGCTCGAGGAGGCGGCCAAGGACCAGGGCGCAACCCAATGGCAAACGCTGCGTAGTGTGATCATCCCGATCACGTTGCCAGGGCTGATCGGCGTTGCGCTCTTCGGATTCACGCTCTCCTATGACGAGTTCCCGCGCACGTCTTCCGTGGCGGGCGAGTTCAACACGCTCCCGGTCGAGCTGGTGAACACGCTCACGCTGGCGGCCACGCCCGCGATCTACGCCATCGGGACGATGACGACGGTGTTCTCGCTCGTCGTGATTTTCATAAGCTTCTTGGCTGTCTACATCATCCAGAAACGGCGCACCGGCGCCGGGTTCAACATCGCAAAGAAAACCGGGAAGGCGTCGGACGGCTAGTCCGGGCGGCCATCGCGGGCAGACGCGGGCTCCGAGGGGAACCGGAAGCCGGCGGCTGCTGCGTTCGCCCGGCTGCGACCGGACCCGACCCCGGTGATCGGAAGGAGGAAGCATGGCATTTCGTTTGGGGGTGGACGTCGGCGGGACGTTCACCGATCTCCTGCTGATCGATGAATCGAGCGGCGGCACCTACCGCGCAAAGGTGCCGTCGACTCCGCAGGATTCCTCGATCGGCGTGCTCAACGGCATCGAGCGGGTGTGCGACAACGCGGGCGTCGAGCCAGCCTCGATCACCCACGTGATGCACGGCACCACGGTCGCGACCAACACCATCCTGGAAGGGAAGGGCGCCCGCGTCGGTATCGTGACCACGGAAGGGTACGGGCAGATGCTGCAGATCGCCCGCTCCTTCGTGCCCGGCATTCTCGCCGGCTGGATCATCTGGCCCAAGCCCGAGCCGCTGGCGCCGCTGGAGCTGACCGTCGAGGCGAAAGAGCGCACCGGCGCGCGCGGCGACGTGGTCCGCGAGCTGAACGAGGACGATCTGCGCGAGAAGCTGACCCACCTCAAGACGAGGGGGATCGAGGCGCTGACCGTCTGCCTGATGAACGCCTACGCCGGCGGCATCCACGAAGAGCAGATTCGCGAGATCGCCCACGAGGTGATGCCCGGCGTGCCGGTCTCGATCTCCTCCGAAGTCCTGCCGGAGATGTACGAGTACGAGCGCGCGATCACCACGGTCGCCAACTCCTATGTGGCGCCGGTGGTGCAGGTCTACGTCCGCAACCTCGAGCAGGAGCTGAAGCAGCGCAAGATCGACGCCCACCTTCACATCCTGCGCTCGGACGGCGGGCTTGCCTCGGTCGAGGCCAGCCGCAACTCGCCGGTGAATGTGCTGATGAGCGGGCCTGCGGGCGGCGTTGCCGGCGCGCTCTGGATCGCCAAGCAGGCCGGCTACCAGAACCTTCTCACCCTCGACATGGGCGGCACGTCCACCGATGTCGCGCTGATCCTCGACGGCGTGCCGCGCAAGCGGCGCGAGACCACCGTGGGCGACGTCACCGTGCGCGCGCCCTCCCTCGATGTGCGCACCGTGGGCGCGGGCGGCGGCTCCATCGCCCACGTGCCCGAGATCACCAAGGCGCTCCGGGTCGGGCCGCAGAGCGCGGGCGCCGATCCCGGGCCGGCGGCCTACGGGATGGGCGGCGACCAGCCCACCGTCACCGATGCCAACGTGGTGCTCGGCTACCTGCCGAGCGAGCTGATCGGCGGCGAGATGAAGCTGGATGTCGACGCCTCCGTCACCGCGGTGCAGACGGTGGCCACGGCGCTCGACCTCGATCTCAAGCGGGCTGCCGCCGGCATCATCGACATCGTGAACGAGAACATGTTCGGCGCGCTCCGGCTGGTCTCGGTGCAGCAGGGGTTCGATCCGCGCGACTTCGCGCTGATCGCCTTCGGCGGAGCCGGGCCGCTGCACGCCAACGCGCTCGCCAAGCTGATGAACTCGTGGCCGGTCATCATCCCGCCCTCGCCCGGCGTGCTCTGCGCCTATGGCGACGCCACGACGCGGGTGACCGACGAGGCCTCGATGAGCTTCGTGCGGCGCTTCTCCGAGACCTCGAATGCGGAGGTTCGCGGCATCCTCGACGACCTCGAGGCCCGGGCCCGCCAGGAGCTCGATGCCGAGGGCATCGCGCGGGAAGACCAGTCGGTGCAATACGAGGTGGACCTCCGCTATCACGGCCAGGGTCTGCAGCTTCCCGTGAGCTTCACGGCCGAGCAGTTCGAGCAGGACGGCCTCGCCTCGCTGGCCAAGCAGTTCGACGACGAGCACACCCAGCTCTTCACCTTCGCCCTCGACGCCGAGCACGAGATCGTGACGCTGCGGGCGATCATGCGGGGCGCCGAGACCTTCGTCGAGGCCGGTCACGTGGCCGAGGGTGGGGCCGATCCATCAGGGGCCAAGGTTGCGAGCGGCACGGTTTACGTCGACAATCGTGACCAGGAGGCCGCCATCTACGATCGGGCGAAGCTCGAGGCCGGCAACCGGATCGAGGGGCCGGCGATCGTGACCGAGATGGATTCGACCACGCTGGTCCTGCCGGGCCATGTCGGCGTGGTCGACGGCTACGGAAACATCATCATCAACCCGATCGGCCACTGAGGCGGGGAGAAGCGACATGCCAGTCACTATCGTCCAGACCAACGACGCGCCCTTCGAGCCGGTCGACATGGACCCGATCACTCTCGACATCATCGAGAGCGCGCTGCGCAGCGCCCGCTACGAGATGGACGCCGTGCTCTACCGCACCGCCATGTCGCCGGGAATCCGCGAGCAGCATGACGAATTCCCGATGATCGCGAACCCCGACGGCAAGATGGTCGTCGGCCAGTTCGGCTCCTTCATCCACGGCTTCAAGCGCGAGTACGACGGCACCATCGAGGAGGGGGACATCTTCCTCACCTCCGATCCCTACAGCTGCGCCGGCGCGATCAGCCATGCGCCGGACTGGCTGATCCTGCGCCCGGTCTATCGGGACGGTCGCCTCATCGCCTACGCCTCGATGTTCGGTCACATGACCGATGTCGGCGGCAAGGTGCCGGGCAGCCTGCCCACCGACGCCAACCAGATCTACGAGGAAGGCGTCGTCATCCCGGTCGTCAAGATCTACAAGAACGACGAGCTGCAGGACGACGTGCTCAAGGTGATCTTGCATCAGTGCCGGATGCCGCAGTGGAACCGGAGCGACTTCAACGCGCTGATTGCCGCTGTGCGCCTCGCCGAGAAGCGCATTCACGAGCTCTGCGATCGCTTCGGGGTCGACACCGTGATCGCCGCGATGGACGAGCTGCTGGAGCGCAACCGTCGCGCGATGCTGCACCTGATCCGCAACACGGTCGGCGAGGACGAGACCCTCTATTTCGAGGACTACATCTGCGACGACGGCCTCGGCATGGGCCCCTACACGATGGCCTGCAAGATGTGGCGCGACGGCGACGTCCTGGTCTTTGATTTCGAGGGCACCGATCCGCAGTCGGAAAGCTCGATCAACTTCTTCCTCAACGAAGAAATGTTCAAGATGTTCGTCGGCGTTTACATGATCAACGTCTTCGATCCGCAGATCATGTTCAACGACGGCTTCTACGACCACGTGGATGTGAAGATTCCACCGGGAACCCTGCTCAAGCCGTTGAAGCCCGCGGCGCTCTCGTCGCGGACCCACGCGCTCGGGCGGATCTTCGACGTGCTCGGCGGCCTGCTCGGCCAGCGCGCGCCCAACCTCATGGTGGCGGCCGGCTTCTCCGACAGCCCGCACTTCATGTATTCGGGCTATTCCAGCGAAGGCGAGTGGTATCAGCTCTACCAGATCGGTTTCGGCGGCATCCCCGGCCGGCCGGCGGGCGACGGCCCCGACGGGCACTCGCTCTGGCCCTCGTTCACCAACGTCCCCAACGAGTTCCTGGAGGCGTACTTCCCGCTCCGCATCGAGGTCTACGAGACCATCGCGGACTCAGGCGGGCCCGGCCTCCATCGCGGCGGCAACGGCGTCACCATCGGCTACCGCGCGCTGGAGCCCGGCGAGATGTCGCTGCACGACGACCGCTGGCTCACCTATCCGTGGGGCGTCAACGGCGGCCTGCCGGGCGGGCGCAGCCGGAAGGAAATCCACCGCGCCGACGGCTCCTTCGAGGTGCTGCCCTCCAAGTGCGACCACGTGAAGGTCGAGGCCGGCGATCTGCTGCTCTTCAAGACCTGGGGCGGCGGCGGCTGGGGCGATCCGCTGGAGCGCGATCCGGCGCTGGTGGCGCTGGAGGTCGAGCGCGGCCTGGTCACGCGCGCCGGTGCCGAGCGCTACGGCGTGGTGCTGCGTGAGGACCTGATGGTCGACGAAGAGGCGACCACGGCCTTGCGCGACAAGATGCGCGCCGAGCGGGGCGAGGTGCAGCTCTTCGATCGCGGCGGCACCGTGGAGGAGCTGCGCGCGCGCTGCCTGGAGGAAACCGAGCTCGCGCCGCCCAAGCCGCCGGAGTTCAACCGCCGCGTGCTGCGCTTCCTGCAGGAGCGCGAAGCCAAGGCCGCCGCCGCGGCGGAGTAGGGGGCAAAGCGGCCCCGACTCACCCGGCCCTCTCCGCCCCAGGGGGCGGAGAGGCATTGGCGCAGGGCGCGCCGCGTATGCGCGTCTCCGTCGGCTGGAGATTATTGACGACGTAAGTCAGGCGACCGCAGCGCGTGCGGCTTCGTGCGCGCGCGAAGCCACTACGCGCCGGAAAGACTGCAGCGCATCCTCCACGCCATCTCCCTCGAAGCGAAACTCGTCGGGTATGGACTGGTAGCGCGCCTGGGCCCGGTCAAGTAACACCTGTCTCCGGCTCCCAATCTGCTCCTCGTCGGAAACGCGACCCGGAAGCGATTCCTGGAACATCTCCGCTTCGCCCCTCAGGAAGCCGAGGAACTCATGGATCGCGATCTGCTGGCGCGCGATCCTTTCGAAGTGATACCCCATGGCCGCCAGGTAGATCGCGTCGGGAAGCATGCGGGGGTAGTCCCTGGAGACCTTGCCGATGAACTTCGAATAGGCAGGGAGCTGCCGGGCGGAGAGGCGACGGCGAACGCCCATGAAGGCCGCATCGATCTCGGTCTTGCTCCTGCGCTTTCGAAGATGCCGGACGGGCTTAAGGTGCCGGAACAGCATGAGGCAACGTTCGAAGTAGTTCTCCAGGGTCGGATCGTAGAGTGTGGCGAGCACTCGCTTGTAGCCCTCGATCAATGTGCCGTAATCCAGCTCCGTCCTGAAGTTGAGAGGCATGGCATTGGTTCCGATGGGCGCCTCGACAAGCCGGTTCTCAGACTTCAGGCGTTCGTACATGTCCGTGCCCTTGATGGCGGTCAACAAGTAGATGGGGGCCACGGGAATGCCGGTCGCTTGGATGAACTCTATCTGGGCATCGAACACACCCTCGTCATCGCTATCCAGACCCAAGATGAACCCGCCCTGGACCTGCATGCCACGCTGCTGAATCTTTCGAACGGCGTGGTGCAGGTAGTTCTCTTCGGTCTTGCTGGTGTTTTGCGACTTCTTGGTCTTGAGCAAGGCCTCGGGATTGGGGGTTTCGATACCGACGAACACCGAGTCGAAGCCCGCCTCGATCATGGCGTCCATCATCGCGTCCATCAGCGCGAGATTCGCGCTCGCTTCCGTGATCAGGGTGAAGGGATATCCCCTGGCCTTTTGCCATTCGGCAATCGCCGGCAGCAGCTTCAGGGCATCGCGCTTGTTGCCGATGAAGTTGTCGTCAACCAGAAAAACCGGACCTCGCCAGCCCAGGCGGTATAGAGACTCAAGCTCCTCCACGACCTGTTCCGGCGACTTGGTGCGAGGCACGCGGCCGTAGAGCTTGATGATGTCGCAGAATTCGCAGTCGAAGGGACATCCCCGAGAGAACTGCACGCTCATCGTGGCGTAGTTCTTCAAGTCGATCAGGTCGAAGCGGGGAACCGGCGTCTCGGTCACGTCCGGTTTCCGAGTTTCCCGATAAATTCTCTTGGCCGTGCCGTCTTCCAGGTCCCGAAGGAAATCTGCAAAGATCTCCTCGGCCTCATCCAGCACGAAGTGGTCCACGCCCGCGATTTCCTCGTGAAAGGTGGTCGGATGAGGCCCACCGGCAACCACCGGAACGCCCTGGCGGTTGCAGCGCTCGATCACGGCGCGCAGCGACACATGCTGCGTGATCATGGTGGACGTGAACACGAGATCCGCCCACCCAAGGTCGGCGTCCTGCAAGGTGGCGACGTTCATGTCGACCACGCGGAGCTCATAGCCCGGAGGAAACATCGCGGCGACGGTCAGCAGCCCGAGAGGCGGATGGGTTGCCTTGATCCCCGACATCTCGAGCGCGTGGTCAGCCCCCCAGAAGGTCGGAGGGTGTTCCGGGTAAACGAGTAGTGCGTTTGGCATTGGCGAGACCGGTCCTCGCTGAACGGCCCACGCCGAATGTTAGTGCATTACTGGTTTCTCGGCCAATTGGGCAGACCGGCGGCGCAGGGCCGGCCGGCCAGCTCGGCCTGAGGATTGTTTCCGGAACCGGCGCTGCCACCGAATAGGGCGCCTGCGAATCCTGGGCTTCGACCTGATCGAGAGGCGCGCGTGGCCCTGGCTTTCTTGCAGCCCTCCACGATGCTCGGGCGACGTTGGGCGCGTTCACATATCTGAAACATAAAGTTCATTTGTTCTTTCTTGGCGACGGTTGCGAACCCGACCATGATTATGTCGCAAGTCGTTACTCGCTATGCGCGTAGCGACGTAATCGCTTACAGGGGGGAAGTCATGAAATGTGACAAGCTCGTCGACATCGGTCGGCGGCGATTCCTGCAAGGGGGAGCCGTGGCGGCCGGTGTGGCCACGCTGGGTGTTTCCCATTCGCCCGCCAAGGCGGCGCCCGCCGCGGCCAGGGTGGAATATCCGTCGAACCGGCTGGCCAATATCGCGGAGCTGAAGGTGGATGCGCCATTGGACATCCACTACCCGGACGAGGACAGCCCCGGCGTGCTGCTCAAGCTTGGCTCAGCGGTCGAGGGCGGGATCGGACCGGACAGCGACGTCGTCGCTTTCTCCGTGATGTGCCCGCACAAGGGCTGGCAGCTCCAATACAACGCCGGCGATCGGACGCTGAACTGCCCAGGGCACTTCTCGCGTTTCGATTGCGAGGCCGGCGGCCAGCAGACCTGGGGACACGCGACCCAGAACCTGCCGCAATTCGTGCTGCGGATTGACGACCAGGGCGAGATCTACGCCGAAGGCGTGGACGAGCTGCTCTACGGCCGTCTGTCCAACGTGCTCTGAGGGAGGCGATCAGATGGCTTACAAGCGACAAGTCGACCGTCTGCCGATCATCCCCGCGGACGCCAAGGAGCAAAACGTCACCTGCCACTACTGCATCGTCGGCTGCGGCTACAAGGCCTACACGTGGCCGGTCAACAAGCAGGGCACGGCCACGTCGAACAAGTTCGGCGTCGACCTCGGCAAGCAGCAGGACCAGGAGACCGAGTTCTGGTACGCGCCCTCGATGTACAACATCGTCCAGCAGAACGGGCAGGACGTGCATCTAGTAATCAAGCCGGACGTCAACTGTAGCGTCAATTCGGGCCTCGGCTCGGTGCGCGGCGCGCGTATGGCGGAAAACCGCCGTTCGGACGTCACCGGCACGCAGCAGCAGCGGCTCACAGAGCCGATGGTCTGGCGTTACGGCACGTGGCAGCCAACCTCGTGGAACGATGCCCTCGACCTGGTTGCCAGGGTCACCGCCCGCTACATCGACAAGGATAACGAGGACGATCTCTACGTCTCGATGTTCGACCACGGCGGCTCGGCGGGCGGCTACGAGAACACCTGGGGCACGGGCAAGCTCTATTTCGGCTCGATGAAGGTCAAGAACTGCCGGATTCACAACCGGCCGGCCTACAACTCCGAGGTGCATTCGACCCGCGACATGGGCATCGGCGAGCTGAACTACTGCTACGAGGATTATACGCTCACCGATACGATCTTCCTGATCGGCGCCAATCCCCTCGAGACCCAGACCAACCTGTACCTCAACCACATGGTACCGGGCATGAGGGACGGCGCCCGCGTGATAATTGCCGACCCGCGCCGCACGGTTACCGCCAACGCCTGCGAGCAGGTTGCCGGCGCCGATCACGTGCTGCATCTGGCGATCAACTCGGGCACCGACCTCGCGCTCTTCAACGCGCTCTTCACTTACATCGCCGATCAAGGCTGGGTGGATAGCGACTTCATCGCCAACTCGACCTTCCAGGGCGGCGAGGCGCAGGCGCAGGGTACGGCGCATCCCTGTGCGCTCGGCTCCTTCGAGCTGGCGCGCGAGGCCTGCCGCATGTCCACTGCCGAGGCCGCCGAAATCTGCGGCGTCGCCGAGGGCGATATCGTCAAGGCGGCGCACTGGATTGCGGAGCCCAAGGCCAACGGCTCGCGCCGCAAGTGCGTGAGCGCCTACGAGAAGGGCATCATCTGGGGCAACGACAACTACCGCACCATCGGTGCCCTGGTGAACATCGGCCTCGCCACCGGCAATATCGGCCGCGAGGGCGGCGGGGTGTGCCGCCTCGGCGGCCATCAGGAAGGCTATTACCGGCCGCCCGACGGCCATGTGGGCCGGCCTGCGCCCTATGTCGACGACCTGATCATCAAGGGCGGCGGCAAGGTCCACCACATCTGGGCCTGCGACCACTACAAGACCACGCTGAACGCCACCGAGTTCAAGCGCGTCTACAACAAGCGCACGAACATGGTGAAGGAAGCGATGGACGCAGCCGCGGGCAAGACCCGCGACGAGCAGGTCGATGCCATCGTTGCGGCGATCGAGGCCGGCGGCCTCTTCTCGGTCAACGTAGACATCATCCACACCCAGATCGGCCAGGCGGCGCACGTGATCCTGCCTGCGGTCGAGTCTGGCGAGATGAACCTCACGTCCATGAACGGCGAGCGCCGCATGCGCCTGGTCGAGAAGTACATGGACGGCCCCGGATCGTCGCAGCCAGACTGCCTGATCGCCGCCGGCATGGCGCAGCATCTCGAGCGTGTGCTGAACGGGATGGGCAAGGCCGACTACGCGGCGCAGTTCCAGGGCTACGACTGGGCGACCGAGGAAGATGCCTTCATGGACGGCTATCACCAGGGGAACCCGGACGTCACCTACGATCGGCTTCGCGCCATGGGCAACAACGGGGTTCAGGAGCCTGTCGTCGGCTACGAGAACGGCCAGCTGGTCGGCACCAAGCGCCTCTATGCCGACGGCACCTTCGGCACCGGGGACGGCATGGCCCGGTTCTGCGCGGGCGCATGGCGCGGCCTGCAGGCGCCGGGCAAGGAGGAGCAGAAGGCCAAGTTCACGTACCTCATCAACAACGGCCGCTCCAACATCAACTGGCAGAACTGGTTCCTCGATCAGGACAACGACTTCGCCACCGACCGCTATCCCTATCCCTTCATCGAGATGAATCCGGATGACATGGCGGCGGTTGGGGTGGGCGCCGGCGACCTGGTGGAGGTCTACAACGACGACGGTGCGACCCAGGCGATGGCGTACCCCACCCCGACGGCGAAGAAGGGCGAGACCTTCATGCTCTTCGCCGCGCCGACGGGCACGCAGGGCAACGTCATCAACAACGGGACCAACGAGCTGGTGCTGCCCAACTACAAGCAGACCTGGGCTAACATCCGCAAGCTCGCGGACGCGCCGGCCACCGTGTCGCACCTCTCCTTCAAGTCGAAGGAGTACAGTCTGGGGTAAAGGCGCGCTGAAACTCGGGCGTCATCGCCCGAACAGTGCGCTCGTTACGAAGCAGGCGGTGCCCAAGGGCCCGCCTGCTTTCTTGTCCATTGTGTGGCGTTGCCGAGTTTTGTACCGACCTGTGCGTTACCCCATCACGTCATGGCCGGGCTTGTCCCGGCCATCCACGAGGGCACTCCGGTTAGGCCTCAACGCACATGGATGCCCGAAACAAGTTCGGGCATGACGAAGTGTGTGGTTGACTGGCCCGGGGAGCGCGCACCAGGCGCTGTTGACCTCGGGCGCGGGCGCCTACTCCGCCGCCTCGGCCTCGGGTCTCGCCCAGCGGCGTTCGAAGGCCCAGACGTCCTCGAAGCCCATGAGCGCGTGCATCTCCGGCAGCGAGATCATCGGCGCATCGACGTTGGCGGTCGAGCCGTCCTGCAGCAGGGACGCGAAGGCGCTGCGCATGGCGCCGGCCGCCGGCAGCATGCCGATGGCGGGATAGATCGCGATGTTGTAGCCGAGCGCCGCGAGGCGATCCGCCGGCACGATGGGGGTCTTGCCGCTGTCCACCATGTTGGCGAGCAGCGGCTTGTCTAAGGTCTCGCCGATCCGCGCGATCTCATCCTCGTTCTCCGGCGCCTCGATGAAGATCACGTCGGCGCCCGCGTCGGCGAAGGCCTGGCCCCGGGCGAGGGCCTCGTCGAGCCCGAGGCTGGTGCGCGCATCGGTGCGGGCGATGATGAGGAAGTTGGGATCGCTGCGCGCGTCGGCGGCGACCCCGATCTTCTCCACCATATCCTCCACCGGAACCACGCGGCGGCCCGGCGTGTGGCCGCACTTCTTGGGGATTTCCTGGTCCTCGAGCTGGATCGCGCTGCAGCCCGCGTCCTCGTAGCCCTGCACGGTATGACTGACGTTGAGCAGGCCGCCGAAGCCCGTGTCCGCGTCGCAGATCAGAGGTGAGGCCGTGCCGCCCGCGATGGTGCGCACCCGGCCCACGACATCGGCGTAGCTCGCGATGCCGGCATCGGGCAGGCCGAGGTGGGAGGCCGCGACGCCGTAGCCGGTCATGTAGAGCGCCCGAAAGCCCATGCCGTCGGCGACCTTGGCGGAGATCATGTCGTAGACGCCGGGCGCCACGACAAACTGGCCCTCCCGGATCGCGCCGGCGAGCGCGGCGCGCTTCTCGCTCGCATTCATTGTCGTTCCTCCGTTCAGCCCGGACCGTTCACGATTGACCTGACGCTCCGGTTGGTGACGCGGTTCATGCAAGTGACTGGTAATGTCTAAAGTTGTACGCGGATCCGCTTTCTCTTCTTATGGCTGCAAGATATAAGGCGAGGTCTACAGTAATCAAGGGATTGGAGTTCGAAATGACTTCAAGGAGACCGGCATCCGTAAGACCAAGTCTTGTAAATTCGTCATTCTGGCTGGCAGTCTTACTAGTGACGACAATCTCTTCATTCTCTTCGATCAAAATTCTGAGCACTTCGAAAATGCGCGATCGTTCAGGTTCTCCGTGCTGAGCCAATAGGTTGGAAGCCTCAGTAAGTGTATTAGGCGTTACAAGTATCTGATCAACTTCATCTGCCAATCTGACCAGTTTGTCGTAGTCATCATCGTCAAACTCCCTTAACCGGCGATGCTTGGCGATAAGCCTTCTGTCGGTCCTGCCTACGACAAGAAGCACCAGAAGATTCGCATCGAAAAATAGTCGTGTGGAAGGCATAGCCCTACAGCGCCTTAGAAATTTTCCAGTCTTTCACTGACAAGACATCGCCGTCTTTGTCGCTGAGAATGACTATCTTGTACGAGCGCGAGTTCTCGCCACTAAGGACAGAACCGACGTTCCGATTCCACGGACGAGAGAATCCAATAGTTACTCGCCATAATTCTTGGTCGTCCAATTCCACTTCTTCGAGACCCAAGTTCAAGATTTCTTCCTCTGCAAACAATTCTGCGATGTGTTCTTTCGCTATTGCAACAGCTTGCTTGACGTTCATCTCTGCTCTCCGACCAGAGGCTCAGCCGCGGTGGGCGTCCAGGAAGCCCAGCAGGGTCTCGAAGTAGGCCTCCGGCTCCTCGTACATCGGGAGATGTGAGGAGTTGGGGAAGACCCTGATCCGGGAATTCGGCAGCGCAGCGTGGATTTTCATCGAGCACGCCGGCGTCAGCTCGTCGTGCTGGCCGCAGAGCACCAGCGCCGGCTGGTGGATGCGATGCAGCTCGGGCAGCCAGTTCTTGTCCTTGATGCTGCCGGTGTAGCAGAACTCGTTGGGCCCCTGGATCGCCTCGTAGGGCCCCATGTTCCAGTCGCCGAGCGAGCGCATCACCGGGGCCGGCCACGTGTCCAGCCGGCAGACGTGGCGGTAGTTGAGGATGGTGATCGCGGCCTGGTAGGTGGGGTGGTCGAGGGTGCCTTCGGCCTCGTGGCGCTGCATCATCGCCTCGGTCTCGGGCCCGAGCGCATGGCGCAGCCGGTGCAGCTCGCTCACCAGATGCGGGATGTCGCCCGCGCCGTCGGCGAGGGTGATCGTCTTGAAGCTCTCGGGGTAGGCCAGCGCCCACTCCTGGCCGAGCCAGGTGCCCCAGGACTGCCCGTAGTAGTGCACCGGCCCGAGCCCGAGCGCGGTGCGCACGGTCTCCGTCTCCTCGACGTAGCGCTCGATGGTCCAGAGCGAGGCGTCGTCGGGCCGGTCGGACTTGCCGGTGCCGAGCTGGTCGAAGGCCACGACCCGGTAGCCCTTGTCCGCGAGCCATGAATGGGCGTCGCGCACGTAGTCGCAGGGCAGCCCCGGCCCGCCGTTGACGCAGAAGAGCACTTCGTCGCCGGAGCCAAAGCTGTAGGCCACGACGTTGTAGCCGTCGACGGAGACGTCGATGGTCTCGTCCGGCGCGCGATCGTCCATCATGGCCTGCCGCTCCCTCCCCCGTGGCGCGGCGGACTATTCCACATTTGCTAATCGCCTCCAAGCGGGGCCGGGGGCCCAGCGCTTCGTGATAGGATTGCGGCACGACCACCCGGCGCCGCAAGAAGAATAAGGAGGGGCGACCGCGATTGTCGGGCCTCGGCGGCGGCGACGGAGGAGGGGGAGGAGAGCAGAATGGCGCGGATTCTCATCACCGATGTGACGATCTTCGACGGCTCGGGCCGCGAGCCCTTCGCGGGCGAGGTCCTGGTGCAGGGCAATCGCATCGCCAAGGTGGCGGCCGGCGGTTTCCCGAGCGGCACGGCGGCCGACCGGGTCATCGACGGCGGCGGGGCTGTGCTGATGCCGGGCTTGGTCAACTGCCACGGGCACCCGACCTACCCCAACATGGGCGCGGACTTCTACAGCACCGGCGAGCTCCCGGTGGAGGAGCACGTCTACCGCACCATGCACAACGTGAAGGCGATGCTGGACGCGGGCTTCACCGCCTCGGTCAACGGCTCCTCGGCGAAGGCCCGGCTCGACATCGCGACCCGCAACGAGATCGACGCGGGCGGCATCCCCGGCCCCCGGATGCGCGCGGCCACGCCCGAGATCACGGTCACCGGCGGGCTCGGCGACCTGCGCCAGTACCACATGTACCACGAGGGCTTCGCGGTGGTCTGCGACGGGCCGGAGGAGATCCGCAAGTTCTCCCGCCTGATGATTCGCGAGGGCGCGGACAGCCTCAAGCTGATGATCTCCGGCGACTTCTTCGTCCACGACACCGCGACCGGCGACATGACCGTGATGCAGGAGGACGAGATCGTCGCCTGCACCAGCATCGCTCACATCCACAAGCGGCGCGTCATCGCGCATGCCCGCACGGCGGAGGCGGTGAAGCGCTGCGTGAGGCACGGGATCGACCTGATCTACCACGCCAACTTCTGCGACGAGGAGGCGCTGGACCTGCTGGAGGCAAACAAGGACCGCTTCTTCGTCAACCCCGCCATCGGCCTCACCTACACCACCCTCTACGAGATGGCGGACTACGGCATGCCACAGGAGAAGGCCGAGGAGTGGGGCTTCAAGCGCGAGCTCGACGGCGCCGTCGCGGTGACGAAGGAGCTGCACCGGCGCGGCGTGCGCGTGCTGCCCTTCGGCGACTACGGCTTCGAGTGGAACCCGGTGGGACGCGACGCCCGCGACCTGGAGCTCTGGCAGGAGCTCATGGGCTTCTCGTCGATCGAGCTTCTCACCATGGCGACGCGCTACGGCGGCGAGTGCTTCGGCGACGCGGTGGGCCTGGTCGAGGAGGGCTATCTCGCCGACCTGATCATGGTGGACGGCGATCCGCTCGCGGATGTCCGTCTCCTGCAGGATACCGGCCGCATCGTCATGATCATGAAGGACGGCGCCCTTCACAAGGAACCGGGTGCCCGCCAGCGCCAGCAGGCCGCGGCCGAGTAAGCAACGGCGTTCCCGGCCCAGCCCCATCCCGGCCGGCGGCGCTTCCACGCCCGGTCAACGAACGGTCTTGAAGCGGGCCCCACTTGCTTCTATATCCGGGCCGCACGCCCGTTCAGGGCCGGGATATTGAGACCTTGTCGAGCGAGAGAGATGAGCGAAGCGAAGAGCAGCAAGAAGGCAGCGAAGCCCAAGGCCGAATCGGCGCCCAAGGCCAAGGCCGAGAGCAAGAGCACCGACACCAAGGCCAAGGCGAAGGCGAAGGACGACGCCGGGAGCGCGTCCTCCGCGTCGCCCTCCACCGAGGCGAAGTCGTCGGACGGCGCCACGGACTCCGGCAAGGACTCGGGAAAGGACGCCGGCAAGTCCGCCCGTGAATCCGCCGGCGGCAAGGCCGACGCTCACTACGGCTACTTCTCCAGCGTGAGGACGCCCGAGTACCGCAGCGGCTGGGACGCGATCTGGGGCAGCAGGAACGGCGATGACGCCGCGAATGGCGAGGAGGCGCCGCGCCAGTCCAGGGCGGCGCGCGCAAGCCGGCCCGCGAAGAAGGCGCGGAAGCGCCGCGATTCCGTCACCGTCACCCTCGACCTCGAGACGCTGCCGCCCGAGCTCAAGGAGCGCCTGGTCGAGATCGCCAGCGCCGAGCTCAAGAAGTCCCGCGTGAGCTACGCCCGTCGCGACAAGGCCGGCGCCATCGACTGGCGCATCACCTGCCGCGCAGACTGATCGCGCAACCAGAGATCGCAGGACTTGGGGCAAGGGGAGGACCGGGCCGACAGGCCCCGGACGGCGGGACTGCGCCGCGCGCGAAGCGCGGAGCCAAGCGAGCGGAGCCAGCGCCCGGCGATTGAGGGAAAAGAACGAGTCATCGAAATCCGTTGCAAAGCGGACCGTGTCGGTTCATCTGTAGGGAGACCACGTGGGGGCTCGGGCAATGCTGAGGGTTATCGTTTTCTGTGCCTTGCTGGTCGTTGGCGCCGTGCCGCTTCATGCGGAGGTCATCGACGTGGACGGCGCCGGGCTGGAGCGGCTGCGGGCGGAGGGGGTCGCCGTCATCGACGTCCGCAGGCCGGAGGAGTGGCGCAAGACCGGCGTCATCGAGGGCAGCCACCTGCTGACCTTCTTCGACAAGAAGGGGCGCTACGACCTGGACGAGTGGCTGCCGGCGTTCGCCGCGATCGCGGAGTCCGACCAGCCCGTCGCCCTCATCTGCCGTAGCGGCAACCGCAGCGGCAAGGTCGCCCGCATGCTGGACGAGCAGTTCGGATACCGGCAGGTCTACAACGTGCGCGGCGGCATCCTGGGATGGCTCGACGAGGGGCGCTCCACCGTGGATCGCCAGTAGCGGCGGCTGATTGCGGGCTGCGAAATCCGCGGCCCGCCGGCTTTTCTGGTAGCCAGATGGAAAAAAGCCGCTATATGTAGCGGGTTGGACTCGTTCGAGTCGCGACAGGGAACGACAGAGGGGCTTCCGACCATGAGCAGAGCCGCATTCATCGAGAACGTCGCCAAGAAGGGCAAGATGAGCAAGGCCGAGGCCAAGCGCACCGTGGACCTGGTGCTGGGCGAGATCGAGGCCGGGCTCAAGAAGTCGAAGAAGGAAGGCCGCTACACCATCGGCAACTTCGGCACCTTCACCATCGTCAAGCGCAAGGGTCGCAAGGGCCGCAACCCGCAGACCGGCGAAGCAATCCGCATCCGGGCCTCCAAGGCCCTCCGCTTCCGCGCCTCCGCCCAGCTTCGGAGAGCCGCTGGGGCGAAGTAGTATCTGCGCGCCTCTAGAGAGCGCGCTTTCTATCGTGCTTCGTTAGCAAGCGATAGCGACCATGTGGGGGTGCGCTGGCTAACATTGGTGTTATTTTTTCTGAACTGCTGCTGCGAGGCGGAACCGGTCGCTCTCGCTCAAGCTTGTGGTACTCTCCGCCCGTTGATCACAGACACGTCTTCAGGCACGCTATGGCACCTTGACGATGAGGTTCTTTCTTAATGTTCATTCTGTTTGATGCGAATGTATGGATTTCGCAATTTGGGCTGCGCTCAGCGGACGGAACAGCGGTACGATATTTTGCCCGGCAACGCCACGCTACTATTGCAGTTCCGCAAATTGTGCAGCTAGAAGTCGAAGAAAAGTTAGCGCAGCAACTTCTTGAGAGTAGAAATAAGATAGAAGACGGGCATCGAAAATTGTTGACTGTGTTTGGAAGGCTGCAGAGGATTTCAGTGCCAACAGAAGATGAAATTAGAGAAACTGTTTCTGGTATCATACCAGACTTTGATGTTCCTACCAGGAGTATTCCAATCAATTTGGACGCGGCCCATTCTTCCTTGATCAAGATATTGAGGAAGATTCCACCCTCCAAGCAAAAGGAGCAATTTCGTGATGGCGTAATTTGGGCTCACTGTCTCGAGCTTTTGGCGGAGGGTGATGTATATTTTGTTACGGAAGATAAGGACTTTTATGAGGCACGTGATTATAGAAGAGGACTGGCGACCGAATTAGTCGCAGAAATGGAGGAGGTCTCGAGCGAACATAGAATATTCTTATATAACAGCGTTGCAGAGTTGCTGACTGACATTCGTGTACCGATTGAGCAAGGTAACTCTGAGTTATTTGAAATAATCTCGAATACTCAACGTGATGAGATAGAGCAATTGATGAGTGTTCATCAATTCACGCTCTTCGGTAGTGTTGAGGGAGATGCAAACTACTTTGCTACAGAAAATGCGAACAGGGTGTATTTTAGTTTTGATTTTTCGCATCCATGTCGCGACAATTCAGATGCTGGACGGCGAGATGGTATGCTAGAAGTAAGGGGCTCTGGCTTTCTGGATTCTAACACTAATGAGACAGAAGACGTGCAGTTGTCTAGTATTCTTCTAAGGTATCCTGACTGGGAACCAGATGGAAGGGCCAGAGGCAACACCTATGTGTCTGCGCACTTCAATGCGCCTTTGGTGCACGAGATTCGCGTTCCGTTGGACCAACAAACTGCGAACTCTGAAAGTTCGTAGAGGTAGTGCCGCCGTCTACCGGCTCCACGCACCTCTCGGCATCATCCGCGGGTTTGTTGACCAGCGTACTGACAGGGTGCGCGGTCATGGCCTCGGCAGGATAGGGACCGAAGAGGACGACTTCGCCCGCTAGCCCGTCGCTCTCGCGCACCGGCGCGGCGCTCTGCCCACATTGTCGGTGAACCTCGCGGCTGATAGCGTTCCCCCGTCTCCAACAGCGTCCGGGGAAATGGCTGATGACATTCGACCTGCTGATCCGTAACGGAACCCTGGTCGACGGCTCCGGTACGCCCCGCTACCGGGGGGACGTCGGGGTCAAGCACGGGCAGATCGCGGAAATCGGCCGCATCCGCACTCCCGCCGACGAGACGATCGACGCCGAAGGCTTGATCGTCGCGCCCGGCTTCATCGACGGTCACACCCACATGGACGCGCAGGTGGCATGGGACCCGGCGGGGACGTGCTCCTGCTGGCACGGCGTGACCAGCGTGGTGATGGGCAATTGCGGGTTCGCGCTGGCGCCCTGCAAGCCGGAGGCGAGGGAGTGGTTCGCCGAATGCCTGGAGGCCGTCGAGGACATCCCCAAGAACGCCATGGTGGCCGGGATCGACTGGCGCTGGGAGACCTTTCCGGAATACCTCGACGCCGTCGACTCGTTCCCCAAGGCCATCAACTACGCCGCCTATATCGGGCACTCGGCTCTCAGGATGTACGCGATGGGGGAGCGCGCCCTGGACCGGGTGGCCGACGAGGACGATCTCGAGTTCATGGCGGACCTGGTGCAGGAGGCGCTCCTCGCCGGCGCCGTGGGCCTCTCTTCGTCGAGGGCCACCACCCATATCCGCCCGGACGGCGGCCCGGTGGCGAGCCGCATCGCCAACTGGGCGGAGATCGCGCACCTGGTGCACGCGATGGCCGAGCTGAACGCCGGCATCTTCCAGGTCGGGCCCGACGTCTCCGGTGGCGAAGCGCAGGGCGCATGCCTGGACGAGCTGGCGAAGATCGCGGTCTCGAGCCGCCGGCCGCTGATGCTGGGAGTGCTTTCGAGCCGCCAGGGCGACAATCCCAATCCCCTCGAGTACCAGTTCGAGTGGATGGACAGGGTCGCGGCCGAAGGGGGGCGGGTGCTGGGGCAGGCCACCACGCGATCGATCAACGCCATGTTCTCGTTGAAGTCCTACCTGCCCTTCGATGCCCTGCCGGTCTGGAGCGACATTCGCGGCCTCCCGGTGGCCGAGCAGCAGGCCCGCTTCCGCGACCCGGATACCCGCGCCAGCCTGGTCGCGGCCGAAGCGGGGATGAAACCCAGAAGCAACGAGTTCCAGGGCGGCGGCGCCGCCACGACGGATCCGCGCAAGCCTGACTACGCCAACCTCTTTCCGATGTTCGGCGTGCAATGGGACGAGCCGAGCATCGCGGAGATGGCGCGAAGGTCCGACCGGAACCCTGTCGAGGTCATGCTCGACCTGATGGCGGAGAACGAGGACCTGCTCTTCTTCCAGCCCCTGGTGAACGAGACGCCGGACGAGGTTCGCCGGATGCTGGAGAACCCCCGCTCGCTTGCCACCTTTTCCGACTCCGGCGCGCACGTGTGCCAGGAGATGGGGTCATCGCTCCAGACGCATCTGCTGAGCTACTGGGTGCGCGCCAAGCAGGCATTCACCCTGGAAGAAGCGGTAAGGATGCTGACCTTCAACAACGCATCTGCCTGGAACATGCACGACCGCGGCCTGCTGCGCCCGGGCTTCGCGGCCGACATCGTCGTCTTCGACGAAGCGACGGTGAAGCCGCAACTGCCGACGGTTCAGCACGACCTGCCCGGCGGCGCCCGCAGGCTGGTGCAGAAAGCCGACGGCATCGCCGCCACGGTCGTCAACGGCGCCGTCACGCTGAGGGAGGGCGAACCCACGGGCGCGCACCCCGGCCAGCTCATTCGCGGTGGGGCCGCCGCCTACTGAGGAACGCGCGGCCGGCGCGTTTTAGGGCCTCAGCGTGAGCGTGCCGTCGCGGACTTCGTAGCCGCTCAAGCGCTCAAGCGCGCTGATGCCGAGCAGCGAGTGCGGCAGGCGCTCGCCGTTGACCACGGCCCGCACGTTGCTCAGGCGGATGTCGCCGAGTTCGAGCGAGCGGATCACGACCGGCGCGGCGCGCACGATGCCGCCGGCGGTGTGCAGGCGCTGGGAGAAGTTCAGCTGTGCCGGGTCGAAGCCGATGCGCTCGGCGTCGTCCGGGCTGAGCGCCACGATGGTCGCGCCGGTATCGATCAGGAACCTGACCTCGGCGCCGTTGACGCGGGAGTCGATGTAGAAGTGGCCGTCGCGGTGGGCGCGGACGCGGACGGCGCCCTCCTCGGTGGTCACCGCCGCGTAGGGGACGATCTCCCCGCCGAGCCGGTTGACGAGGTCCGTGAGCTCGAAGCGATAGCTGTAGCCGATCGCCAGGATGCCGGCGAGGGCGAGCCAGACGGCGGCGTGGCGCAGCCTGCGGAGGAGCCTGCCGGGCGCCGGCGGACGCGGTGGTTGCGGGAATTGGGGCGATGGCCCCTGCCGGTGCCATCCGGCCTCCCTGCGGAGGCGGCTCCACGGTCCGCGCCCGGACGTCATGGGCGGTTCATCCGGCCCATCCTCGATCCGCTCCGTCGCACGCCAAGCCTTCGCATCGTCTCCACGCGGCTCCTACATCTCGATCTGGTGTGGCGGGCCGGACTTTACCAGTGGTGGGACGCGATGCGCGATCCGTCGCGTCGCCGTCCGCGCTCGGGCGACCGGCTGCGTTCGGCGTTCGGCGGCTCATATGAGTTTCTTATGGAAACGATGATCATTCGATATTTGTCGTTATGGCCATGCCGATTACGTGAGTCCTCAGGAGGTGCCCTTCGGGCTGTTCTCGAAGGGAAACGCGAGGATTCAGGATCATGGCCGCTCATGCCTCGGGCACACAGTCCACCGATCCAATCGAGGCAACGCAGTCCGATTCCGCCGTGCCGGCGCCCGTGCAGCGCTCCGGAACCGCGTTGGCGGCCCGCGCACCGGCCGGCCGCGCGCAGCGGCCCGCGCCGAGCGTTGCCGACGGGGTTCGCGCCGCCGCAGCGGTCATGGGGTGGGCGATCTGGATAATGCTGGCGCTGACGATGGCTGCGTTCCTGGCCTTCGCACCCTCCCTGATCTAGCTCGGAATCTCACCGAATCTCACTTAATCCCGCAAAATCTCACTTTGTTCGCCGCGGTCACGGCGTGGGTGCGGCCGCGCCGGTCTCCTTCGCAGTCTTGGCCAGCAGGTGCGCGCCGGAGGTCGTCGGCGCGTAGCGGGGTGGATCGTCGGGCTGTCGGCAGGAGGGCAGGCACTCGATCAGGGCGTCGTGGTTGGGCTGGTGGAAGAAGGCGATGGAGGCGCGCCGGCTGCCCGCACGGCGAGCCGCCGGCGGGTTGACCACGCGGTGCAGCGTCGAGACCCAGCGGTCGTTGGTCCACTGCGCCATGAGGTCGCCGAGATTGACGATGAAGGACCCGGGCACGGGGGCGACATCGCACCACGTCCCGTCACCACCGCGCACCTGCAGGCCGCCGGCGGCATCGGTCGCGAGCAGGATCGTGAGGCTGCCGTAGTCGGTATGCGCGCCCGCGCGCAGCTGGCCGGGCAGGGGAGGGCGGCTCGCCTCGGCATAGTGGTTGAGGCGCATGGCGGTGATGTGGCGGTCGATCTTGTCCGCGAAGAATGTCTCGGGCATGTCGAGCGCCAGCGCGAAGATGCGCATCAGGGTCTCGGCCAGGCGCTCCATCGCGCGGTAGTAGGTGCAGAGGCGCTCCCGGAAGCCGGGCGGCCGAGTGGGCCAGATGTTGGGCTCGAACCAGCTCTCGCGGTGCGCCCTGTAGTACGGCGTCTCGGGCAGATCGAAGCGCCCGAAGGTGAAGGCCTCGATCAGGTCGGGCGGCGACTCCCGGTCGAGCGTGTAGGCCAGCGCATTGCCGCCAACGGGCAGGTAGCCCCGGCGAAAATCGCCCTTGGGCGATATCCATTGGCGCTTCTCTGCATCGCCCAGGTCGAAGAAGGCCCAGGTCGCCGCGAGGGCGTCGTCGATGACGGCGAAGGGGACGCCGTGGCCGGCAACGATCAGGAAGCCGATGCGACGGCAGGCCCGGTCGACCGCCTGCGCCACCGCCGCCTTCTGCGCATCGCCGCCGCCGAGAAAGGGCGCGATGTCGACGACGGGGACGGTGCTCTCGCTCATGGCTGGGGCATGGTGTCACGGCGCAGGGCACGGGACCACACCCGCCAACGCCCGCACGCTTGCCGCCCGCGCCGCGATAGGGCAAACAGCCGCAGCGAAGGGGCAACCTCATCGTCCGCTGGCGAAGGAGAACACGAGCACCGTGACGCGCATCGTCCTGGTCACCCATTCGGAGCGTGCCAATCCCGGCAAGGTGCGCGAGGCGCTGCATGCGCGGGGCTGCCAGACCGAGGTCTGCTTCGTGGCCGGTGGCGCGGCCTTGCCGCCGATGAACGGCGGCCGATTGCAGGGCTACGACGCGGCCGTGGTGTTCGGCGGCGCGATGAGCGCCTGCGATGTCGACGACCTTCCCTTCCTGCGGGAAGAGACCGAATGGATCGCCGCGCAGCTCGCGGCCGACGCCCCTCTGCTCGGCATCTGCCTCGGCGCCCAGGTCATGGCCCGCGCCCTCGGCGGGAACGTCTATCCCCATCCAGACGGTCTCTGCGAGGTCGGCTATCAGCCGCTCCGGCCTGCGAAGCCGGATTGCGCGCTCTTCCCGACGCCCTTCCACGTCTTTCACTGGCACCGGGAGGGCTTCGATATTCCGCCGGGGGCGGAGCTGCTTGCGCGGGGAGGCATCTTCGAGAACCAGGCGTTCAGCCACGGTGAGCGCGCGTTCGCCGTCCAGTTTCACCCGGAGATGACGCCGGTGACGCACGAGCGCTGGCTCAACAACCCGAAGGCCCAGAAATACTTCAAGCTGCCGGAGGTTCCTTCGGCTGATCGCCAGCGCGCCGATGCCCCCCGCTACGACCCCGCGGTGCACCGCTGGCTCGATCGATTCTTGGATCTCTGGCTGGAGCGCTTCTGAGGGTAGGGCGTGGCCGCGGTTCGGAGCGCTCAGAGCCCGTAGCGGGACCACCAGAGGCGGGCTTCAATCGCGCCGATCAGCTCGCCGGCGAGCGAGCCGGCCTCCTCCCCATCGCCTCCGAGAAGGAGGCCCGGCCGCAGGCGCCGCGCCAGCCACCCGCGCGGGCGGCCGATCTTGCGGATGACCACCTTGCGGCCGTAGCGCTCGCGCAGCACGGTCCGGATATCGCCGATGCCGTCAGCGAGCCCCAACCCGATCGCCTTGCGGCCCAGCCAGAACTCGCCGCTGAAGAGGTCGGGATCGGTCTCGGCGAGGCGTGCGCCCCGCCGCGCACGGATCAGCTCCTTGAAGTTGTCATGAATGTCCCCCTGCACCCGGCGCAGGCGATCGAGATCGTCGGGCTGCACGGCGAGGAAGGGATCGAGCAGCGATTTCTTCTCGCCGGCGGTGTAGAGCCGCCGCTCGACGCCGAGCTTCTCGATGGCTTGGTGGAAGCCGAAGCCCGAGTAGATGACGCCGATGCTGCCGAGAATGGAGTTGTCGTCCACGAAGATCTCGTCGGCCGCCGCAGCCAGCCAGTACCCGCCCGATGCAGCGACATCCTCCACGAAGGCCATCACCGGCACGTCGCGTTCCGCCGCAAGGGCTCGAATCCGGTTGTGGATCAGCGCCGACTGCGCCGCGGAGCCTCCCGGCGAATTGATCTCGAGCGCGACGGCCTTCAGCCCCGGCTGGCGGAAGGCCCGTTGCAGCACGGGGGCTATGGCCTCGATGTTGATGCGGCCGCCGAACATGCCGGCCCGTCCGATCACGCCGGATAGCCGCACCACCGAGACGACCGGCGGCGGGCGGCGAAAGGTCAGGCGCATCAGCAGCCGCTTCATCAGGACTCTTCCTCCAGGAGGGTCAGTGCGGCGCCTCCGCGCAAGACGCGGTCCGCTGCGTGGGAGAAGCTGCCGTCGTCATCGTGCAGGATCATGCCGGCCGCGATCTGCAAGGGTCCGCCGTGCTCGGCCGTCGCCTGCACAATGATGCGATTCGCGGTCTTCTTGGTCCGCGCCCCGCTGAAGGGATTATGCGACCACAGCGGATAGACGACGATGGCGCCGGGCCGCACCGGAGACAGACCGCTCAGGATCTGGGCCAGACGCTCCGGCCGATGGATGATCGTGATGGTGCCCCCCGGGCGGACCATCCGGGCACAGAACTCGAGCCAGGTGTCGAGCCCGGCCGCACCTTCCACCGTCGCCTGCGCGCGGCCGCGGGAGGCCGGCGGCTGATTCGCGCCCTGCTCGAAAAAGGGCGGGTTCGCGAACACGTGGTCGAAGCCTTTCGGGGACAATTTGGGCGGCGGTCGCTCGAAATCGCCGACCCACACATCGAGCCGTTCCTCCAACCCGTTGAGCGCGGCGTTATCCTTGGCGAGCTGCGCGAAGGCGCGGTCCACCTCGAGCCCGGTGACGTGCAGGCCGGTCACGCGGCTCGCGAGGCAGAGCGCGCCGGCGCCCACGCCGCAGCCGACATCGAGCGCGCGCTCACCGTCCGAGGCCGGCACCGCGGCCGCGAGCAGGACCGGATCGATCGCGACCCGGTAGCCCGCCGCCGGCTGGTTCAGCGCGACCCGGCCGCCGAGCAGGGTATCGCTGGTGACCCGTGCGGACTCGGTCTCAGTCATCGAGGGCGTCGACCTCTTTCAAGATGCGCCGTGCCGCATCGGCGTCCTCGTCGGCGACCATGAGGCGCCTCGGGATCGCACCTGCGCTCCCCTCCAGCACACTCATGTGCTGATCGAGCACGATGGGCTCGATTCCGGCGTCTCTCAACACGGCGTCGAGGAACGAGAGCTGCACCAGGTCATTCGTGCGCAGGAGCTCGATCATTCTGTCCCGACTCCCGTGTCCAGCCGCGCCCTAGCTGATAGGGTAAAGATGGCGCGATTGCGCATGGATGCCCTTGCGCGCGCGCGCCGTCAAGCGAGAGGGTGTATGTCGGATACGGTCGTTCCGCTCGAAGGGCGGGCTGCTGCACGGCGCAAGGCGGCCTCCGGGGCCTCGCTGGACCCGCTACACGGTCTGGTTGCAGAGGATCTGCGCGCGGTCAACGGCGTCATTCTGAACAACATGCAGAGCTCGGTGATGCTCATTTCGGAGCTCGCCGCGCATATCGTCGCAGCGGGCGGAAAGCGTCTCCGGCCGATGATGACGCTCGGCTCCGCCCGGCTCTGCGGCTACACCGGCAGGCGCCACATCGACCTCGCCGCCTGCGTCGAGTTTATTCACACTGCGACGCTGCTTCACGACGATGTCGTCGATGACAGCGCGCTCAGGCGCGGCGCGGCGACCGCCAACGCGGTCTGGGGCAACAAGCCGAGCGTGCTGGTGGGCGACTTCCTGTTCAGCCGCGCGTTCCAGATTTCCGTCGCCGACGGCTCGCTCCGCGTGCTCGGCATTCTGGCCGATACCGCCGCGACGCTCGCCGAAGGCGAGGTGATGCAGCTCACCACCTCCAACGACACCGAGACCAGCGAGGCCGCCTATCTCAAGGTGGTGACCGCGAAGACTGCGGCGCTCTTCGCCGCCGCCTGTCAGCTCGGCGCGGTGGTGGCCGAGCGCTCAGCCGCGGAGGAAGAGGCGCTCAGGAGCTTCGGGCTCAACCTCGGCATCGCCTATCAGCTGGTCGACGACGCCCTCGACTATCGCGCCCGCGAAGCGGAGCTGGGCAAGACCGTGGGCGACGACTTCCGCGACGGCAAGATCACGCTGCCGGTGGTGCTGGCGTTTCGCCGGGGCAACGATGAAGAGCGCGCCTTCTGGCGGCGGACCATGGAGGAGGAAGAGCAGGAGGACGGCGACTTCGCGCACGCGATGGCCCTGCTCACCCGCCACGGGGCGATCGACGATTCGGTGGAGCGGGCGCGCCACTACAGCGCCATGGCCCGGGATGCGCTCGGCCTCTTCCCTGCGTCCGAGGCGAAGGACGCCCTCCTCGACGTGGTCGATTTCTGCACCGAGCGGGTGCACTGACCAGGGTACAGCTCGGTCCTGCTTGGGCCGCGTGTCAGCGCATTTCCTTTGCGATCTTGAAGGCGACGAGTTGTGCGCTTCCGGCTCTGAGCGCGGCCCAGTCGTCGATGCCGGTCTCGAACACGGCGAGGGCGGCCGTTGGAAATCTCGAAGAGAGTTGCGCGTAAGCGGGTCCGTGTCCGCGTCCGCCGAGGGCGAGGGCCAGCGCGTGAATGCCGGGATTGTGGCCGATGAGAAGGACGCCGGTCTCGCTGCCGCCGGCCTCGGCCACGGCGTAGAGCAGAGACGACGGGCTGCCCATGTAGATGCCGTCGACCACGCGGCGCGTCAGGCTCTCGCCAAATCCTTCGCAGAACGCGTCGCAGGTCTCCACGGTGCGCCGCGAGGGCGAGCAGAGGATCAGCGTCGGCGGCTGCGCCTGATCGCGGCAGAAGGCGCCCATCCATTGGCTTTCTTTCCGGCCCCGGCCGACGAGCGCGCGCTCGAGATCGCCGCCGCCGGGCGGCATGCCGGCTTGCGCCTTGCCGTGACGCATCAGGTAGAGCCGCCGCACCCCGCCTCCCCGCTCGCGGTTGCCGGTCCCGTTGCATTCGCCCTTTGCAATCGTGGTAGCGCGCGACCAAAATCGCGCGCCCTTTCGGCGATAGGGAGATCATGATGGGCGGGAAGCGCACCGACAAGAGCCCGTACGAGGCCGGGCTCGAGCGCAACGATGCGAACTACGTTCCCTTGACCCCGCTGTCCTTCCTGCGCCGCGCCGCCGCAGTGTTTCCCGAGCGGATGGCGTGGATTCACGGCACCCGGCGTGCCAGCTACGCCGAGTTCTACGCGCGCAGCCGGCGCCTCGCCTCGGCGCTGGCCAGGCGCGGCGTCGCCAAGGGCGACACGGTTGCGATCATGTCCCCCAACACGCCGGCGATGCTGGAGGCGCACCACGGCGTTCCCATGTGCGGCGCCGTGCTCAGCGCCCTGAATTACCGGCTCGATGCCGCCTCTCTCGCGTACATTCTGGACCATGCCAAGGTCACGGTGCTGCTCACCGACCGCTCGTTCTCGCCGGTGATCGCGGACGCCCTTTCCCGCGCAGCCGTGACGCCGCTGGTCATCGATATCGACGACACGCCCGCGGAAGGCGGCGACCTGATCGGCGAGATCGAATACGAGGCGCTGCTGGCAGAGGGCGATCCCGACTACGACTGGCCCTGGCCCGAGGACGAGTGGGATGCGATTTCGCTCAACTACACCTCCGGCACCACCGGCAACCCCAAGGGCGTCGTCTATCACCACCGGGGAGCCTATCTGAACTGTCTTGGCGATGGCGTTACCTGGGCCATGCCTCATGCCCCGGTCTATCTTTGGACGCTCCCCATGTTCCACTGCAACGGCTGGTGCTTCACCTGGGCGATCAGCGCCTACGGCGGCACCCACGTGTGCCTGCGCCGGGTCGAGGCGGGCGCGATCTTTCAGGCGATCGCGGCGCACGGGGTGACGCACTTCTGCGGGGCGCCCATCGTCCTCAACCTGCTCAACAACGCGAGCGAGGATGAGCGCATCCCCCTCGATCATCGCGTCGAGGTCATGACCGCCGCCGCACCGCCGCCCGCCGCCGTCATCGCGCGGATGGAGGAAGCCGGCTTCCACGTCACCCACGTCTACGGACTCACCGAGGTCTACGGCCCGGCCACCGTGTGCGCGTGGCACGACGAGTGGAACGCGCTGCCGCTCGACGAGCAGGCCGCGCTCAAGGCGCGGCAGGGTATGCCCTACGCCACCCTCGACGGGCTCATGGTGGCCGACCCCAAGGCGCTCGAGCCGGTGCCGGCGGACGGCAAGACCATGGGTGAGGTCTTCATGCGCGGGAATACGGTGATGAAGGGTTACCTGGACAATCCGCAGGCGACGGAGGAGGCCTTCGCCGGCGGCTGGTTCCACACCGGCGATCTCGGCGTTGTCCACGCCGACGGCTACATCGAGCTCAGGGACAGGGCCAAGGACATCATCATCTCGGGCGGCGAGAACATCTCCACCATCGAGGTCGAAGGGGCGCTCTACCGCCACCCCGCC
>Ga0209544_1000430_pt1 | contig 60327 bp, 47 predicted proteins | sample MesohylPK_FD_187297 | JGI IMG/M metagenome (GOLD analysis project Ga0209544, IMG submission 187297) | Host-associated microbial community of the marine sponge Aplysina aerophoba from Gulf of Piran - sponge mesohyl, lysed by proteinase K... | ecosystem: Host-associated > Porifera > Sponge >... | reverse complement strand
GGCGCAGTACGAGGCGGTTAAGCTAAAGGGCGCTTTGCACGAGGCGCGGCGTTTGAGCCAGCGGGTGAACCAGTATCTGAACGAGAAGGAGCCTTGGCAGACCGTTAAGACCGATCCGCAGGCGGCAGCGACATCCGTGTACACGGCGTTGCAAGCAATTGACTGGCTGAAGTTGCTGTGGGCGCCGATTCTGCCCCACAGCAGCGAACGTTTACACCAGTATCTGGGCTATACTGAGCCGCTGTTCGGGCAACTCGAAACGGCGCCAGTTGATGACGCCCGCGGTTCACATGTTGTGTTGCGCTACGACCATTCTGGGGCCAGCGGCGTCTGGCAGGCGCAGAAACTGCCGGCCGGCCAACTTTTGCGGAAGCCGGCTCCCCTGTTTGTCAAATTGGATCCCGATGTGGTGCTGGGTGAGGTAGACGGGTAACGCTTGAAAGGGCCTATGCTCAGACCCATCAACGCAACTGCTTCCGCACTGCTCCTGATCCTGGTCGTCTATGCCGGCTTGGGCACACTCTTCGCGGTCACGACGCCGCCCTGGCAGAATCCAGACGAGCCGGCCCACTACAACTACATTGCTCATATTGCCGGTGAGAGACAGATTCCGGTGCTGCAGATGGGCGACTATGACGAAGCCTATTTGCAGCGCTTGAAAGCGGAGAAATTCCCGCCTGATCTGTCGATCGCACCGGTCCGCTATGAGTCCCATCAGCCTCCTCTCTACTACCTGCTGGCCGCGCCGGTCTATTGGCTGAGCGGCGGTCAACTGCTGGCACTGCGGCTGTTCAGCGTTGTGCTGGGTGGAGGCGTGGTGCTGCTGATCTTCCTCTGCGCGCGCCTGGCCGTGCCCGGTTCGCCTCTCATTGCCTTGGGCGCGGCCGCCTTCGCAGCCTTTCTTCCTATGCACGCGGCGCTGATGGCATCGGTCAACAACGACGCGCTGGCAGAACTGCTGATTGCGGCAGCGGTTCTGGGTCTGCTGCGGTGGCAACGGTCGGTGGCCGCGGCTGATGGTGGTGAAACACCGTTCCTTTTACTTGGGACGGGTGTCCTCATCGGTCTTGGCTTTCTCACAAAAGCTACTGCTTATATCCTACTGCCGATTGGGCTTCTCATTGTCTTCTTCGGACCTGCCGGACCGCAGGCTGGCCGCCTCTTGATGTCGAGAAAGCAGCTATTGCGATTCGCGCTGCTGCTGGGGCCTGCATTGCTTCTTGGCCTGCCGTGGTGGATTCGGAACAGCCTCGTTTACGGAAATCTGGATATCCTGGGTCTGACCTGGCACGATGCGGTTGTGACCGGGCAACCGACGGCTGGCGCCTGGATCGCCGAAAACGGTTGGGGGGCCTATTGGGAACGAGCCTGGACGTTCACCGGCAAGAGCTTTTGGGGCGTTTTCGGATGGCTAGGCGTATTCATGGATGCCCGCGTGTATACGCTTTTCTTTATCCTGTCCATTATGGCAGCGGTGGGCGTGGTTGGCCGATGGCGAATGCAAGGGAGCGAGAAAGACACCCATTGGACTTTCATCCTTTCGTCTCCGTGGATGACAATGTTGTTGCTTTGGGCGGCGGCGTTCGCTGCCTACATCTGGTACAACATAGGTTTCATCCAGCACCAGGGCCGCTATCTCTTTCCTGCCCTGCCGGCGTGGAGCCTGCTCTTTGCTGTCGGTTGGTGGACAGTTCTGGAAAGGCGGGTGAGCATCACCGCCGGAGGTATCCTGCTAGCTGCGGGGGCCGTGTCCCTGATATTGCCATTGTTGGTGGACAGTTCTGCAGACAAGTGGACGCTGCTGCTGTTCGGTCTTGCCGGCATCGGGCTGCTTCTGCACGGGCAACTTTCAGAACGCATTGAAAGGGTAGTCACAGGTATGGTCGCCGCAGAGAGGCATGGCGCCGGCCAAGGGGCATCTTCAAGGCTACGCGAAGTCGGCGTTTTGCGTACGATCCTGTTTACATGCCCGTATCTGGTAATGGTGGCTATAGACATAGCAATCCCGTTCCTGTATATTGTCCCTCAGTTAGGTTCGTAAATTTGGGTTTCCAAACCGGACTTATGCAACGGCCCATTGATGGAGCCATTTGCGCGGGTCTTTTGAACAGGCGACTAGCTGGTGTTCGTACGGCCCCTATCTGATTCTTTTGCGAAGGATTTCATGAGCTCAATTATTCCACTGCCCCCAGGCCGACAGCTCGCGACGAGGCCGGACATTCCAAACCGGAGTGCGACCCGAGGACGGCCTCCCAGAGGTGTCGAATACTTCCTGATATGGCTCTGCGTAGCGGTGGTGGCGGGTGCTGGGTTGTTCGCCGGCTGGCAGTTCTGGCATACCGACCGCATCTTTAGCGGCGTACGCGTAGCCGGCATACCTGTCGGCGGCGAAACGCGAGCGGCGGCCCTGTTGGTCCTGCATAAGGAGTTAACACCTTATCCGCTGGCGCCCGTTTTCCTGGAACACAGCCCCGAATCCGCCGGTGGCGGCGGCATTGCCGGCGCAACGGCCAGGCAGTGGGCCCTGGGCCCGGCGTTGTTGGCGCCTCAGGCAGACCTGGAGGCGGCGGCCAACGCCGCCTATCATGTTGGACGTCAGGGAGGTCTAATCGAGCGCATCAACAGCCAGTGGCAGGCGTTCAATGGCAAGCAGACCGTGTGGCCCGAAGTCTTCATCAGCGAAGGCATTGTGCGGCAGGCCGTAGGTGACGCGGCGGTAGAGGTGCGGCGGCCAAGTCGACCGGCGATAGAGATTGGCGACCTCTCATTGCCACCTCAACCGGGTCTGGACGTGGATATCGCGGCGACGGCGCAACTGATTATGGCCCTGGTGGAAAGCGGCCGATCGGGTACTGTACCTCTGCAGACGTATAGCACCGCAGTTCCCCAGAGTGCCGCAACGGATTCGACACAGGGTTCGGCGGGCGCCAGTGCGTCCGCTACTTCGGGGGGGCCGGAAGTATCCGGCGGCCTCGCGCCGGCGCAGCCGGTGGTTTTGCAGCATCGGCCGTCGGGGACTGCTTTTGCACTGGACGGGGCAATGTTGCAGAGAATCATGCCCGGGGGCGATCCAAGCTTTCTCAATGAAGAGGCCTTGCGTTACATCGTCGAGGGCTGGGCAAGCCAGGTATCCTATCCTGCCCAGGATGCCCGTCTGCGTTTTGACGATGCAACTTCCTCGTTAACAGTGCTGCAACAGAGCCGACCGGGCCAGCGCCTGAGTGTCGATTTGACGATCGAGGCAGTGCGCCAGGCGCTGGCTACTGAACAACGTACAGGACCGTTGCCGATCATATCGATCCCGCCTGGAGTTGACTCGGGCCGGCTGAACGAATTGGGCATAAGGGAACTGGTCGCCAGCGGCTCCACCTATTTTAAGGGAAGCAGCAACACGCGCGTTTACAACATCGAGGTGGCCGCAGAGAAACTGATCGGTGTGGTCGTGCCCCCAGGCGAGGTGTTCAGCTTCAATTCCTCGATTGAGGCGGTGAGCGGGGCCAACGGTTTTGAAGACTCGGCAATCATCTGGGGGGATCGAACGGCAGTTGGCGTAGGGGGCGGCGTCTGCCAGGTGAGCACCACTGTTTTCAGGGCGGCGCTGGAAGGGGGATTCCCATTTCTAGAGCGCCATAATCACGGCTACGTGGTCAGTTGGTATGGTGAGCCCGGTTTTGACGCGACTATTTATACGCCGTATGTGGATCTCCGATTCCTCAACGACACAGACGCGCATCTGCTGGTCCAGCCGGTTGTGGACAGCGTAGAGGGCGTCCTCACCTTCCGTTTTTACGGCACAAAGCCGGACAGGGAGGTGGAAATTAGTAAGGCGGAATACAAGGATATTAAACAGCCCGGCGAACCGATCTATCAGGTAGACGCCTCCCTGGATGCCGGCCAGGTCAAGCAGGTTGAGTGGGCCAAAGAGGGCATGACCGCGACCGTCATCCGCAAGGTTACTGAGAATGGCAGGACCCGGGAGGACCCGATCGTATCGATCTATCGACCCTGGAATGCCATGTACCTGTACGGTCCGGGGACGGTCATTCCCGGGGTAACCGATGTGGAGGAGCCGACTCCGGCGCCGACAGGTGAAGTAAACGCGAGCGGCGACAGCTGAGGGTACAGGCGGATAGTCGGCCTGATCTTCGGTAGGAGTGGGATGTCATCTGCATAGCTGATGCGGCGGCTTGGCGCATGTGGATGCAGATACCGGTCCTCGGAATGGACGACCATATTACTTTTCCCGTTGAACGCCGCGACTCTTCTGTTGTACACAGTTCCCAATGCTCTTGACTATCGACATCGGCAACAGCAGTATCGTCATCGCCGCCTTCGGTGAAGGCGATGCGCCGGTTGCCAGTTGGCGACTGCGCACTGACCGCCAAGGCCGAGCGGAGGCGTACCGGCGCGCGGTTTGCCAACATTGGCAACAGAGTGGGTTCGGGGGGGGTGACTTTGAAGCCGTTGCTCTGTGCAGCGTGGTAGCGCCGCTGACGGAACAGTGGAGCGGTTTGTTGGCGGAGATGCTGGACTGCGAGCCGCTGGTGCTTCACCCGCGCATGACTCTGGGTGTGACGCTCGACGTGAGGAGCCCGGAAAAGGTAGGGATGGACCGGTTGGCCGGCGCCGCGGCCGTGTGGGAGCGTACCAAGGGCGCTGCCGTTGCCGTTGACTTCGGCACGGCGACGACATTCAATGTTGTTGATGCGCAAGGGCGGTTTCGCGGCGGCGCGATCGCGCCAGGGCTTGGTACAGCAGCCGATTCGCTGGCAGAAAATGCTCCTGCTCTGCTTAGACTGAACAGTGCGACTGAGGAGTCTTCGCCAGAATTCGAGCTTATTCCGCCGTCATCGGCAATCGGCCGGGATACGAATGAGGCGCTCAGATCGGGACTCGTTCTAGGCTACACTGGGTTGGTGGAAGGTCTCCTCGCCCGAATCCGTTCAGAACTCGAGACGCCGGTCAGCGTGATTGCCACCGGCGGACTTGGACACATCATTACCCCTTTGACGAGCTCCATAGATTCCTACGACCCCTGGCTGACTCTTTCAGGTATTCGCACGGTATACCGGCTCAATGCCAACAAAGAGCGTCGGAAGTAGCCTTCTCTCAAACGTCCCTTTTCCCTCCCAGCAGTTCCCGGTAAGCATGGAGAGTAGCTGCGGCAGTCGCCTGCCAGCTGAAGCGGCTTGCTTGCGCAAGGCCTTGCTCTCTGCGTCGAGCACGCTGCGGCTCGTCCTCAAGCAGTTCGGCGATGGCGTCCGTTATTTCGGCGACCGCATGTGGATTGAACAGGCGGGCGGCATCGCCGGAAAGCTCGGTCAGACTGGCTGCATTGGAACAGGCTACAGGCGTCCCGCAGGCCATCGCCTCCAACACCGGCAAGCCGAAGCCTTCATACAGGCTGGGGAAGACGAACATGGTTGCGGCGCTGTAGAGGGCGGGCAGGTCTGCTTCGTTCACGGGGCCGAGGAAACGCACGGCGTCGCCAAGTTGATGGTGCTCGGCCCGCTGTCTGGGCTGGGGATAACGCTCATCCCAGGCGCCGGCGATGACGAGAGGCGGCACGTTGCGGGCGGACAGCTGTGCGTACGCATCGATCAGGGTCGGCAGATTCTTGTGCGGCTTATTAATGCCAACGTAGAGGATAAAGCTGGCAGGTAGACCATACTTGTCACGCGTGCGTTGAGCCTCGGCATTCGACTGGGGCCGAAAGTGGGCACCTGCGGCTAACGGTGTGACGCTAACGCGAGATGAAGGGACGCGAAAGTTGCGGGTGAGATCGCTGCGTGCGGCTTCGGAAATAGTGAAGACGCGGCTGGCGGCGCGCAGGGCGAGGGTTGTAGCCAGGCGATAGAACAGCCTTCCCTTCAACGGTACCATGTGGGGATATCGGAGAGGGATAATGTCGTAAAAGGTTAGAACTGTTGGCAGGCCGGTGTGGTAAGGCATGACAAAGTAGGGGCTGTGATAGAGGGTTGGGCTGCCGGACTGCAGCCGCTTGAGCAGAAGTGGGATGCGCCATTGCTGCGCGAGGCTGAATGGGGAGCTGGATGCGGCTACTGTCCGAGGCAGGGCCCCGTCCACTGCACCTGAATGGAGGGCGCCCGATGTCGCATTGGCGGCGGGGGTCGAGAGTAGGGTCAACTGTTCATCGGCGGAGAGCAGGGGCGCCAGTGCTGCTGTCAGATTACGCACGTAGCGGCCGATGCCGGGAAACTGGTCGATGGCGGTGCGGGCGTCGAAGATGAAGTGACTCATCGGTCAGCAGGTAGGGCGTGAAGAGGAGCAAGCGGAAAGAGGCGCTTTCACGGCCGGCTGCTCGCTGCGCCCTGGATCGCTTCCTGATAGAGAGAAATTGTGTTCCGAACCATGGCCTCGATCGAGAACTCCTTCTGCACTCGCTTACGGCCCTGGGAACCCATCTGCGTGCGTAACGCCGGATCAGCAAGGAGCCTATTGATTGCTGCGGCCAGTGCCTGTGGGTCGTTGGGGGGCACGACCAGACCTGTTTCGCCGTTGCGGTTGACGTAGGATGTGCCTGTGCCCAGTTCTGTGCAGACCACCGGCATGGCGCAGGCCATTGCCTCGAGCTGGACGATGCCCAAGGCTTCGGCGCGGTTGGTGGAGGGCAATACAAAGAGATCGCTGGCATAGCGTGCGGCGAGGCTCTCCTCGTCAGTGCAGTTGCCAAGGAAGGACATTTTTTCAGTCAATCCCTCTGCCCGCGCCAGGTTTTGCCACGACTCCTGCATTGGACCGGTCCCGATGATGAGGAGGTGGGCGTCGATACGGTGCATCGCACGGATCAGTACGTCGACTCCTTTGTAATGACGCAGGCGGCCGATGAAGAGGAGCAGAGGTCTGCCCGGGAAGCGGTTGCGCAGCTCTTGTGCATCGGCCTGCACTTGGTCCGAAACACCAACATATCGATCCAGCTCGATGCCGTAGTGGATTACGCGGCACTTTGCGCGCACGCTGCGCAGAAATGGAGATGATTCCACGTACGCTGGGCTGGCTGCGGCGACCAGCGCGGCGCGTTGCAAGACTTTCCGCAGCAGTGGCGCATAGATCTTTCCTGTCCGCCGCTGACGGACGATGTCGCTGTGGTATGAGATCACGGCCGGTCTGCCGCGTCCGAACAGCAGCTGTGCCAGCTCCGCTGGCGGGTAGGGCGCGTGGAGATGGACGATGTCGGCAGCCGCAGCCTGGCGGCGCACCTCCGCAAAGAATGGGAGGCTGATTGGGGTGGACAAGAGGAGGGCCTGCCTGCCGGTCTTGGTCACTGGAACGTCGTCGATGGTCTCGTGCAGTGTAGCGGGCCCGGTATTGGTTACGAGCACGCGGGCGTCGACGCCTTCGGCACGCAACCCTTGGGACAGAAGGCGAATGTGGTTTTCGATCCCGCCTATGACGGGATAATAGTCTTTGTACAGCAGCAATACTTTCATGGGCCGATTCGCCGGCGCGGTTTGATCAGCGTGCAGAAACTGCGCTAACCACGACCAACCAGATCCTGATAATGTATTTCCAGTTGGGCTACAGTGTGTTCGATTCGGAAGCGGCTGTCAACGCGTTGCCTTCCTGCCCGCCCCATGCTCTGGCAGAGTACCCGATCCCGCAGCAGGCGTAAGACGGATGCAGCCAGCGCAGTCGTGTCGCTGGGAGCGACGAGAAGGCCGGTTTCGTTGTGGGTTACGATTTCCGGCAGAGCGCCGTGCGAAAAGGAGACGACGGGCTTACTCATTGCCATCGCCTCGGTGTTGACAAGACCGAATGGCTCGGGTGCGCCGGGATGCACAAAAATGTCCATGGCCGCCAGGGCCGGCCGCACATCGGCCAGCTGGCCGGTCCAATGCACGCGATCGTCCAGGCCGAGCTGGGTGCACAGCGCCTTGAGGCTGGCTTCGTAGTTGTCATTCACTTGGAACGGGTCACCACCGACAACGAGGAAGCGGCAGTCCGGCGCGGAGGCGGCGAGTTCGCCCGCCATTTGCAGAAAGGTGTGCTGGCCTTTCCAGGGGCGGGCTCTGCCTACCATGCCAACGATGGGGGCATCGGGCGGGAAGCCGGCGGCGCTGCAGATAGAGGCTCTATTGCCGGCGGCGACGCGGGCGGGGTCGAATCGGGACAGGTCGATGCCGTTGTGGAGAACGGAATGTTTGGCGGAGTTGGGCAAGTGCCGTGCGACGGCGTGTGAATTGGTCAGCACGAGGGCGGCCATGCGGCTCAAGATGAATTTGCCCAGGCGGTCGGGCCATTTTGGGGCGGGCTCCGCCTCGGACAGCCAGAAATCGCGCATATGCCACACGAGGGGGCGTGAGGAGAGTCTGGCAGCCAGTGCCGCGTAGGCTGTGGCGCGCACGGTATTGCTGTGGATGAGGGCGGCGTTGAGGTTGCGGGCGGTTTTCGAAATGGAAGAGGACACTTGCCACCAGTCGAGCAGGCTGCGGGAGGAGCCGCGCAGCCGGGGCAAGTCGAGTGTACGAACGGGAATGTCTGCTCGGGCGGCTTCTTCGGCCAGCTTGCCGGGTGGGGCGATGAGGTGCGGTTGCCAGCGGCTGTGGTCGAGGAAGGTCATGAGGAGGAGCAGGCTTTGTTCGGCGCCGCCGAGGTTATTTGCGTGATCGACGTAAAGTATTGGTCGGGGAGTCATAGAGCACGTTCAATGATCGACATGAATTGAAGGCCGACTCGATCCCAGTTCATTTCGTTTTCGACCCAGCGGCGGCCGGCGCTACCCAGGCGTTGCCGCAGAGTTGGGTCGTTGAGAAGGCGAGTGAGTGCCTGCGTCAGAGCCTGGGGATCATCGGGAGGGACGAGGAGGCCGGTTTCGTTTTCAATGACTGCTTCGGCTGCGCCGCCGCTGCGGGCTGCTACGACCGGCAAGCCGCAGGCGCTGGCTTCGAGGTAGACGATGCCGAAGCCCTCGACGCTGCCGGCATGATACTCTGCGCGCGACGTCATGACAAAGATGGTGGCCTTCTGGTAGACCTCCGGCAGCTCGAAATCGGAAACTGCATCCATGAAGCGCACGGCATGGGAAAGTTTCAGCTTCCGAGCCAGCTGCGCAAGGGAATGGCGGGCAGGACCGGAACCGACGATCCAGTATTGGAGGCCAGGTGTCTGGTCAAGAAGGGGCGGCAGTGCTCTTAGAACGGTGTCGATTCCTTTACGCGACACCAGCCGGGCGACGGTAAGAAGGATGGGCGGCCCTGAGGGAGGCGAGGCGGGCGGGGTAAATCGATCCGGGTTGGTACCGGGAAGCAACAGTTCGGGAGGCGGCAGGCCAAGTTCTTGAAGACGCTGGGCGTTGGCGTGTGAAATGGTCACCAGCGGGCGCGCGCTTGCCAGCAGCCGATTGAAGATAGGGGAATGCCAGCGTAACTGAGCCGCTTCAAAGTCATTCCCATACGCCAGGGCGATGTAGGGTCGTCTGGAGAGTGCCGCAGGCAACAGTAGCAGGGGATGTGCATGTCCCACGACGGTTAAATGTGGTTGCAGCGCCGTCAGCGCGCGTGCGATGCGCCAGGTCGTTAGAAGAACGGTGCCCGGTGTCGATCGGGGATTGCCTTCTGCAGAAAATCCGTCACTTCGGTTCTGCCCGAAGGTAACCATTTGGAACGGTTCTTCACTAAGAGCTGTAGGGTTGCCGTCCGGATGCACGACGGTGAGGTTACATTGGCGCCCGACGCGGCGGCATATTTCAAAGAGATATTGCTGCATTCCACCGACGCGCGGGGCAAAGTCCAGTGTTAGCAGAGCAATCTTAAGATAAGGTGAGCCTGGAGAAGAGTGGAGGGCATCAGGCGGGAGCGTCGGCATTGAGGCCTCCTTTACTGCCCGCGCCTGTAGCTGCGGTCTTCCTCCCCGTTGACCAAGCTGGCGAATAGAGCTTCGTAGGCATCTACGACTCGCTCCAGCGCGAACTCTTTCGCGCGTTCGAGCCCAAGCTCTGCTAGCGATTGTCGCCTGTACGCGTCACTGAGCAGCGACAGCAAGGTTTGACCCAGTTTGGATTCAGGCGCCAAGACTCCCCACTTGCCATCTTCCAGCAGTTCGCGGGCGCCAGAGTTGGGAGTTGCAACGACTGGAGTGCCGCATGCCATCGCTTCAATGTAGGGAATGCCAAAGCCTTCATATGTGCTGGGAAGGCAGAAGACCCAGGCCCGGCGATATAGATCGGCTAGGGCATCCTCATCCAGGTTCTGGAAACAGACGATGCCGGGGGCTTGCACGGTTTGCTCCGCCACCATCCACAGTTCGGCTTTAGGCAAGGCTGGTCGAATCTGAGATTGGAAGAGTTCCAGTAGCATCTGGCCCCGCTTGCGACCGGCCAGGGTGCCTACAAAGAGGATGACAGGATGGGGATGACGGAGATGACTGTTCAGAAAGGGCTCGGGGCAGTAGACATCGCGATTTACCGAATTGGGTATCACAAGATCGATGCCAGGAACATATCGCCGAGTGTTTGCGCTAACTGCTACAACCCTCGTGGCCCTGGCGGCTTCTAGCAGTTCGCATGGCGTGAGTGTCAGATACCACACCCGCCTCTTCAAAGTGATGGCGTGCATGGCTTCGCCCAACGAGGCCCCGTGCAGCGTTCGCACTAACGGTGGGCCGGAACGCCGTATCAGTGCGTTGTTGCCATGGGCGTGGATGATGTCGAAGTCGCTGAAATCCTGGGCTGCGTAGCGTCTTGCCAGCTGCCAGAGCCAGAGCCATGCGCGCAGGGGGTTTGACGGAGGTGAAGAAAGCACTTGTCGCACTAGATAGCAGGCTTCCGGCGGGCGCTCGTCGGTTGAAAAGACGGTCACGTAGTGGCCTCGTTGTGCCAGAGCGTTGGCCAGCCTGTTGGCCGCGTAGGCCACGCCGCCGGACTTGGCGCGGTTGGGAATAGGCAATTGGGAGGAAAGTACGGCGATTTTCACAATGGTTCAACTTTTCTTGCGACTGCCTAGGCCAGCCCTGTATCCACACCACAGGCCGCGAAGCGAGGGAATGATCCGCTCAGGATGCTTCTGGAAGACTGCCTGCTTAACCAAAATCCAGCCCAGTTCCCTTTTCAGAAACCAGGGCAGGTATCGCTGTTGGAAGTTTTTGGAAAAGAAGTAGGCATTGTTGTAGTGAGACTCATAGAAGTACCTTCCTTCATCGCTGTCCTTACTGGCGCGGGAACCGCCGGTCGGATGGCCCAGATGCACGATTGCGGCGGCAGGGTCGTATGCGATCTTATAGCCACGACGCATAATTCGCAGTGAAAAGTCGGTCTCTTCCCCGTTGGCGCGGCCAATGTATGCTTCGTCGAACAGGCCCACTTCAATGGCTAGTTCGCGCCGCATGGACATGTTTCCGCCTCGCAAACTGTCGGTCGTTCCCTTCTGAACTTCGAAGTTCCAGTAGTCGCGGATCCTTCCATCCGGGGAAATGGTACATGGTCGAGGCTTAGGTGGTCGCTCCTTTCGTTCCACATAGACCCCCCCTGTAGCTGCGCCGATGCCAGGCTGTTGCAAATTGGCCATGTGTAGCTCGATCAGATCCGCCGGGGGGATAATGTCATCATCACAGTATAGAAGGTAGCTGCCTATGGCCAACTTCGCGCCGATGTTGCGCGCATGGGGCAGATTGGCTTTCGCGACGAAATGCCAGCGAAAACGCTCCGGAAAACGATCTTGACAGGTGCGGATGAATTGCTGGGTCCCTTCCTCGTGGTCCGAAGTCTGATCAATGACAAGCAGTTCGTAGTGCGGGTAGGAAAGTCCGAGCAGGTATTGGATCGTCTCACACAGGACCTTCTCGCGTCGATAGGTGGGAACAATTATCGACCAAAAGGGAGTATCTGACATGACTTAGCTACGTACAAGGAATTGAACAAGCCACTGGTAGGCCGGAACCAGGCTCTGGGGCAGGTGTTGGCTCAGCCGATTCAAGAGCAGTTGATCCGAGTCATCCAAAGCTGCATACAGCCTCAGCATCACCGGGTAAACAAGGAACGCCGCGGCGACCGCAACCACAAGCCCGCCAAGCCAAGAACTGACGAGCCACGCGACGGCGGAGGCCGTAAGGGCCGCCAGCAAAATACGACTTAGAACGCGAAATGGCAGGTCTACTTGCAGGCGCCGGGCGGTATGGGCGATGCAGACTGCGCTGGAAACCGTGTGACAGCCACAGGTGGCGATTGCTGCCCCGATTGCGCCATAAGTGGGGATCAAGAGAAGGGAAAGAGTGATGTTGAAGAGCGCTATCAGGGCGTTCAAGCGCACTATGAAACTCTGTTCCTCCATACTATATAGCACGGATACACTTACAGAAGCGATGGAACCGGCGATGTTGCCAACAAAAAAGATTGCAAGGATCGGAGCCATGGCCTGAAATTCAGGACCGTACAGGAGCGCGACCGACGACGCCACCGCTGCTCCGCCCAACCCGATCGGCATGGCGACCGCCGCCGCGATTCGGTTGGATGAGAGGTAGACGCGATCTACTCGGTCGCGTTCATTCTGCCCTTGCAACGAAGCAAATGTAGGTAACAGTGTCGCCGTGAAAATGGCGGGAAGGGCCATTCCTCTCACGGCCAGGTCAAAGGATTGACTGTAAAAGGCGATGTCTACATCAGTAGAAAACTGCTTCAGAAAGAAGACTCCGAATCGCTCGTAGGGTATAGTGCTGGTGACGAAAATCAGGATGATATCGCGGCTGTAGCTGAAGAGGCGCCGGCGCAGTTCGTGGGGAATGCTGGACTCCAACGCGCCTGAGAATGTGAAATGGGTTTGCAGCTTCCAGCCGATCAGTATGATCGCGATAATTCGCCGGGCGATATATACAAGCAGAAGCGCATAGATTCCGAAGCCAAGGGAAACGGCAACGATTGAGGCAGCAGCAAAGATGAACCCACCTAGCAGGCTTGCCTGGCTGAAAATACGAAAGTCCTGTGCGCCTTTGGCTGCGGACTGGAAAAAGGCTTCCACAGCGACAAGTAGAACTGAGATGGCGACAAGTGCAAGAGCGGCGCCGTCGGAGGACGGGGCAGCCAATGTATAGACCAGGACCAGGCCCCCTACCAGCGCCCCCAGTAACAACTCAATCTGTAGAAGGCGTATAAGAATGGCCGAGGCAGTTTCCCGCTCGCCCTGGCCCAGAAATTCGGCGCCGAATTTTGCCATTGCTTGCGGCAATCCGGGAGATGCCACCAGTGCAAGCAGACCTATCAGCCACAGCCAGTAGTTGTATTGACCCAGCACCGAGGCGCCAAGCACGCGGGCGAGGACAATGTTTGTGATCAACCCAAATAGGAGACCGCCAAATGTACTTAGGGCGCTCCAATAGGTGTTCTTGACTATTGTCTGGTAGACGCTCATTGGGTTGCCTTTTGGCGGGGACCGCCAGAGGCTCAGAAGCAGGCATTGCTAACTTGTCGGTCGACAACTCTGATTGAAAGGCGGGCGGCTATAGGACCGATTTACGCCGCGAGGGAAACTTGGCCCTTCCCGGACTCGGCGATTACCTGCCGGTAGCAGGCCACCGTTTCTTCTACCATTCTCTCTGCAGTGAATCTCGACTGCACGCGCTCGTAGCCGCGCATTCCCATAGCCTGCCTCATCTTCGCATTACTTGCCAGCCTTACAAGAGCATTCGCCAGTTCGGTTATGTTGCCCCGTTCGACCAGGATTCCCGTTTCGCTATGCGAAACCACCTCGGGCACTGCCCCTGCGTGGAAGGCTACAACCGGCTTGGCATGGGCCATGGCTTCCAGGTAGATGAGGCCAAACGACTCGGAAAGAGAAGGCGCGGCGAAGATATCGCAGCCAGCATATAGTTGAGAGAGCGCCTCCGCTTCGACATAGCCTGTGAAGGACGTTGCTTGACGCGCTGCTGGAGAGGCAAGACTGGCAAAGTATTCCTGATAGCTGCTTCCCTGAGGCGCGTCGCCTATGTCGTCGCCGGCGATAACAAATTTACAGTTCGAAAGCCGACTGGTCACTTTGGGGATAGCCTGGAGCAGACAGTCGATCCCTTTGCGCCTCTCCAGTCGCCCAACATACAGAATCGTAACAACCTTACTGTCCGTCTTGTTCATCAATGGCGGATTAGTCGGAACAGGAATGCCCTGTGATATCAGAACTGGTCTGGCGTCAGCAGTCCGATACAGATCGGAGCAGTACTTAGCGATAAACTGGCTGTTTGCAATTAAGCGGGCGCAGCGTTTGGCGGGAATTGCTTCCAGAAAACAGGCCAGGCGAAGTCCCAATCTGGTAGACCGTTCGCCCATGAGACGGCTGACTTGAGCCAACGGCGTCGACAGGCGAATTACTAGCGGCGCGCGTGGATGCATGCAGTAGTAGAGACCCTCCGCGCCCCAGTTTGGCATTTCGATGACATCAAGTGGGCCTTGTGTTCGTTCCAGAGCAGCGATTTTGCGGTCCACTGCAAAGCTTCGTTCCAAGGTATTCCAGATTCCGCGTCCTTTACGGCGAACTGGGGCTGGCAGCCAGAACTTCCTGTTAGCCACTCTGGACAGCTTTACTTCAGACGGCAGAAGGGGATCGGCGATGGTCTCCTCGCCTTCTCGATCCTGGGTCCTTGGCCCGGTTGGGTGATTGGAGGCACTCGTTTCTCCAGGTCCGGCAATGACGGTTACGTCGTGTCCGGCTTTGGCAAGTCCATGGGCCAACAGGCGGCTGTAGGTGGCAATGCCCCCTTGGCCTTCAGGTGGAAATTCCTTGCTGACAAGGCAGATACGCAGGGGCTTCAACGAATTCCTCCAACGACTGCCTTATAGACCTCCGCTGTTTCCAGTGCCGCACTTCGCCAGCAGAAGCGGGCCGCTTGACGCAGGCCGTCATCGCGCATCTGACGAGCGGTTTCCGGATTCGACAGCACCTCTCGGACTTGCGCGGCCAGTGCATCTGCCGTAAGCGATTCAATGTAGAGCGCAGCATCCCCCGCCACTTCGGGCAGGCTGCTGGCTCTGCTGCAAACGACGGGTGCGCCGCAGGCCATTGCTTCCAGCACGGGGATGCCGAAGCCTTCATAGAGACTGGGCATCAAGAAGCAGTCGGCGCCGCTGTATAGGGGCGGGAGGTCTTCTTCGGGGACGCGGCCGGTGAAGATTACGTCGTCCGCCAGCCCCAGCAGTTCCACATCGGATTTTACGGTATCGAAGAGCCAGCCGCGTCCGCCGGCGACGACAAGGCAGTGGGGCCAGCCTTCGGCTTTCAGGCGGGCCAGTGCTTCAAAGGCGAGCGCGTGATTCTTGCGGGGCTCCAGTGTGCCCACCATCAGCAGGTATGGCCGCCCGATTGCATATTGGTCCTGTACTCGCTGGATTTCCTCCTCATCAGCAGGACTGAAATGATTCTCTATGCCCTCGCCAACCACAACTACCTTCTGCGACGGCGTGCCATACAGATCCAGAATATCTTGCTTCGTGTGCCGGCTGACTGAAATGATAGCATCGGCCCGGCGCACAAACAAGGGCATTGCCACGCGCAGGAAGGCCCGGTTGGCAACGGTATGGTGCTGGGGGAAGCGCTCGAAGATCAGGTCGTGAACTGTCATGACCGACGGGCGCGCCATCCATGGCAGCAGATGCTCGGTGGCATGGTAGATACCGCCAGTTGCGAGCCTGCGCTCAACATATGGAGCTCGCAAGAGCTGACAGGCCAGCACGCCCAGCCGCCAGGGATGTTGCCGCATTGGCAGGGCACGGGCGGGAATGGCAGCGAGCGAGGCGGGCGGCTGATGATCGCTATGGCGGTTATAAAAGAGGCTCAGGTCGATTGTATCGCGACAGTGCTGCCAGAGGGCTGATGCCAGGCTTTCGGTATAGCGGGCCAGTCCTGCGCTTTGATGAACGGCAGGGCCGGCGTCGAGGACTACTCCCAGACGTTCCGGCCGCTGCCCCGACTCTTCCCGCGGGGCAATAGCTGGCGCGTGCGACTTCGCCCGGATGCGCTCAGCCATCGCCTATTTCCCAGGACGCAGGCTCGAAATCCCAGTCAAATGGTTCGGGCGGCAGTGGCGAGTCGTCCAACCAACTCTGCACTGACTCGCCCAGATGCGAGAGCGGACTGCTGCGGGTTGTGCACGGGGGTAGCGCATCCAAAAAGATCTGGCCGTAGCTGCGTTGCCAGATTCGGCTGTCCAGCAGGACGACGACGCCGCGATCGGTTGCACTGCGGATCAGGCGTCCGAATCCCTGGCGCAGACGGATGACCGCCTCGGGCACGGCGTATTCGTGGAAGGCGTCTTCGTAGAGGCGGCTGCGTGCGGCGTAGAGCGGGTCGGTTGGCACTGCGAAGGGCAGACGCGCGATGAGCAGGCAGACAAGCTGATCGCCGGGTAGATCAATCCCTTCCCAGTAGCTGCTGGTGCCAAGCAGGAGCGAACGGGGATTGGCGCGGAAGTCGCTCAGATTGCGGCGGCGGCTGCCTTCGCCTTGCTGAATCACCGTCAGGCCGGCAGCCGCAAGCGGGGCGCGGATGGCGTCTGCGCTGGCTCGAAGGTGGCTGTGGCTGGTGAAGAGGACAAGCGTTCTGCCTTCCGCTGCCAACGCGGCCTGTTGAATGGCCTGCTCCAGCGCCTGCTGGTAGTTGTGATGGTTCGGTGCCGGCATGTCGCTGGGAAGGTAGAGGAGCACGTTCCGCTTGTAGTCGAAGGGGCTGTCAATGACGGTCCCACCTGCCTCCCAACAGCCCAGCCGCTCGCGCAGGTAGTCGAAGTGATCGCCGGCCTGAAGCGTTGCGCCGGTGAGCAGGACTGCACGTTTCCTGGCGAAGAGATCGGAAGCCAGTTTTTCACTCACATGGATTGGAGCGCTGCGCAACGTGACGGCATCTGTTCTGCGCCGCGAACGAGAAGCTCGGGCAGCGGTTCTCCCGTCGGAGGAAAGCTCCAGCCAGGCGACCGATTCTTCCTGGTGATTGAGGGGGCGCAGAATTACATCGTCGGCAATTTGCAGCGCTGCCGCCAAGTCGTTCTGCGCGAAATGCAGGGCCTGCAGCGCGTAGCCCGAACCGCTTTCGGCTTGAACTGCGTTGTCAGCATCGTGCTCCCTTTGCCACCAAGAGGAGGCATCCAGCTGGTCGGCCAGCTCTGTCAGCAGGGTCAGCAGGCTACCCAGCTGTGCGCTGATTCCATCCCATTCGATTTCGATCTCGCTCCATGCAGGCTGGGCGCGCATCCGGCTGTCCAAGGCAACCTGCTGGGGATAAGCGGAGGCAGCACGCGGCGCATCATCTGCCTCACCGTGGCGCGAGGCGAATTGTTGCAACGATTCAAAAAAGGGAGTGAGAGTCGATTGCATCGTTTGGCGACTGGCTTGCAGTTGTCGCGTCAGATCCTGAGCATGTTCTTGCCCGATGCGCGGAGCCAACAGGTCGACTGCGCTGTGCACGCGGTCAAGCAACATAGTTAACAGGCGAAGGTCAAATTGCTGTGTAAACTGCCCTGTGGCCGCGCTTTCCAGGTGGTGGGCCTCGTCCACTATCAGGTTGTCATATTCGGGCAGGACTTGACCACCGGCTTCCACGTCTGCGATCAGCAGTGCATGGTTGACCACGAGCAGATGGGCAGATCGGGCTTGGCGGTGGGCTTCAAGGTAGAAGTCTCGAAAGCTGCCACCGAGAGCGCTTAACCGACCGGAGGCGTGACTGCTGTTGCACCTTTCCGGGCTGCATTCGGCCGGATGGGAAACGACGAATGCGGTCAGCGCCTGTTCCTGGCGGTCGTGAATAGGGAGTTCAGAGATGTCGCCGGTTTGGGTGTGGGGCAGCCAGATCAGGAGTTTGGCGAGGAAGCGCAATTCCAAGGGGGGAAGGCCTTCCGTGAAGAGACCCCGTTTGGATCGGGGGGCGTCCAGCCAGCTGGCCAGTCTGCGCGTACAGAGATAGCGGGAACGCCCTTTCAGAGTCATCGCCCGTAACGGCTGCAGGGGGTCACTGTCGATGCCCAAATCGGCGGTCGCCAAAACCTGAGCTACGCGCGGCATCTCTTGTTCCAGAAGTTGGTCCTGCAAGGGAATGGTATTGGTGGCGATGACGACGCGGCTGTTATTTGCCGCTGCCCAGGCTGCTGCCGGCAAGAGGTAGGCCAGGCTTTTGCCGGTGCCAGTTCCCGCTTCGATGATCCGGTGGTCACCTCTGTTCAGCGCATCGAGCGTCTGGAGCGCCATTTGCAGTTGGCCGGTCCTCTGTTCAAACCCGGTGCCGGATTCGACTTCGAATTCTGCTGCCAAAGGCCCTTCTTCAGCGAAGGCTTCGGTCAGAAAGTCGTCCGCGATCTCCTGCGGCGAAGAGCCTGGAGTAAGGGGACGCGGCGCACGTTGGCGACTCTTTTCCGGCCAGACTCTCCACTTTTTTCTTGCACTGATCTCGATATTTTTCCGACGCCGCAGCTCGTCCTCAAACAGGATCATCGGCCCCCAGTCACTCCCGCGACCGGCCGCGCACAGGGTCTCCAGCACGGCTGCAGGCACCGTTTCAATGCGCTCAATCAGGTGGAGAAGAAGGTCGGCCGTTGCTTCGGCGTCGTGTCCCGCCCTGTGCGCCGAGGTCAGGGGAATCTCCAGTGAGCTGCAAAGCTCGCCGAGGCTGTAGCTCTCCTGACCAGGTAACAGGATTGTCGCCAGCTCGTAAGTATCGAGGGCTGGCGCATCCACCTCTATTCCGGCCGCTCGCAGAAAAGCGATATCGAAGCCGGCACTATGCGCCACGACGGCCCCGGCACCTCTGCCGATGAAGGCGAGGATATCCGGAATAACCTCTTCGATGGAGGGCGCGTCTGCTACATCTGCTGGACGGATGCCGGTAAGCTGTTGGATGCGGAGCGGGAGTGGACGGCCGGGATTGACAAAGGTAGAAAAGCGCTCGCGCGGTCGGCCATCCTGAAAGCGGACGCCGCCAAACTCGATAATGGCATCCCGCTTGGCGCTGAGTCCGGTTGTCTCGAGATCGAAGGCGACGAAGATACGGGGAGCCATTTTCAGGCAGCTCTGGGCGAGGGTTTGGTTCTTGACGCAGTCACTGGGCGACGGTTACTGATCACTGGAGCTGCCGTTGAACGAAATGGATTCTGCGGCTTTGGTCACACTGCCGGTATAGAGCCATGAAACTTGCCGCAGGGTGAGAGCCTGGTCGAATTCGGTCAGAGCCGAGATGCAATCTGCAGGCACGACGACGGAATACCAACGCAGGCCGGCCGAAGCGGCAGTGTGGAGCACGCAAATGCTGGAGACTGTGCCGACGATCACGAGATTGCGCACTTGCCAGACATTGGCGAGGAAGTGTTCGAGCCAGGTGCCGTAGAATCCGTCGTAGCGGCTTTTCTGGCAGACCAGATCTTCGGGTTGCGGAGCAATTTCCTCGACGATCTGCCATCCCCAACTGTCGACTTCACAGTGAGGCGGCCAGATTTCCCACTCGGGATCGCCGGTGAAGTGGCTGTCTTGTGTATAGGCGATGCGCACGCCGGCGCGGCGGGCGCGCGCGAGCAGCCCTTGCAAACTGGCGAGCGTGGCAGCGGCATCGGGCACTACCAGGGCGCCGCCTTCCTTGACAAAGTCGTTCTGCATGTCGACGACGATGACGGCGCTGCTCTGCGCGGGCAGTTCGACGTTGGACTGCCACGGGATTTCAGGTACTTCAACAGTTTCACCAGGAACCTGCATCCTGTCCTCCTTTTGAAAACCGGTGCATGGCCGATTGTACTTGTACTAGCCGTGGTCCACCAATCGGGCGGCTGCTCCGTTACACCAGGTCCCAGCGACTGGGGTTGATGCCTGGGGCTTCGCTGGCCATGTTGGCAGGCTTGTTGCCACCGCCAAAGTCCCACTTGCGCGTATTTCTGTCGATGAAGAAAGGCTTGACCTCGGGCGGCAGCTTCGCCAATTCTTCGGGCTGCCACTGTTCCACCTCTTCGGCGACCGGTCCGGCCCACGCTGGACGATATGCGATCGCCAGCAGCTCGCGGGCATAGTCGCCCACGTTGGGGAAGTTGCCGTGAAAGACGCGATGGTTTAGCAGAACGGCCGAACCGGCCGCGGCCGTCACCATGACCTCTTCGGGGTGGGACTCGTAGCGCACGTAAGGGTTGGCATGGGCGTGCATGCCCAGGTGAGAGCGAGGAATCACTCGGAACGGCGAAACTTCCTCTGTCAGATCCTGGAGATAATAGAGGACACGAACCATGCAGGGGCAGCTGCCCTCGTAGCCGAAGATTTTCGAGCCATAGGGCTGGCCGTCGGTGTGGATGCTGATTCCCGGATGACCCGGCTCCGAGCGGGCGTAGGCGTAGGACATGAACACGATGTCGTCGCCAAACAGCCTTTCCAGGAAACGGGTCGTGGGAGGATGGGCGATTAATTCTGTGACCGGGCCGCCCGCAAACTGGACTTTCGGGCGCACCTGCTGCTTGTCACTGTAGTCCACCGCGATCGTATTCAGTTGGGCCGTCTGCGCGCGCAGACAGTCCAGATGCTCTGCGGTGAGCAGATCGGGAATGACGGTGTAGCCCTCGACTTCAAGCTGATAGACATGCTGTCCGAAGCTCAGTTCTGACCAGTCTCGGTCGTCGACTTTTACTTTGTTCATGTTCATTCTCCCTACTCCTGTTAAGAGTGTAATCCAGGGACGTGTGGCTCAAGTTGTATACCACGGTAATGTTCAGCGATGGAAGATATAGAGTGAACGGTTCTCCAGCGGCAGGATGATCCGTTTTTCCTGCCGGTGACTCTCAGCCAGCGCCAGGCAGACCTCGGTCAGATGATGGGCGACTTCCACATGCCCCAGTGTTTGCCGACCCTCTTCGTGCGCCAGGACCAGGTCCTCCAGGCAGTACTGTGTGGCGCTATTTTCGGCCACCTGCTCAACCGGGACTGCCGCGGCGATGCGCGCCTTGCCAGCTTCGTTTTTGCGCAACTGTAGACCGTTCCCGTTATCAAATACACGCACACTGCCACCGTCGCCCATCACTTCAAATTCCCAGTTGCCGGCCGGGACGCTGGTGGCGGCGACGCCATTGGCAAATGTCAGTTGGAAAATGCCATATGGATCATCATCCAACCGGTTGTCGGGGATGCGATGATCGATTGTGTTGAGTTCGCCCCAGATACTTTCCACTTTCGGATCGTCCAACAGGAAACTTAAGGTGTCTATCGAATGGATGTGACCATGGAGCAGATTGGTGCTGGCGTAATGTATTGCGGCCTTGGGTTCACCAATCTCGCCCTGCCGGATGAGATCACGCGCTTGGTGGTAGCGGAGGTTGAATCGGCGGAGGACACCTGAATTGAACAAGGAGCCGTTTTCCTGGACGGCCTTGAGGATGCCGTCCGCCTCCTCCATCGAACAGGCAATCGCCTTTTCGCAGAAGATCAGCTTGACCCCTTCCTGGGCGGTCCGCGTTGCCATCTCGGCATGCAGATGGCCGCGTGTGCAGACGGCAACCATGTCGGGATTCTCCTGGCGGATCATTTCGACGTAGTCTTCGTAGAGTGCGTCTACGCCCCAGCGATCTGCGAATGCGGCCCGCTTGGAGGCATCGATGTCGGCACCGGTGACCACTTGTAAGCGTGCACTGGCCTGACAGGAGGCCGCGACCGAGTAGGGCGGACTGCGGTCGGGAAATTCATCGTCGATAGTGCTGCCCATGCGCCCCAGGCCAATGATTGCAACGCGATAGGTCCTGTCAGTCATTTTGGTTTCTCCTGGTGGCAGTGGTCAGTGGTATGAAAATTTCCAGCTAGGGTTATTCTAGTTATTGGTCACCCAGTCTGCGAATACGGGCAGGCACGGAATCGTTGGCGATACCTGAGGACAGCATGCGCAGGGAGCGGTCTTTGAGCGGCAGGTCGATTCGGCGGCCGCGCTGGCGGTGCGACTCCCTCATCGCGATGGCGATTTCGAGCGCCTTGCGTCCATCTTCGCCAGAGCAGCGCGGCTGCGTGCCGTTGTTGATGCAGTGAACAAGATCTTCGATTATGGCAAGGCCCATGCTGGGGATGTTCGTCGGCAAGGGGAATGGCGCCCGCGCCGGCAGGCCCTCATCGAGCAATCCGCCCGGTACCCAGCGGTAGTACTGTGTTTCCATACCTTGGGCCAGAGAGCGGATCCGGCCCTCGGTTCCAATAACGTCGAACTCCCACGGCGCCGCGCCTGTGGGCGTGCCGCGCAGGAATCCGCGCACGCCGTTGTCAAAGGCCAGATAGCCGTTGCCCATCAGGTCTTCATCTCCGGCGGCCTTCTCGTCCGACTCCATCTCGCCGAAGACCCATTCGACGTTGCCGCCAACCAGGTAGCGCATGGTGTCGATAGCATGGCTGCCGTTGGAGGAGAGGTTGCACTGGGCGTAGGCGGTGATCTGCAGAATTTCGCCCAGTTCTCCCTCCTCGATCATGCGGCGCGCCTCGGTAAAGAAGACATTGTAGCGGCGGGAACAGTTGACAGCGACGGCTACGTTCTTGCGGCTGCAGAGATCGACTGCGGCGTCGGCTTCTGCCAGGCTGAGCGTGAACGGCTTCTCGGCCCAGATCGCTTTGACGCCGGCGTTGACCGCGTCCTGCAGGATGGCTGAGCGGTGGCGGGCGGTGGTACACAGGCTCACAAAGTCGGGCCGTTCGGCCTCAAGCATCTCACGGTAGTCGGCATAGATCTGGCCGCTTTCCAGACCCCAGCGTTCAGCGAATATCGCGCCCTGCTCAGCGTGCGGATCGGCACCGGCTACCAGCTCGGTATGGGGCGATGCCACGTAGGTGGGGGCATGACAGTAGGGCATGAAGAACTGGCCACCCTGCTTGATTTCATCGTCGAACGTGCTGCCCATGCGCCCAAGGCCGATGACGGCGGCGCGATAGGTTTTGTCAGGCATGGCTTTCTCACTGTTGTGCTGCGGCTAGCGCACCGCTATTGGTTGCCATGGCAGAAATGGGTTTGCGGCCGACATTCAGTGCTGCGTTGGATAGTAGTCAGGGAGCAAGGGGCGACATCAACGGTTGCGTCAAATGTTCGTCCCTAGCCCTGGAGATGGTGGGTTGATACAGGCCGCAGTCACCGAACGGCTCTAGTCTAAATTCTGAATGTCCAAATCGCTGGCTCTTCTATGCGGTAAACTACGCACCTTGCAATCGACGTACACGGGCGGGCACGGCGTCGCCGCCTATTTCGACCGAAAGAATGCGCAGCGAGCGATCCTCGAGCGGCAGATCAACGCGGCGACCGCCCTGGCGGTGCGACTCGCGTAGCGCAATCGCGATTTCCAGCGCGCTACGTCCGTCTTTGTCTGAGCAGCGAGGTTCGGCGCCGGTGTCGATGCAGTGGACAAGATCCTCGATAACGGATAGGCCCATGCTCGGAATTGTCGTCGGCAAGGGGAAGGGCGCCCGCGCGGGCAGGCCGCGGCCGCGCAGCCCTCCCGGCACCCAGCGGTAGTACTGTGTCTCCATACCCTGCGCCAGAGAGCGAACACGTCCTTCAGTGCCGATTACGTCGAACTCCCACGGCGCCGCGCCGGTAGGTGTGCCGCGCAGGAAGCCGCGCGCACCATTGTCAAACGCCATATATCCGTTGCCCATCAGGTCTCTCTCGCCGGCCGCTTTTTCGTCGGACTCCATTTCACCGAAGACCCACTCGACATTGCCGCCGACCAGGTAGCGCATGGCGTCGATGGCATGGCTGCCGTTGTGGGAGAGGTTACACTGCGCGTAGGCGGTTACCTGCAGGATCTCGCCCAGTTCGCCCTCCTCGACCATGCGGCGCATTTCGGTGAAGAAGACATTGTAGCGGCGGGAGCAGTTGACGGCGACGGCTACGCCCTTGCGATCGCAGAGTTCGACTACTTCATCGGCCTCAGCAAGACTGAGGGTAAACGGCTTTTCGGCCCAGATCGCCTTGACGCCTGCATTGACAGCATCGATCATTATTTCGGCGCGGTGGCGGGCGGTTGTACACAGGCTTACAAAGTCGGGCCGCTCGGCTGCCAGCATCTCACGGTAGTCGGTATAGATTTGCCCGCTGTCCAGGCCCCAGCGTTCGGCGAAGATCGAGCCTTGCTCCTCGTAGGGGTCGGCGCCGGCGACCAGTTCGGTGTGGGGCGAGGCCGCGTAGGTGGGTGCATGACAGTAGGGCATGAAGAACTGGCCCCCCTGCTTGATTTCATCGTCGAAAGTGCTGCCCATACGCCCAAGACCGATGACGGCAGCGCGATAGGTTTTTTCGGACATTGTTGGCTCTCCTGAAATGTTCAACCAGCGCGACTTCTCTTGTTACGCGACCACGGGCTCACTTCGCAATCGTCGCACTCGGGCGGGCTCGGTATCCCCACCTATCTCGACCGACAGAATACGCAGAGAACGGTCGACGACTGGTAGGTCCACGCGGCGGCCGCCCTGGCGGTGCGACTCGCGCAACGCGATTGCAGTCTCGAGCGCTTTGCGGCCGTCTTCTGCTGAGCAGCGCGGTTCCGAGCCGGTCTCGATGGCCTGGACAAGGTCTGCAATCACCAACAGGCCGGTGCCCTGTATGCTGAGGGGCAATGGGAAGGGCGCCCGCCCCGGCAGGCCCTCATCGCGCAGGCCGCCGGAAACCCAGCGATAGTACTGTGTCTCGGCGCCATTGGACAGTGAGCGGACACGCCCCTCCGTGCCGATAACGTCGAACTCCCACGGTGCAATTCCGGTGGGCATGGCACGCAGGAAACCCCGTACACCGTTGTCGAAGGCCAAGTAGCCGTTGCCTTTCAGGTCTTCCTCGGCGGCGGCCTCTTCGTCCGATTCCATCTCGCCGAAGACCCATTCGACGTCGGCGTCGACCAGATAGCGCATCGTGTCGATCGCGTGGCTGCCATTGTGGGAGATAAAGCACTCCGCGTAGGCAGTGATTTGCAGGATTTCGCCCAGTTCGCCTTCTTGCGCCATGCGGCGGGCCTCAGACAGGAATGGGTTGTGGCGGCGGGAACAGTTTACGGCGATAACCACACCTTTGCGTGTACTGAGGTCGATGACGGCGTCGGCTTCGGCAAGGCTCAGCGTGATCGGTTTTTCGGCCCAGATCGCTTTGACGCCGGCTTCGATAGCATCCTGCATTATTGTGGCGCGGTGGCGTGCGGTCGTGCAGATGCTGACGATATCCGGCTTTTCCGCTGCGAGCATATCCCGGTAGTCGCTGTAGATGTGCTCCCCTGACAGGCCCCAGCGTTCGCCGAATATGGCGCCCTGTTCGGTGTGGAGGTCGGCGCCGGCAACCAACTCGGTGTGGGGCGAAGCCGTGTAGCTGGGCGCGTGGCAGTAGGGTAGAAAGATGGCGCCGCCGCGCTGTATTTCATCGTCGAAGGTGCTGCCCATGCGTCCCAGACCGATGACCGCTGCTCTGTACATGAATTTCCTCCTGGGGCGACTCGAATGGCGAACTGAGGATGCAGTCCCGTGGGATTGGTGGCGGGTTGACACGCAGTTGATTCACCTTTACGATATGCTAACGTATTCTTCCATTTTGCGCTACCGCGTATGTTGCCGCCGCCCAGGTCAGAATAGGAAAAGTTTCGCCTCCGTCTTTGGCCGGAGCGGGGTCCCGTGTACGCCTCGAATGTTCACGGGTATCGAAACGGGTGCGCAGCAGATTTAGCAAGAGAACACAATTCAGTGGAGGCTTATCCCCATGCAGGAAGTTCAAGCAGCACTATTAGGGTTATCGCATCCCCACTCACTTGCTCACCTGCGTACACTCCAGACCGTGGCGGAGGTTGCCAGCATCACGCTCTGGGACCCGGACGCGGAACTGTTGCAGTCGACCGTTGAGAATCAGGGCGAGAAGGTAAGCGGGACAACGACCGATTTGGACTCAGTGTTGGCGCAAGAGGAGATCCTGTTTGTTGTCGGCGCGCTGCGCAACGATCTTGGGCCGCCGATATTCATCAAGGCATTGGAAGCGGGCAAACATCTGATCACCGACAAGCCGATTGGCAAGACCGCGGTCGAGAGTACGGAGGTGGCCGCGGTCGCCCGCCGCGAGCAGCGCAAACTGGGCGTCTTCTACCAGAACCGCTCGCTGCCGCCGATCCGGGATGCCCGGCGCATTGTCGAGCAGGGGCTGATTGGCGAGCTTGTGTCGGTCGAAATGCGTATGGTCACAACCCAGGTACAGGTGCGGAATCCCCGCCACTGGCTGTTCAACCAGGACAAGGCCGGCGGCGGCATTCTCTCCTGGCTGGGCTGCCACTACATCGACCAGATCCTGAACATCACGCAGGACGAGATCGTTTCGGTGGCGGCGCAGCTCGCCACGCGCAGCGGGGAGGATATCGACGTTGAAGACGTGGCCGCGCTTTCGCTGGGCTTCGCTTCGGGCGCGGTGGGTACGATGCATGCCGGCTATATGCTGGCCATGAGCGGGAGCGGCTATCACAATGCGGTCGGCTACGACACCTACGTTGGTGTGAACGGCCGGCTTGGACGCATCACCTACGGCTCGAACGGCACGCCGACGAGCATCGACGTCGAGAGCGCTCATCCCAGCTGGGCTGCGGCGCCCAAGCGCACTTTCGAGTACACTTTTGGCGATTCGCCGGCCTACGGCGGCGCTTCAGGGGAGAAGTTCCTGCGTGCATTCATCAGTGCCTGCCAGGGCAATGGTGAACCCTTGGCCACCGGCGAGGACGCAATTCGCGTGGCCAAAGTTGTGGACGCGGCCTACGAGTCGAACCGCACTGGTCGGCGCGTCACTGTCTGAAAACAGATGGCAGCAATTGGGCCGCGGACAGTGTGTATCTTGACCAACTCTGCGTCTTCGCCGCCAGTCAGGCTTTTGGATGGAGATTGCAGTTGGCGGCGGCCAGGGTACTGAAGCCGCGCCGCTGGACTGAAGGCGTCAGGTCGCTGAGACATGGTTTTGGAGGGGGGCGTTGCGGGGGCGCAGCCCCTGCACAAGGGAGGGCCGAAGGCCCGACCGCCCATAACAGAACAATGAGGGGAGAAAGATCATTTTGTTCGCCTCGTTCAGGGTTGCTTATCAGTTTCCTTTGAGTAGTATCAACAGATGTGTGAGAGTGGAGTGAATTCGTGACGAGCAGAACCAGAGCATTTCCGAGAAATAAGGCGCCGCAGACTGCGGAGCACAAGCGCCTGGAATGGTATCGTCAGCGCACCAACAATTGGAAACATTGGGGGCCGTATCTGAGCGAACGGGCGTGGGGCACTGTGCGGGAGGACTACAGCGCCAACGGTGACTGCTGGAACTACTTTTCGCACGATCAGGCCCGTAGCCGAGCCTACCGCTGGAACGAAGACGGCCTGGCGGGCATATGCGATCGCAATCAGTACCTGTGCCTTGCGGTGGCGATGTGGAATGGCAATGACCCGATCTTGAAGGAGCGGCTGTACGGCCTGACCGGGCCTGAGGGCAATCATGGCGAAGATGTGAAGGAATGTTACTACTATCTGGACAACTGCCCGACGCACAGCTATATGAAGATGCTCTACAAGTATCCACAGGCCTCTTTTCCGTACGGAGAACTGGTGGAGGAAGGCCGGCGGCGCGGGTACGATGACGGTGAATACGAACTGCTGGACACGGGCGTTTTTAATGAAAACCGCTACTTCGATGTTCAGGTTGAATATGCCAAGGCGGACGAAAACGATATTCTCGCCCGAATAACGGTATCGAATCGAGGCCCTGAAGGCGCACGGTTTCATCTGCTGCCGACACTGTGGTTTCGGAACACGTGGAGCTGGGGCTATGAGAATGGGCCGCTGGGCGACGTCGAGGAGCAGCCGCTCCTTGCGCGTCATACGGGCCCGGACGGTGTGATGACAATCAAGGTGGATCATCCTCAATTGGGGCCCTATCGCTTTTGGGCGGAGGAGCCGCGCGAACTGCTATTCACCGAGAATGACAGCAACTCGGCACTGCTCTTTGGCTCACCCAATCGAACTCCATACGTAAAGGATGCCTTTCACCGCTTTGTCATCAACGGCGAGCACGAGGCGGTTAATCCCGCGGAGCACGGCACGAAAGCGGCGGCCCACTATTTTGATTTCATTCCTGCGGGCAGTTCGCTGACCTACCGCTGGCGGCTGTCCAATCGGCGCAACCGGCAACCTTTCGGCAGGGGGTTCGATAATGTTTTTCGCCGGCGCATAGAGGAGACTGAGGCGTTCTATGCGGCTGTTCAGAATCCGGACCTGAACGAGGATGAACGGCACATTCAGCGGCAGGCGCTGGCGGGAATGCTGTGGACCAAGCAGCTCTACTACTATGACATTCCCCAATGGTTACGCGGCGACCCGATCCTGCCGGCGCCCGACGCGCGCAAGAACGGCCGCAACGGCGACTGGGACCATCTGCACAACTTCGACGTGATTTCGATGCCTGATAAGTGGGAATACCCATGGTACGCCACGTGGGATACGGCCTTTCACTGCATTCCGCTGTCGTTGGTGGATGCTGACTACGCCAAACGCCAGCTGACGCTGTCAACGCGCGAGTGGTATATGCATCCCAGCGGCGCGCTGCCGGCCTATGAGTGGCACTTCGGCGATGTCAACCCGCCGGTGCACGCGTGGGCGGTCTGGCGCGTTTACAAGATTGACGCCCGCCTGAACGGCATACCGGACCGACCTTTCCTGGAGGGACTGTTCCACAAGCTGCTGCTCAACTTTACGTGGTGGGTCAATCGTAAAGACGAGGAAGGGAACAATGTCTTTCAAGGAGGCTTCCTGGGGCTGGACAACATCAGCGTTTTTGACCGCAGCGCTGAATTGCCAACAGGCGGCCATATCGATCAGTCGGACGGCACTGCGTGGATGGGCTTTTACTGCCTGATGATGATGAAGATCGCCCTGGAGCTAGCCGGGCAGGATACGGTTTACAGAGACATGGCGTCAAACATGTCTGTTTACCAGGATATGGCTACGAAGTTTTTCGAACATTTCCTCCGCATTGCTACGGCCATGAACGAAGAGAGGGGCCCAGGGGCGTCGCTCTGGAATGAAAGAGACCGCTTTTACTATGACCTGCTCCATACGCAAAACGGCGACTTTGTCCCTCTGAAGGTCAGGTCGATGGTGGGTCTGATACCGTTGTTTGCCGTGGAAACTCTGGAGCCGCGGCTGATGGAATCGTTACCGGAATTCAACCGTCGGACCCACTGGTTCATCAAGAACAGACCGCGCCTGACATCGACAATGACCAGCATGGACGAACCCGGTGTGGGACAGCGCTATCTGACTTCACTGCTGTCAAGAGACAAGCTGGAGAGCATACTGCGTTATCTGTTGGACGAGGAGGAGTTTCTCTCTCCGTATGGTATCCGATCGCTTTCCAAGGTCCATGACAAGTATCCATATCATATTCATGTTGGCGGTCGAACATTCGAGATTGAGTACGAGCCGGCGGAATCGCGCACTGGGATGTACGGCGGCAACTCCAACTGGCGCGGTCCCGTCTGGTTCCCCATCAATTTCCTGATTATCGAGAGTTTGCAGCGTTTTCATCACTACTATGGCGACAGTTTGAAAGTAGAGTGTCCGACCGGATCCGGTGTGTGGATGACGCTTGACGAGGTGGCGGTCGAGCTGTCTCAGCGGCTGATTCGGCTTTTCCTGCGAAACGAAGAGGGCAAGCGCCCGTTCAATGGTGACGCTCGTATCTATCAGGAGGACCCACACTGGCGGGACCACATTCTGTTCCACGAATATTTCCATGGTGACAACGGGACGGGCTTGGGGGCCAGCCACCAGACGGGTTGGACAGGTCTGGTGGCAAAGTTGTTGCAGCAGTCGGGCGGACTTCTATAGGTTGGTGATGATGGAAACGATGATGAACAATTCGTAACTACTAAGCCACAGTAGTTGACCAGCCAGACATCCTGGGAACCATTCAGGCTCTTGGTGAGGCAACTGTTGTACAGCCGCGGCCATGCTCGCCAGCCGACACTTTGCGAAGAAGGCACATGGTCGGTGAGGGATGGTTTTGGAGGGGGGCGTTGCGGGGGCGCAGCCCCTGCACAAGGGAGGGCCGAAGGCCCGACCGCCCAAAATACAACAATGAGGGGAGAAAAACACCTTTGCTCCCCTCGTTCAGGGTTGCGAATCAGTTGCGGCTGAATAGTTACAACACTTCATATTTTATAACCGCTGAAAGGAAAGAGTACGGTGAAACTGGCGACATATGTAGGGCATGCCGGCGAACGGGTCGGTGTCGTGGACGGAGATCACATCTACGATATGCGGGGCGCGATGGAGGCTTGCCGGTTGGGTGACCCGGCTACGGTTGCGGACATGATCACATTATTGGGCAGCGGAGAGGCGGGGATGGATGGCGTGCGCGCTTCGTTAGCGTGGGCCAAGAACAAGAATGGGCCTGAGCTGAAGATTCCCTTGCACGACGTCACGCTGAGAGCGCCGCTACCCTGTCCCGGCAAGTTGATGTGCCTGGCCGGCAACTTCGCCAGCCACATCGAGGAAGGCGGCGGCTCTTATATTGGCAAGGAAAAGATGATCCCGCGCTTCTTTATCAAGCCGTCTTCGTCGGTTACGGCTACGAAGCAGCCGATTCGGATCCCGGCCTCGACCGGTTTCGCCGACTGGGAGCTTGAGCTTGCCGTGGTTGTCGGAAAACGCGGCCGCGACCTGACGCCGGAACAGGCCGAAGATCATATTATGGGCTACACGATCTTCAACGATATTTCGGCGCGTGAGTTGACTTTCCGCAACGAGCTGCCGGAGCAGGAAGGGGACTGGTTCTTCGACTGGCTGGTGGGCAAGTGGCTCGACACTTTTGGCCCGATGGGGCCGTGGATTACGACGCGCGACGAGGTCGCGCAACCCGACCGCCTGCGCATGCGTCTTTGGCACAACGAAGTTCTGCAGCAGGATGCCAATTCCGGTCAGATGATCTTTTCGCCGGCGGAAGCGCTCTCTTTCGTTTCACAGTTTATAACACTGGAGCCTGGGGATTTGCTGAGTACGGGCACGCCGGCCGGTGTGGGGCACGCTAAAAAGGTACGTTTGGAAGCGGGCGACCGCATCAAGGGCGAGATTGAAGGCCTGGGCGTGCTGGAGAATACGGTCGAAACGCTCTGATCCCGGCGAGGAGGCATCAATCTCGACGTGAAAGGTAGTGCCGAGGCAAGCCGACACAGGGAGGAGTCCTATGCCGTGCCCTTGCTGCCAACCGCCGGAGTCCGGCGACTATGAGGGGATGTTCGATACGGACTGGGCGAACAAAGAGGCTGACGCCTACATAGATCATGGTTTGGAAGCGCGTGCTGAACGCCTGATTGCATTTCTGGTAGAGAACAGCGTCGGGCCAATTCGTGTGCTGGATGTCGGCAGCGGGGCAGGCGGCGTGCATCATGAACTGCTGCGCCGAGGCCTTGCCGCCAGCGTGGTGGCCGTCGAGGCTTCTTCGGCGTATATCAGCGCGGCCCGCATGATCAGCGAGCGGTTGGGGCAGGAAAGCCAAGTGGAATATTTGCACGGCGACTTCGCCACCGCCGCCGACGGAATCGACTCCGCTGATGCGGTAATCCTGGACCGGGTGATCTGCTGTTATCCGCATCTGAACCAGTTGCTCGGGGCGTCAGCGAGCAAAGCCGAACGATATCTGGCTCTGAGCTATCCCAGAGAGAGGTGGTGGGTACGCATTGCATTCGGGCTGTTCAATGTGTACCTGAAACTGAAGCGCAAGGATTTCCGCACTTTTGTGCATCCTCACGCGGAGGTTCACTCTATCGCGGTGCGGGATGGCCTGGAGCAGGTGCATGCGGATACGGAAGGATTCTGGCAGATTACTGTTTTTGAAAGGGTCCCCTCACACTGAAGCCGGTAGGGCCGCTTCGATTTCCACTCTCCTCACCCTATAAATGACTTTGACCCTGGGCCACGATATCGAGGCCTACCAGGTCGCTCCAGGCTTGCAGCAGACGCTTGGCAAGGGGACCGATCGCGCCGTCGCCTACGGGCAGGCCGTTAAACTTTGTGGCCGGCATGATGCAGTAGGGCGTGCTGGTGAAAAAGGCTTCGTCGGCGGTGTAGATGTCGTAGGGCTGGAAGTCGGTGATCTGGATGGGGATGTTGAGGTCGGCGGCGAGCTCGAGGACGGTCTCGCGGGAGATACCGGCGAGGGCGCCGCGGGCGTGGGGCGTCTTGAGGATGCCGTCGGCCCAGATGAAGAAGTTGCCTCCCTTGTTTTCGGTTACGTTGCCGTCCGTATCCAGAATAATGCTCTGGGCCTGCGGGTCGACCAACTTGACCTCGGCTTCGGCAAGGGTATAAGCGAGGCGGCTGCGGTTCTTGATGCGGGCGTCCAAGGCCTGTGTGGGGATGGCGCGGCTGAAGGGGGTCACGGCATGGCAGCCTTCGGTGTAGAAGCCGGCCCAGTCCTTGAGAATCATGGGCGCGGTGTTGATGATGATGGTGGCAGGGGAGCGTTGGAGGGTGGGGTCGGCCGCGGCCGCGCCCATGCCACGCGAGACATTGTGCACGATCCAGACATCTTCCTGCGGCGGTACGTGGGGCAGATTGGCTTCCAGCACTTCAAGCGTGACGACGGTCATCTCTTCCGGCGTCAATCCTGCGTTGATTCGGCTCACTTTGAGAGACTTGTAGAGGCGCTTGATGTGCCCGTCCAGTTTGAAGGGTCTGTGGCCAAACGTGCGGGTCGACTCTGTCACCGTATCGCCCAGTGTGACGGCGGTGTCGAAGACTGAGATTTTGGCCTGGTCCGGCGGGAACATCTCGCCGCTGATGTAGACGAGGTGTTTGCTGGCGTCGTGTTCCATACTTTGTATTCTCCATTCTGTCAGGTCCCAGATTCAAGACAGCGGGGCCAGTTGCTGGCCCCGCTGTCCTGTTACAGATTCACTCCTCTGCGGCGGTCGGTTCTAGAACTTACTACCTGTTCAAGACGATTGATTTACCAGACTACGCCCGAGGTAGGTGACCTTTACTCATTGATGAACCACTGCGCCGGGACGGTGGGGGTCCACTCACCTGAAATCGACCAGGTTACGACGTTGCGCAGACGGTTGTTCACGTGGGTCAACTGGCCGAATTTGGGATCGTCGACGACCAGGCCGATGGACCAGATATTGTCCATGTGGATCTCGAAAACTTCCCGCATCAGGGCGTTGCGGGTGTCCTCGTCCGGTTCACCGAGGATCTGATCGCGCAGTACACGCAGCCGCTTCACATCTTCGGGCGGCTCCGCGCCCTGTTCGCCGTCCGTATCCAGCCAGGAGGCCCAATCGGGCGCCCACTGCCAGCCGCGCATGGCGAAAGTATTCGAGTTCAGGGTCGGGTGGACAGGTCCGCCGCCGAAGTGGCCGCCGCGGGCGGACACGTCGTGCTCACCGTTATAGTGGCGCGTGCCCCAGAGCGGACCAGCCTCCGGCGTCACGGTTGCATTGATTCCGACCTCTGCCCAGTAGCCCTTAACCAACTCCATCAGATCGGGCGTTTCCGAAGGCCAGGCGGTGGTGGCGGAGATGATCAGGAGCAGCTCTTCGCCTGTCGGCCCCAACCTGAAGCCATCAGCGTCGCGCTCGGTCAGGCCGATATCATCGAGAATCTGGTTGGCCATGTCCGGGTCATGCTGCGTCCAGGACTGGAACAGTTCATCTTCACCGTGGTATGGCGGGCCCCGCAACGGCGCGATTTGGGAAGCGAAGACGCCGCCCTTGTAGATCAGCTTGATGATCTCATCGCGGTTGATGGCTACGGAGAGGGCGTGGCGGAAATTCTTGTCATTGTAGAGCTGATGCTTGGCCTCGTCCTCGGTGGTGTAGTTGAACATGATGTTGCCGTAGGCGTTGGGCATCCAGTTGGCATAGGCGAAGCGGAAGTTTCCGCTCTCTCTATTTTCTGACAGGATGGGGATATTGGCGGTGCCGAGGCCACGCACAAAGTCCAACTCACCGGCGATGACCTTGAGCAGCGCGGCTTCAGCGTCAGCCACGCGAATTTCATGTATTTCATCGATGTAAGGCAACTGGTTCCCGGCGGTGTCCACCTTCCAGAAGTAAGGATTGCGGGTATACACTTCTACCTGGGTGGGCGGTACAGTGGTCGGAATCCAGGCTGCCAGGGTCGGTTTGTCGGTGTTGATGCTGGCGTTCTTCTGGCCGAAAAGGTCCATCCAGTTGTCGAAGCTGCCCTCGCTCATCATCCCTTCAATGTCGGCATTGTCAGCATAGTCGGGATGGAACTGGGTCAGATAGTGTTTCGGGCTGGTGGTCGGTCCGCTGCGCGGCCCGCCCCAACTACCCAGATAGGTTGGGAAGAGGGCATAGGGCTTGGAGAAAGAGAACTGAACGGTGAAATCGTCGATCATCGCCAGTTCGGCCATTTCACCACCGCGGCTCAACAGTGTGGGCGGTGACGGCGTCAACTCCTCGTTGAGGATGACGTCCTCCCACCAGAACAGAACGTCGTTGGCGGTGAAGGGTTCGCCGTCGCTCCATTTAATGCCCTTGCGCAGGTTGAGCGTCAGTTGCGTATGGTCATCGTTCCAGGACCAACCTTCGGCAACGTTGGGGACGATTACGCCTTTAGGTGAATGGAGAGTCAAGGGCTCTATGACCCACCAGCCCATCTCTCCCATCGAGCGCTGACCGCTGACGGTCTTGCGCAGGGCGCCGCCGTATTTGCCGACGGCCTCTTCAGGCTTGATGACGATGGGGTTGATTGGCAGGCGTTCGGCGACGGGCGGCAGGTCGCCGCTGGCCACCATGTCGGCCAGCATGGGCGCCTCCTGGTAGGAGTCGATGCCCCCTGCGTCGGCCGGCGTGTTGTAGACTTCGCTCTGGACCTCGCGCTCACCGGCGCCGGCGGGCGGGTCGGTCAGCACGGGGCCTGTGATCGTGGCTGCCTCTGAAGAGGATGACTCCTCGGCCGCGGGCGCAGCTTCTTCGGCGGCGGTCTCAGCATCATCACTTGCAGCCGGCGCGTCTGCGGAGCCGCAGGCAGCCAACAGGAGGGACAGGATGATCAGAAGGGGAACGAGCTTGGAGACGCTCCTGGCCAGTCTTGCGCCGCGGGCAGTGCCACCACGATGAATAGACAGTTTACGTGAATACACAGATCTGCTCCTTTTGCGTGAAAGAGTACGGTAGGGGAACACGGTTATTTCTTGAAAGGCGCACCTCCTGTCAGGTTCAGCGAAAGTTGCTCACTAGAGAAGAGTAGCGTTGATCAGTTGCCGGCCCCAGTGGCGCCGGGCGCATAACCTGGAAACAGTTAGCGCAGCTAATGGCGAACGCCCTGCAGGTCCAGCTCCTCGGCGAAGTGACAACGCACGAAGTGGGGCTGGCTGCCGTTCGCGCCCGCCAGGTCGATGAGTTGGGGCTCCTCCTCGCGGCAGACATCCTGTACATAGGGGCAACGAGGATGAAATGTGCAGCCATGGGGCACATTGGAGGGGTCGGCCACATCTCCCTCCAGAATAATGCGCTCCCGCCTGCGACCGGCCTTGCCGGTTTCTACCACGGGCACGGCTGACAGCAGGGCTTCGGTATAGGGATGCCGGGGCCGCTCGAATATCGCATCAGTGCGTCCCAGTTCAACGATCTGGCCAACGTACATGACCGAGACGCGGTCACTGAGGTATTCGACAACGGACAGGTTGTGGGTGATGAACAGGTAGGTCAGATGCAGTTCGGTTTGCAGTTCCTTGAGCAGGCTGAGAATCTGAGCCTGCACCGAAACATCCAGGGCGGACACCGGTTCGTCGGCAACGACGAAGTCGGGGTCAAGGGCCAGGGCGCGGGCGATGGCGATGCGTTGGCGTTGACCGCCGCTGAAAGCATGGGGATAGCGCCGCATGTAGGTCGGGTCGAGGCGGACGCTGCGCAGAAGCTCGGCCACCCTTTCCTCCAGTTGTCGACGGCCCCTGATCAGCTTTCTGGTGACGAATGGCTCGCCAATGATTTCCAGAACGGTAAGACGCGGATTAAGGGATGAGAATGGATCCTGAAAGATCATTCCCATATGTTGTTGCACAGCGCGCAAGTCCGGCCTGGACAGTGTGGTAATCTCAATCTCTTCGCCATCGCGTTTGCGGAAGAGGACGCCACCGCCGGAAGGCTCGATCGCTCTCATCACGCAGCGGCCGGTCGTGGTCTTACCGCAGCCGCTCTCCCCCACCAGCGCCAGCGTCTCGCCCCGGTTCACATGAAAGCTGACGTCGTCAACCGCTTTCACCTCGCCGACCTGGCGGCGGAAGAAGCCTCGTACGATGGGGAAGTACTTGCGCAGATCAGAAACTTCCAGCACTTTGTCGGCCGAGGAAGGTACGTTGCTCTCCTCCGGTTGCTCCGAAGGCTGACCGGGAGAGGCGTCGGTTGCCGCATTCGCTTTGTTTGGAACAGCATCTGCTTGCGCCATGCGTTCAGTCCTGGACATACAGATGGCAGCGGACGCGATGTCCGGCGCCCAACTCAATCTGGGGCGGCATGTGGACATCGCACACGTCGGGTATGAATTCGGGACAGCGGGTATGGAAGGGACAGCCGGTCGGCCGGCGGTAGGGGCTGGGTACGGAGCCGGAGATCGGGTCGAGCTCCTGGCTGTGGCCTTCGCCCAGCTCCGGCACGGAGCGCAGGAGACCCACTGTATAGGGATGCTTGGGGTCGCGGAAAATCACATCGGCCGGCGCGCTCTCCACATCTTTGCCCAGGTACATGATCATCACGCGATCGCACAGTTCGGAAATCACAGCCAGGTCGTGCGTGATGACGATCAGCGCCATGCCCATGTCCCGTTGCAGGTCCTTCATCAGTTCCAGAACCTGGGCCTGGATCGTAACATCCACCGCGGTGGTCGGTTCGTCGGCGATAAGCAGGGCGGGATGGCAGGAGAGGGCCATCGCGATCATCGCCCGCTGTCGCATACCGCCGCTGAGGGCAAATGGGTAAGCATCGATCGTCACTTCAGGCTGGGGCATTCCCACCCGCTGCAACATCTCGATTGCCCGCTCTCTTGCTTCATCCTGACTGCACTCCTGGTGAAGACGGATAACCTCAGTGATCTGGTTGCCGATTGTGTAGACCATGCTGAAGGCCGCCATCGGCTCCTGGAAGACCATGGCGATCTCGCCGCCGCGGATCTGGCGAATCTCCTGCCCGCGGTCATCCAGTTGCACCAGATCGACTGTCTCACCGTTCTGGATCAGGGATATCTCTCCTGTGACGATCTTGCCGTTCTTGGGCACGATTCGCAGGATCGATTGGGCGGTGACACTTTTGCCGCAACCACTCTCACCGGCGATGCCAAGGGCTTCGCCGGCGTGGATATCAAAGCTGACACCGTCCACCGCCTCCAGGATTCCCTCTTGGGAGAAGAAATGGGTGGCCAGATTGTCTACGCTGAGCAGAAGAGGCGCCTGGGTCATGGGACCGTTTCGCAGTCTGATTAGATCGAAGAATAGGGATCGGCGGCATCGCGCAGGCCGTCGCCGACAAAGTTGAAACAGAGAATGGCTACTATGACGAACAGCCCCGGCGACAGCAGCCAGGGCGAGTCGGCCAGCACGATGATCCGCTGCGCGTCCTTGAGTAGTACACCCCAGCTGATCGCGGGATTCTGCAAGCCAAGACCGATGAAGCTCAGAGCGGTCTCTCCCAGAATCATGCCGGGGACGCTCAGGGTCAGCGAAGCGATGATATGGCTGGTGAAGGAGGGCAGCATGTGCTTGAAGATGACGCGCGCCTCGTTGGACCCGTTAAGCTGGGCCGCCATGACATATTCCTCCTCGCGCAAGGACATGAACTTTCCGCGCACGACGCGCGCCAAGCCCGTCCAGCCGACAAGGGACAGGATGACGACGATGCCGAAGTAGATCTGCACGACCGTCCAGGTTGGCGGCAGGGCGACGCTCAACGCCATCCACAGTGGGAGCGTGGGAATCGAACGCAGGAATTCGATGATGCGTTGGATGATCAAGTCGGTTACGCCGCCAAAGTAGCCGGAAACGCCGCCCATCACGACGCCGATCAGGAAGCTGATGGCGATGCCCAGCAGACCTACCGAAAGGGAGATACGGCCACCGAAGATGACACGTGAAAGCATGTCACGCCCCATCTTGTCGGTCCCGATCAGGAAAAAGGTGCCCTCTTCGACGCCGAGCAGATGGATGTTGCTCTCGAACAGGCCCCACAGCTCGTAGGGATCGCCGCGCACGAACAGCTTGACAGGATATTTCTGGGATGTATCCAGTTCCCAGGTCGTCCTGAAAGTGTTTTCGTCCATTTTGGATGTCATGCCGTAGACGAAGGGGCGCAACTGAAACTTCCCTTCGTCGAATAAGCGCAGCCGCTGCGGGGGCATGAACATGTAGTCAGTGTCGTGGTGTGCCGGGTCGTAGGGAGAGAGGAACTCGGCAAAGATCGCAAACAGATAGAAGATAAGAATCAAAACCAGCGAGAAGACTGCCACTTTATGCCGCACGAACTTCCAGCGGATCAGTTGCCATTGGGTAGCGACCGACAGATCTTCTTCGTCGGCGTCGATGGCGCTTTTGCTTTCTTGAAATCCTTCTTCGAGTATGGCCATAGTATTTCTACCAGTCTATCGTAGCGGCATGCAGGATCAGGTGCTGAATGTTTGTCACCCGAAAAACAGGTTTAGATGGCGCCGCGAATGCGTGGATCGAGCCACGCAAGCACGATATCGGAAAACAGCGTTCCGACAAGAGTAAGAGAGCTCAGTATCATCACAACACTGCCTGCCAGAAACATGTCCTGGCTGAGCAGCGCGCCGACGAAGAGGGGGGCGATGGTGGGCAGACCCAGGACCAAGGAGGCCAGTAACTCTCCGTTCACAAGCGTAGGCAGCGTCCAGCCGATGGTGCTGGCGACAGGGTTCATGGCGATGCGGAAAGGATACTTGAAGAGCAGCTTGCCCTCGGAGAGCCCTTTTGACCGAGCTACCATCACGTAGGGCCGCTCCAGCTCGTCCAGCAGGTTGGCGCGCATCACCCGGATCAGGCCGGCGGTTCCTGCGGTGCCGACCACCACCGCCGGCAACCACAGATGTTTCAACAGGTCGATGACTCTGGCGAAACTCCAGGGCGCGACCAGGTATTCTTCGGAAAACAGGCCGACCGCCACGTTGCCGGTGGCGACAAAGTAGTACCACAAAATCAGGAGGGCGAGCAGAAAGTTGGGCGTGGCCAAACCGATAAACCCTATCAGGGTGAAGATGTAATCACCGATCGAATACTGGCGGGTGGCGGAATAGAGACCGATAGGGATGGCCAATGCATAGGCAAAAATGAAGGATGCGACCGAGATGGCGAGACTCCAGGGAAGACGGGCGGTGATCAGTTTGGCGACGGGCTGGTTCCATTCCAGCGAGCGGCCCAGGTCACCCTGCAGGATGTTGCCAAGCCAGCGGAAATAACGCACGTAACTGGGAGCATCCAACCCGTAGCGCAGGCGCAGCGAATCGATTTCCGCCGGGTCTATCGCTTCCTGCTGCTGCAAGAGTTGATCGACATAGGCGTCCATGAAATCTCCCGGCGGCGCTTCGATGATGATGAAGGAGATTACAGAGACGACAAGCAGAGTGGGAATCATCAACAGGATACGGCGAAGGATAAAGGACAACATTTTCGGAATCGACCCGGTGTCAGTGTTTTTCCAGAGTAGCCAGATAGATCGCCGAGGGCGCAAGGCCTGATCCGCTGCCCTCGTGGCTTGAATAGTAGGAGAGCAGCGCCCGCTCCGGCCCCAGCGCGACGAAGCCGGGATAGGAGTTGTCGCCGCCGCTGGGCAGGACTGCGATGTCATGCAGGTCAGAGCCGACCAGCTCGTACAGAGCGGTGACGGGTCCATCGTCGGTATGTTTGCGACCGCCGACCAGAATCTGCTCGCCCCAACGTGTCAGGAGAGGGCCGCCGATGTGTCTGTCCAGATCGGTGCGCGTCCAGTCTTTGAAGGGGGCCCTGGAGCGGCAGAGCTGGGCCGGCCGACCGCCGGCGCGGGCGACGGCTAATAAAGTATCGTCGTCTTCAAAGAGCAGGGCGGTCTCGTCGCCATAAGCTGGCTGAATCTGGCTCAGCGGTGTCCAGGCGAAGCCGTCTCCGCCTTGAAGCAGCCAGGATTCCATCCATTCCGGCGGTTCGTCGCGACGGGCAAGAACCTCGAAATTGCGGATGCGCCGGCCGTTGAGATAGGCCGTGTCCCCGTTGGCGGCCGCGCGCCAGATGTAGTGGCCGTGCGTTCCGTCCAACATGCGCGGGCCGTGCCAGTTGGCGCCGTCTTCGCTCCAGGCGCAGAAGCCGAGATGATCGTTGACATCGCGGTCGGCGGAGTCTTCGGAATTCACCCACCAGGCGCCGGTGTAGACGAACAGGTTGTCGTTGAAGACCAGTAGGTGCGGGTCACGGACGTCGCGGTTGGCGACGTTGAAGGAGTGGACCTGTTGCCAGTCTGTCCCATCAAGGCTGGACATGACGACGATGCGCGATGAGGTGAAAAGCATGTGCCCTTCGGGGCAGCTGCGGAATGTCAGATACAGGCGATCACGGAACCGGCACAGATCGGTGAACGCATTATGATTTCCGTCATTGAACAGTTGACGTACGGAACTGACTCGGATGGAGGGCACGAAGGCGGCTCTTGCGGGAATGCACAAGTTCAGAACTGAGGACTGCTACTAGCTTAGCTAGCTGCCAGTGTGTGAATTATAGGGAAGATTTGCTTGTTGTCAAGCGTCCGAAATTTGTAGCAGGCGGGAGTATCCTCCGCGGTAGACGGTTCGGAGGAAGCTCCAAGCTACCAGCCTCGTTGGGACCTATGTGATTAGGCCGGACATTGGGAGGGTCCAAGAATGTAGTGTAAGACGTATCGTTGCCGCCAGAGAGATTCGGATTTATCTCTTATTGGTAACTGCTAAGCCGCAGACAGTGTGTGTCTTGACAGACTTTTTGTTTTCGAAGCCAATCAAGTCTTGTGATGGCGTATTCGGTTGGCAGTCGCCAGGTTGGTTGGGGCACATTGTCGGCATGCCGCGATGGTGGGAAAGAACCAGTACGGTGGGTAGCCAGGGCGGGGCGTTGCGGGGGCGCAGCCCCTGCACAAGGGAGGGCGCTTGCGCCCGACCGCCCAGAACTGCAGTGGTTAGTGGCCAGTGGAGGGGGGAGAGGGCCGCGGATCAGTCGCGGTTGAGTAGCTACCTTTTTGTGAGAATCTTGCTCACTGAAGTGCGGCGCCGAGCGAGGTGTTGGTGATCAAATCATGCGCTCTGCCAGTGCAGTCGCAGTGCACGTAGACGCAGTCGTCAATCACGATCTTGATGTTGTCGGGGTATTTCACTGCCCAGTCAGTTTGCCCCTTGCCCATTCGCCGACCCCAGTACTCACGGAATAGTACGACGCGACCGCCCGGTTCGATGTATGCCTCTGACAGCTCGGCGTGCTCGCTTGGAGGTGACCCGCCGGTGTCCCATACGCGAAGGCAGCGAAACGTTTTTTCGCCGATCGTGACATCGTATGTTCCAGCACCGATGCCAGTCCTGCCGCTTGTGCGATGGGTGCCGTCATTTTGGCGCAGATAGCGACCGTCGTCACGGACAGTACGACTCTCGCCCCGCCCCCAATCGGCCTCGAACCACTCGTCCTGGAAAGTTCGCAGCACTTTTGTGCCGCCCATCTGCTGGACAACGCCGAGCCATCTGGTCTTCTCTTCGTCGAGTGCGGCGTAGAAGAGATGGGGTCTGCCTGGAACGTCCCAGTCTTCACGTATGGCTTGCTCCTGGACTGCGATTTCGACGCAGTCCAGGTTATGGACCCTGGCGGGGCTGGTGGCGACCATCTCGGTTACTGCGCTCAGCTCGCGCGTGTCCGCCTCATAGGTGGCCTGCATGGAACGGCTGCCGGGCAAGGGAACTATCGGCCACCATTGCAGTTCGGGCAGATCGATTTGTGTGATCCTTTCGTCGCATTCGACAATGGAAATGGACGGTCTGAATGCTGGAAAGGGATGGTTGATTGACATATCGATCTCGTTCCAGTGGACAGTGGTATCGCATGCAATTGCAATATCTTACGTGCCTAACCCAGCAGGAGCCGAGCTTAGCCCATTTGGTCGAACCAAGCAAATGACGTTGCATAGCCTGATTTCTGACGTTTTGAGAAAAAATAATATCATTTTATAATAAGCTAAGTTTCCCTTGATGGCTCTTTCCTGGAGAGGAGGGCGCCACTCCCATGAAAGACGACAACGTCAATAGCTGTTGCTCCTTGCCGCCTCAAGGCTGTCAGTTAGGCAGTCCTAGAGCAAGAGATAAGGTCTATGGCGGCCGGCGCGCCGGCAGAGGGCATGGCGAAAGTAACGCTTCTCGGCATGACCTGAGGCCGCGACCACAGCTATCGTGACTTAAGCGACAAGGAGAGTGCAGAGACATGAATGAAAGCCGCCGCAAGAAGATTCTGGCCCGCGGGCGACCGGGACCGTTCTGGCCCGCGGAGCCGCTGCTGGGCGGATGGTATACCGAAGAGGAGGTGGAAGCCGCCACCAAAGCGATCCGGGACTCGATGGATCCGACCACGGTGGGCTTCGGCTTCATCTGCCCGGAGATACTGGAATTTGAAGAAGAGTTTGCCAAGTACTGCGGTGCGGCTGAAGCGATATCGATCAACGGCGCAGGAACCGGCCTGGATATGGCGATGATGTGCCTGGACCTGGAGCCGGGCGACGAGGTGATCGTACCGGCCATCAACTTCCGGGCGGCGGCGATGGCGGTGATCGGGCAGCGCGGCCAGGTGGTGTGGTCCGAGGTGGATGCGCGCACTTTCAACATGGACCCGGCAGACGTGGAGAGGCGCATCACGCCGCGCACGCGCGCCATTTTCCCCGTCCACATGAACGGGCTGTCAGCCGACATGGATGCTTTGCAGGAGATTGCCGAGAGCAATCCCCATCCGCAGCACGGTCCGCTCAAAGTGATCGGGGATGCTGCGCGAGCTGGCGCGGGCGGTTACAAGGGGACCAAGATCGGCGCGAAGGGCTGGATGACGGTGTTCAGTTTCCACACGATGAAGTTGATGACAACGCTGGGGGAAGGCGGGGCTGTCACCACAGATGACCTGGAGATCGCGCGCAGGCTGCGCGGCATCCGGCAGTTTGGTTCGGCTCATGACGGCTGGGGCACGAATTACAAGATTACCAAGGTGCAGGCCGCGGTTGGCCTGGTGCAATTACGGCGACTCGATGATATGACAGGGCAACGGGTGAAGGCGGCCAAACTGCGGGACGAACTGCTGCAGGGTATTCCCGAACTGACGCTGCCTTACGAGCCGCCCGGCTACGAACATACCTATTATCTGTACACGATGCTGGTGCCGCGTGCATGGGCCGGTGCGAAGCGCGACCGTCTCATGCAGATAATGAATGAAGAGCACGGCGTGGGGTGCGGGGTCTACAACCGGGCTGTCTATGCCGATTCATCGTTCCTTCGTGAGCAGACGGCCGGTCAGGAGCTGCCCGACTCCGACGAACTCAGCGCGCGTTTATTCTGTATGGCCTTGCATCCGCTTATGACGGAGGAGGAGAACGAGTATACGGCTGCTGCTTTGTGGGACGCGGTGGAGCGGGTGCGTTGTGAAGCGTGATAGGGATTAGAGTTCGACTTTCCGGTGAGAAAGGAGGTGGAACCCGTCACAGGCTGCTCCGTGATTGCCTTGCCGATTTCATTCTCGTGTCAGTAGGTCTTTGCCCCGAAAACAGAGAGGGACTCATGGCTGAACAGGTCGCTTGCTTTGTCGCCCAGCGCTACTTCATCCAGGGAATCGTGATTACCGGCATCAAGGGTTAGGCCGCAGTTGCTGCTATCCCGGCCGCGCCCGACAAGTCAGGTTTTCGCTGGCTTTGTGATAGCCTGGCGTCCTGAACCTCTTACAATACCCGTTTGCTTTTCCCCTTCCACACTGTATATAATGCCGGTTGCCTCGCGCAGTGCCGGCTCGTCGACCTGACACCTTGACCGCCGCCGGATCCAGTTGCTAGAACTGTTGGCGGCAGCCAGAAACAGAGTCAGCAACGATATGATCGCGTTCATCGTCCGTAGAATCCTGCTACTGATACCGACGCTATTCTTTATCACCATAGTTACATTTCTGGTGATTGAGTTGCCGCCGGGCGACTACCTGGACGCCTATGCGGCCAACCTGGCGGCAGGCGGCGACCCCGTCGACCAGGAGCGGCTCGAGGCGTTGCGCAAGCAGTTCGGCCTCGATAAGCCGGCCCCGCTGCGTTATCTGCAATGGGTGACAAATATACTGCGCGGCAACTTCGGATTCTCCTTTGAGTGGAACGTACCGGTCGAGACACTCATCTGGGAGAGGCTGGCGCTGACCTTTTTCATCAGCCTGTCTACTATTCTCTTCACCTGGATCGTGGGGTTTCTGATAGGCGTCTATTCGGCGGTCAATCAGTATTCGATTGGCGACTACATCTTCACAACGCTGGGCTTTATCGGCTTGGGTCTGCCCAATTTCCTGATTGCATTGGTGATAATGTGGTACGCATTCGACAAGTTCGGCCTGCGGTTGAGCGGGCTGTTCTCGCAGGAGTATCAGGCCGCGCCATGGAGCCTGGCCAAATTCGGAGACATGCTTACCCACTTGTGGCTGCCGCTGATCATCCTGGGCACGGCAGGCACAGCCGAGATGATCCGCACCATGCGCGCCAATCTGTTGGACGAGTTGAACAAGCCCTATGTCGAGACTGCGCGCGCCAAGGGTCTGAAAGAGCGGGTTCTGGTGCGGAAATACCCAGTGCGAGTCGCGCTCAACCCATTTGTCAGCACGGTCGGCTGGACACTGCCCAATCTGATATCGGGCGCAACGATCGTTTCGGTCGTGTTGAGTTTGCCCACCACGGGGCCGATGCTGCTGGGGGCGCTGATGACGCAGGACATGTATCTGGCAGCCAGTTTCCTGATGATGTTGAGCGTGCTGACGGTAATCGGCACGTTGGTCTCAGACATGCTGCTGGCCGTTCTCGATCCCCGTATCCGCATGGAAACGCAATGACGCTGTGGTCGGCGGCAGACCTCCAAACTCCGTATCAGTGCTGGGGAATTCCATGACGCAGGAATTTGCACAAGGGTCGGATACTATTCTTCCGGACGACCCGGAGTTTTTCGAGGTCCCGAGCGAACGGGAAAAGATCTTTGTCGCTTCGCCTCGGCAGCTGATGTGGTGGCGCTTCCGCCGGCACAGGATGGCGCTGCTGAGCGGCGTCGTGCTGATCCTGCTCTATCTGGCGGCTCTGACGTGGGAGTTTCTGGCGCCCTACGATCCATTGCGCCACGATGTGCAGTCGGCCTATGCGCCGCCACAAAGGATACGGTTTTTCGATGAGGAAGGGTTTAATTTTCAGCCATTCGTATATGGCCTGAAGGGGGCGCGCGATCCTGAGACATTCCGCAAGACTTATGAAGTAGATAAGACTGTCAAACATCCGATCAAATTCATGGTGCAGGGCGACTCTTATAAGTTCTGGGGCTTGTTTGAAAACGATCTGCATCTTTTTGGTCTCGAGGATAATGAGGGCACGGTCTTCTTGCTAGGCGCCGACCGGCTGGGACGCGACGTGCTGTCGCGTTTGCTGGCGGCGACGCGGATCTCGGTCTCAATCGGGCTGGTAGGCGTTATCCTGAGCTTTGTGCTGGGCGTTCTGATTGGCGGCATCTCCGGCCTCTACGGCGGCACGGCCGACATAGTGATTCAGCGCGTTATCGAATTTATTCGCGCCATGCCGAGCATACCGCTTTGGCTGGCACTGAGCGCGGCGATTCCCAAGGATTGGCCGGTGACGAGGGTCTATTTCGCCATCACCATCATCCTTTCCTTGATTGGCTGGACCGGGCTGGCGCGGGTGGTGCGCGGTCGCTTTCTGTCGCTGCGTGAAGAGGACTTTGTGCAGGCGGCGCGCTTTGCAGGCGCGTCGGAGGGGCGCATCATCGTGCGCCATATGACGCCCTCTTTCATGAGCCACATAATTGCTTCGCTGACTTTGGCCGTTCCTTCAATGATTCTCAGCGAGACGAGCCTCAGCTTTCTGGGTCTGGGCATGCGGCCGCCGGCGCTCAGTTGGGGCGTGCTGCTGCGAGAGGCGCAGAATTTACAGGCGGTGGCGCTGGCGCCGTGGCTGCTCGCTCCGGGGCTGCTGGTGGTGATCGCGGTGCTTGCTTTCAATTTCGTAGGCGACGGGCTGCGAGATGCCGCTGATCCTTATGCCCGGTAGTGGGTCAGGATAGAAAAGCAGCCCTTTGGGGAGCAAATTCCCGAGGGAAACAGTTCAGTTCAGACAGGACAGGAAAAAATGACTGAAACAGTGGTAGACCCGGCAGAGGTAGAATTCTTTCAGAACAACGGCTATATTCAGTATCACAACTTCCTTTCGCTAGAGGAGGTCGCGTCACTGCGGCAGGCATTGGATGACGCGGTCGCCATTCAGCGGGAGCGAATCGTTGGCGCCGAGAAGGGCGGACGCGAATCCGAGGACTATGAACGAGTCTTCAATCAGATGATCAACCTGTGGACCGACTATCCACAAGCGAAAGAGATCGCGTTTCACCTGCGTTTGGGCGAATACGCGCGCCAGTTAAGCCGCTGTCATCATGTGCGCATCTACCATGACCACGCGATGATTAAGCCGCCGGGCCAGGAAAGCAAGCAGACCAACTGGCATCAGGACGCCCCCTACTGGCCAATGGATCCGGTGGGCGCGTTGTCGGCCTGGATAGCGTTAGACGATGTCAGCGTCGAAAACGGCTGCCTGCACTTCGTTCCGGGTTCGCACAAGCACGGCCGGCTGGAGCCAATCAACCTGACAGACGATGACGATAGCGTGGTCGACCGATTCAAGGAGCAGGGCTACGCTGTGCCGGAGCCGGTGGCGATGCCGATGCGCGCAGGCGGCGTTACTTTTCACCACGGATGCACCTTTCACTATGCTGGTCCTAACCTTACGGACAGGCCGCGGCGGGCCTTCGCCATCATCTACATCCCGGACTATACCCGCTTTACGGGAGGGAAGGACGCGGCCGGGGCTGCGGAGGAGATGGAGGTGGGCGGCCCTTGGGAACACGAGATTCACCCGATTGTCGCAGGGCGTTGAACTACATCAGAGATGGAATTGGCGCGTGCGGACAGCATAATCCGGGTCATTCCTGGAAAAGCCTATGGTGTCGACGGTGCTTTCCGATCAATGCAATTTGCAATTTAGTGGAGACAAGATTCACATGGGTTTACTAAAAGTAATAGTAGAAAAGCATGAAGACGGCTTTGTTGCCTATCCTTTAGGTCTAAGAGGAACTGTGGTGGGGGAAGGGGATTCCTTCGAGGAGGCGGTAGCCGACGTCACTTCTGCGATTAAGTTTCACATTGAGACTTTCGGGGAAGAGGAACTGGAGACAGATGGACCCATTCTGGATGTTTTCATTGCTGAAGCCGACGTTGCTGTTTGATGGGGCGCTTTCCAGCCGATGCACCAAAGCGAAGAGTGATCAGTACTATGGAAGCCCTCGGTTTTCGTATGGTTCGGACTGGAAACCACATTGCCATGGAACGCAAAAACAGTGATGGGAGCCGAGATACTTTGACGTTGCCGAATCATCGTCGTATCAAAGGTTCAACTTTGCGCCGAATTTGCACGCAGACTGGAATTTCCAGAGAAGAGTTTCTGGAGGAGTACATGAAAGCGTGATCGAGTGCAAGGCGTTTCCTTCAATTTTGCGCACAGCAGGGGAACGAGAGTTGCGATCTGAAGAAGGGTCTTTCTCTGGCCGACTCTTGCGCCTGAGTTAGTGATTGTAATCTAAACATTCAAAACCCGTATCATAGCGGTTCAAGACCAAGAAGGGAAGACACTATGCAAGAGAAGGGACTCGTTAACAAGACACGCTCAACCGGGCGTGGGCCGACAATTTGGCTGGCGGGACCACCGGCGGACCTGGAAGAGTTCATGCCGCTAGGCATCGCCGGCATCGTCACCAACACGGTGGTGCTCAATCAATACGCAAAGCCGTACGGCAGCGTAATTGCGCTAATCGAAGCCTATCTGGAGATGACCGATAAGCCGGTCGTGATGGAGATCGACGGCCATTCGGTTGAGGAGCTGCTGGCGGTGGGCAAGGTCTTCACCGATATGTCGCCGCAGATCATCCTCAAGATTCCGTGTACGCTCAATGGGTTGAAGGCGTTCAGCATACTCAGGCAGGAGGGGGTCGAAACATTTTGCACAACGGTCTTCTCTCTGAACCAGGCCGCAGCCGTTGCCCAGAGCGGCGTTGACCATATACTGCCATTCTGCGACCCGGTGCGCGAGATGGGCGGCGATCCGACCAAGCTGATCCGCGACTGTGCGCACATGTTCAGAGGCTGGGACGACCGGCCCTACATCATGGCTGCACTGGTACGCTCGGTGGAGACGGCGCACGCGGCCTTCCGAGACGGGGCCGACGAACTGGTCACGATGTGGACGGTCTACCGGGACATGCTCGACCACCCGCTCACTGACCACTGGAACAAGGTCTTTCTTGACGAGTGGGTCGACATGCACGAGAACGGGCTGTTGGCCGGCGTTCCGGTTGAGGAGCATGACTGATTGGTGTGCAGTCGCTCAGACATCTGGCATTGCAGAATTGCGGCAAATATGTAGAATATAACAGAATGCAAACGAAGGCGAAGAGAATCACTAAGCCCCTGTCACGTGCGAAGACAAAACTCTAGGAGGGAGAACATGGCACAAGTCGCCGCGGAGAGGGAAGGGCTGACAGATGGCATGCCACGCGATGAGCGCGGCTATTGGCAGCCGGATGGAATCAAGTCGCCAAATCCAATTTTTGTCTGGCCGCCAAAGCCGGTTGAGATCGCTAAGTGGTTATTCAACTACATGTTCCCGTGGAATCTCATTTATATGGCCATTGCCGCGCTGACTGTCATATACCTGCAGCCAGAAATGGCCCGTATGAAAACGTTCAGCGCCGACTGGGTCCTATACATCTTTTTCCGCAACCAGATCATGCTTATCCTCATCGTCAGCGCTTGGCACGTCTGGCTGTGGGGACGCAAAAAACAGGGCTTCAAGCTGAAGTACACACCTGACTGGATGGGAAAGGGAAAGAAACAGTTCCTTTTTGGCAACCAATTGTACGACAACATCTTCTGGAGTTGCGTCAGCGGGGGTACGATTTGGACGGCATACGAGGTCTTTACGCTCTGGCTCTACGCCAATGAGTACATCCCCTACCTGGACCCGCGTGGGCACCCGGTATGGTTCGTGGTTGTGCTGTGTTCCATCAGCATTTGGCGGACTTTCCACTTTTACTGGGCGCATCGGATACTGCACTGGCCGCCACTTTACAAGGCTGGACACTTTCTGCACCACCGCAACATCAACGTCGGCCCGTGGTCCGGGCTGTCGATGCACCCAATCGAGCATATCTTCTACTTCAGTTGCGCTGCGATCCACTGGATTATCCCATCGCACCCGATTCATGTAGTCTTGAACCTGCAGCACGCCGCCCTCACACCGGCGCAGGGACATGTCGGCTTTGAAGCGGTTGTTGTCAACGGCAAGTACAATTTGTCCGCTGCATCCTACTTCCACCAGTTGCATCATCGTTACTTCGAATGCAACTATGGTGAACAGGACATGCCGTTCGACTACTGGTTCGGCACGAGTCACGACGGCTCCTCCGAGGGGCACGAAAAGATGCGTGCGAAGCGACTCGCCCAGCATAACATTCGGACTTCTGCGGTTTGAATCCGGTGGAAAGAAATCTGAATGCCGCCGGCTTCCACCACCCGGTCGTACGGTGGCATTCAGAATTGAAGTATTCGTCTGGCATTTTACCCGACTGCAATCATCCGCAGAAGGCCCAAGCCGATAGCCACCCGGTCGAGGAGCTTCCGGCGGTCGGCAAGGCCTTCACCGACATGTCGCCGCACTTCATCCCCAAGATTCCCTGCGCGCTCAACGGCCTTGGGGCCGCTATCGGTCGCTGACAGGAAGGCGTCGAATCCATTTTCGCCGGGATCCCATTTTTGACAGAGGAAAGAGCAGTTGCTCAGGACGGAGTTGACCAAATCCTGCTCTTCTGCGACTCTGGGCGCGAGATGGGCGGCGACCCGACAAAGCAAATCCGCGACTTTGCGCGTATGATTGAGGGCTGGGACGACCGGCCCTACTTCATGGCCGCGCTGGTACGCTCGGTGGAGACGGGCCACGCCGCCTCAGGCGACGGTGTCGACGAGTTAATGTTGATCCCATTTCAAACCACGAACATTCGCAATTACTCCGAAATTGGAGCTAAGGAGTTTCATTTGCATGCTTGAAATTCACAAGCTCTTGGTCTCATTTGGGATCTAAAGTTAGTTACAATGTGGACAGTCAACCGCGACATGCTTGACCACCCGCTGACCGACCACTGGAACAAGGTCTTTCTTGACGAGTGGGTCGACATGCACGAGAGCGGGCTGTTGGCCGGCGTTCCGGTTGAGGCACAGCATAGCTTAACGCGCTGCCGAACGTAATTCGTGATTGCGAAAATAAAGTATGTCAGTACAATGGGGCAGAACCCAATCGGACAGAATTTGTAATTCACAGACGCTTAAGACCACCGAGCCTGGACTCTAGGAGGGGGATCATGGCAGACATTAGCGCTGAAAGGGAAGGCTTAGTCGATGGTATGCCGCGCGACGCGCGCGGGAACTGGCAGCCGGAAGGAGCCAAGTTGCCGAATCCCATTTTCGCCTGGCCGCCGAAGCCGATGGAAGTGGCGAAATGGTTGTACAACTACCTCTTTCCCTGGAATTTCATCTACATGCTTATCGCGGTGCTGACCGTCGTCTATCTGCAACCGGAAATGGCCCGCATGAAGACGTTCAGCGCCGACTGGATACTGTTCATCTTCGCGCGTAACCTGATCATGTTGACTGTGATCGTCAGCGCCTGGCACCTGTGGCTTTGGGCGCGCAAATCGCAGGGATTCCAGTTCAAGTACACGCCGGACTGGATGGCGAAAGGGAAGAAGCAGTTCCTGGCCGGCAACCAGCTGTTTGACAACATCTTCTGGAGTTGCGTCAGCGGCGGCACAATCTGGACGGCCTACGAGGTGGTCACACTTTGGATGTACGCCAATGAGTACATTCCCTACCTGGACCCGCGTGCGCATCCGGTTTACTTTGTCCTCATGTTGTGCGCCATTCAAATGTGGAGGCTGTTCCACTTCTACTGGACACACCGGATTCTGCACTGGCCTCCGCTCTACAAGGCCGGGCACTATCTGCATCACCGCAACATCAACGTCGGCCCTTGGTCGGGGCTGTCGATGCACCCGATCGAGCACATCCTCTACTTTAGCTGTGCCGCCATTCACTGGATCATTCCGTCGCACCCGATTCACGTGGTGATGAACCTGCAGCACGCCGCGCTTACACCGGCGCAGGGTCATGCCGGCTTTGAGGCGGTCGTCATTAACGGCAAGTACAACCTGGCAGGGGCATCCTATTTTCACCAGTTGCATCACCGCTATTTCGAGTGTAACTACGGCGAACCTGACATGCCATTCGACCACTGGTTCGGCACCAGCCACGACGGCTCGGCAGAGGCGCACCAGGAGATGCGGGCCAAGCGATTTGCCCAGCACAAGATCCGGACCTCTGCTACGTAACCCTGAAGGCACCGGTGTCGACAGCTACAGTAGTATCGCATCAATGGAGATAAGATGACCCAACCTACGCGAATAGGCATCGTCGGCTGCGGCAGCGTAATGCAGCGTCCTTACATGAGGCTTATCCAACCGATGCGGGCCGTGGGGACGGTTGACGTTACTATTGCCTGCGACGTAAGGGAAGAGGTACGGGAGGTAGTTCAGGACAGGCTTGGCATCGAGCGATTCACGACCGACTACGAGGAGGTTATCGATTCCGAAGAGGTCGATGTGGTGATGGTATTGACCTCGATGCGAGAGCATGGACCGATCACGCGTGCGGCGCTGGCGGCGGGCAAACACGTCCTGGTGGAGAAACCGATGGCGGTGACCCTGGAGGAAGCGGCAGAGATTGTTGAGATGGCCCGGCACAGCCCGGGCCTTCTTGTTTGCGCTCCACATGTCGTCCTGAGTGCCACCTATCAGACGATGTGGCGCCACATTCACGGCGGCGATATCGGCAAGGTATTGATGGCGCGCGCACGCTACGGCCATTCCGGGCCCGATTGGAGACCGTGGTTCTATCTCGAGGGCGGCGGCGCGCTATTTGACCTGGGTGTGTACAACATCACCTGCCTGACGGGCTGGCTGGGACCGGCCAAGCGCGTCATGGCAATGACCGGCGTGGCGATTCCTGAACGGGTCGTGGGCGGTGAGATGATGCGGGTGGAGGCCGAGGACAACGCCCACGTTCTTATTGATTGGGGCGATTCCGTGTTCGCGGTTGTGACAACAGGCTTCACTATGCAGAAGTATCGCAGCCCGGCTCTCGAGGTCTATGGCAGTGAGGGCACAATTCAGATGATGGGCGATGACTGGAACCCGACCGGATATGAGTTGTGGCGCAACGATGTAGGCGCCTGGCAGATACACGAAGGTACGGACCGGGACTGGCAGTGGACCGACGGTCTGCGCCACCTTGTAGACTGTATCCGCAACGACAAGACCCCAGTTGTCACGCCGGAGCACGCTTTTCATGTTCTTGAAATCATGCTGAAGGCGCAGGAATCGGGCGGCGACGGGCAAGCGAAAACGATAGAGAGCTCGTTCACGCCGCCTACATTCGAGGAAGAGCCGGAGGAAGTGGCACCGCACAAGATTCACGACTGGACGCAGCGCTGATGCGTTATTCGGCCTCGCCGCGGCCTACTTTTGAAGGCCCGGCGCACATCCCGTACGAGACGGTTACGCGGCATCTCTGGGGCGATGAGGAATCGGGCGAGGTGGCGGACTGGATATATGTGTCCAGCGCCAAGATTCACCAGTTGGTCTTTGGCCTGGCGCCCGGCGGGGCATTTCGACACTCGGATTCCTTTCGAACCATCTTCGCCGCCGATGAGGTAATGTACGTTCTCAGTGGGGTGATGGCGCTGAGCAATCCAGAAACGGGCGAGGTGCATCGGGTCAATCCGGGAGAAGCTGCTTTTTTTCGCCGCGACACGTGGCACCATGCATTCAACTTCAGCCCGGAACCGCTGCGTGTGATCGAGTTTTTTGCGCCGCCGCCTTCGCAGGGCACGTCGGGTTCATATGCGCAGACGAAGCCAAACCTGACGGCGCCGAAGTATTCGCAGGATCAGTGGATTGGACGGTGGCCGAAAGCGCAAGCTGAAGCGGAGGCCAAATTCACCATCCAGGTAGTGCGCGAGCGGGACTTGCTGTGGCGGTTGGAGGGGAAGAATCAGCAGCTCCTGGTGGGAATCCTGGCCGCGACCGAGCATTTGACGGTTGGGAGGATGGCGTTGCTGGCGGGACAGCGCAGCGACGTGGAAGTGCATGCCGGCGATGAGAGTCTGTATCTGCTTGAAGGCGAGCTGAACGTGCGCGTTCCTGAAAACGATGGGCCGCGCTGGTTTGAGCTCAGTCCCGGCGACGGCTTCTTCGTTCCGGAAGGAACACCCCACCAGTATTACAACGTGTCGGGCGCGCCAACTTCGTTTTTGTGCGGGATCGCGCCCAGGTATTCGCCTGATATTCCGGACCAGTTCGCCAATGGCAGAGAACGATAGACCGGCTGCCTGTGCCATTGGACTGGATGTTGGAGGCACTAAGATCGCGGCCGGACTCGTCGCCCACCCGACCGGCGCTGTTCTCGCCCGCCAGACAGTTCCCACGTTGCCGCGGCGAGGAGGCGAGGCGGTTCTGGGCGACACGCTGGGGCTTGCCGAGAGCATGATGGCAGAGGCCAAGCGGAGAAATCTGGAACTGCTGGGGATTGGTGTCGGCGTACCGGAACTAGTGGGGCCGGAAGGGAAGATCAACAGCGCGCACACGCTCGAGTGGCAAGGCGAACGGGTGCTGGCTTCATTCTCCTCGCTGGCGCCGGCCGTGGTCGAATCGGATGTGCGGGCAGGGGCCCTGGCCGAGGCGATGTTTGGGGCCGGGCGGTCGTACAGGCTGTTCGTCTATGTGACGGTAGGGACTGGCATTTCGAGCACACTGGTTCAGGATGGTCGACCGTTTGCAGGGGCACGCGGCAACGCTCTGATCATGGCCAGCAGCCCGTTCACGGTGGAGTGCAGTTCTTGCGGAACAGTCCTTAGTCCCATTCTGGAGGAGTTCGCGAGCGGCCCTGCTTTGGTAGCGAGATATAACCGGCACAGCTCGCGAAAGGTGACACGGGCCGAAGATGTAACGGCAGCCGCGGAGGAAGGCGACGACGCGGCAATAGATGTTGTCAGGAGTGCCGGTGAAGCCCTTGGCAACAGCGTAGCGTTCCTGGTAAACGTTATGGATCCCGAGGCGATCGTGGTTGGGGGCGGACTAGGGACGGCTGGTGGGCCTTACTGGGATAGCTTTGTGGCTTCAACGCGGGCACACATCTGGGCGGAGAGCAGCCGCGGGCTGCCGATTCAGCCGGCGGCGATGGGCGCTGATTCAGGGCTGGTCGGCGCGGCGGCAGCCGCGTTTCACAAACTGGGTGAAGGAGTTTGAACGGGGTTAGAACTGAACACCTGCAGTGCATGACAGGGGTATTAAAGGTTCGATCTGGTAGCGGCTGAATAGACATCAAGCCGGTCTTCGAGAATTGAAACAAATAACCCATTTCAGGAGGAAGAGATGACGAAGCGAATGAATCGACGCGATTTTCTGCGCCTTTCGGCAACCACGGCCGGCACCGGACTGCTCGCGGCCTGCGTTGCACCGGCGGCAGCCCCGAGCGACTCGGGGGACTCGATGGCCGAAGAGCCGATCGAGATCAGACTGGCTGAGGGAAGTTGGGTCGGTCCCGAAGGGATCGCATTTTGGACCGACGAAATTATTCCCGCTTTCGAGGAGGGGCATCCAGGCATCAGCGTGACGTTCGAAAACGCCGAGTCGCCCGATTACGCCGACAAACTCTATACGCAGTCGGTCGCTGGTGACGCTCCCGATGTCATGTTCGTCTGGGGCGGTGTGAATTATAACCTGATGCAGAAGGGGCAGTTCCTCCAGTTGGATGATTATTTTGACAGTGAGGACCTGGAGGATTTCTATCCAGCAAAACTGGATGCCCACCTTCTGGACGGGAAGCTGTACGGCATGCCCAAGTATGTGTCGACTGCAGTGATGAGCTATAACAAGGACATTCTGGACGAGGCCGGCGTTGAGTATCCTGATGGGACCTGGACTTGGGACGATTACCTGGTTGCATACGACGCTACGACCAAGCGCGACGACAGCGGCGACATTGTCCAGTGGGGCAGATACGTCGCCCAACAGTACATGGAACATTACGTCTGGATGAACGGCGGAGAATGGATGAATGCCCCCTTATTCGGCACGAAATGTCTGCTTGACAGCGAAGAAGCCATTGCTGCACTCAAGTACAACCACGATCTAATCTACGGCAGCAACCAGGTGGCTCCTATCCCCGGTTCGATTCCAGAAGTCGGCTGGCACAATGTCTTTTCGACCGGGAAGGTAGCGTTCGCAGAAGCCCACAGTTGGACAGTCACGAACTATATTCGCGAAAACGACTTCAATTGGGAATATACCGATCTGCCTTTATCGCCCGATGGAGGCAAAGCCGGGATCACGTTCGCCGACGGCTATGGGGTCGCCAGGGCCACGCAGGAGCCGGACGCGTCGGTTGCGATGGTGAGGTTCCTGACTGGGCCTGAAGCGCAGAAAGCGATGGCGTTAAGTATTGTCGGTCTGCAGCCGACGCGGCGCAGCGTCGCGGGTGAGGTCTGGGATGTGGATTCGATGGGAGCGCAAGCCGGCTATGACGTGGCAGCTTTCACCCGCATCATGGATTATGCCCGGCTCGACCCTGCCTTCCAGGAAAATGATAAGGTAAACTCAGAGGTCTTCAACCCGATCTGGGACCAGATCTGGATTACGAATGAAATCGGCCTGGAGGAGGGCGTGAATCTGATCGTGCAGCGCATCGACGAGATTTTCGCCTAGCAGCGAGGCAAATGTTCAGCTCAGAAAGACTTAGCATCTGGGCTCACCGGGTGCAAGTCAAGACTCGAACTTTGTTAGCGCCAGGCCGGCGGGTTGCCTACCGCTTGCTTGTTGGAAAGATTCGCTAACGGTGACGCGTTGGCCTGGCGTGCAGTACTGAGACGAGAGTCTCCTGGGAACCGGTGAGGAAACCTGCGCAACCCTCACATCCTTCGTTTGGAGGCCGGTAGAAGTTGCACAGATTCCCGGTTCTACCTGTAGTTTTAACGGTGATGGTGGAAGCCAAATAATAATTCTAAGGCAACCGCCAAAAATTTTTCCTACGTGTAAATCAGGAGGAAACAAGGCTAACAGAATAAACCGACGCGATTTTCTGCGCTTGTCGGTAACGACAGCAGGCGGAGGGCTGCTTGCGGCCTGCGTTGCCCCGGCGGCCGTCCCTGCAGATTCGGGGGCGTCGATGTCCGAGGAGCCTATCGAGATCAGGCTGGCAGAAGGCAGTTGGGTGGGTCCGGAGGGGATCGCGTTCTGGACGGACGAAATCATACCCAGTTTCGAGGAAGGGAATCCCGGCATTAACGTGACTTTCGAAAACGCCGAGTCGCCCGACTACGCCGACAAGCTGTACACGCAGGCGGTGGCAGGCGATTCCCCCGATGTCATGTTCGTTTGGGACAACATCAATTATAACCTGTTGCAGAAGGGCCAGTTGCTGCAGTTGGACGACTATTTCGACAGTGAATACCTGGAGGACTTCTATCCGGCGCTGGTCAAGGCCCATCTCCTGGATGGACAGTTGTTTGGAATCCCCAAGTATGTGTCTACGGTGGTGATGGCCTATAACAAGGATATCCTGGACGGGGCGGGGGTCGAGTATCCCGATGGAACCTGGACCTGGGACGACTACCAGGCGGCATACGAGGCAACGACCGTGCGGGATGACAGTGATAATATCGTCCAGTGGGGAAACTATGTGGCCCAGTCGTTTATTCAGCATTACGTCTGGATGAATGGCGGCGAGTGGATGAACAGCGAGATTTTTGGTACGCAATGCCTGCTGGACAGCGAGAAGGCTCTGGAGGGTCTCAGGTTCAACCACGACCAGATTTACGGCAGTTATCCTGTATCGCCAGTTGCCGGCTCGATTCCTGAGATGGGCTGGTACAACGTCTTTTCAAGTGGAAAGGTGGCGTTCACGGAATCTCACAGTTGGACAGTCACCAACTACATTCGTGAGAACGACTTTGCGTGGGACTTCGTAGATCTACCTGTGGCGCGCGATGGTGTCAAGGCAGGCCTTACCTTTTGCAATGGCTATGTCATAGCAAAGAAGACGCAGGAGCCTGACGCGTCTGTCCAGCTGGTGGAGTTCCTGGCTTCGCCGGAGGCCGAGGAAGTAATGGCGTTGAGTATTGTCGGCCTGCAACCTGCACGGCGCAGCGTGGCAGGTGATGCCTGGGACGTGAAATCGATGGGGGCGGAGGCCGGCTACGACGTGGCTGCTTTCTCCCGTATCATGGATCATACGCGGCTGAACCCTGCCTTCCAGGAAAACGAGAAGGTCAACTCGGAGGCATTTGGCCCGATCTGGGACCAGATCTGGGTGACGGGTGAAATCGGATTGGAGGAAGGGGTTAATCTGATCGTGGAGCGAATCGCCGAGGTTTTTGCCTGATAGCGTTGAATTTCGAGGAGTGAGAAAGAGGGGAGATTAGGGCTTTGCTTGGTCGCAGCCTGCGTCAGTGGTCTTGGTCTCTCCACTCTCTCCTCCAATCTTGCGGCTCGAATTCGGATAGGGGATCTTCTATATGAGCGCCCAAGCGCAGAGCGGCCAAACTGCTTTGACAAGAATACTCTCTTCGAATTTCTGGTCGCGACGTACATTGCGCCAGAGGGAAGAGTTAATCGCCTATCTCCTTGTCTCACCGTGGGTGATTGGATTCCTGGTATTCATTGTCGGCCCGATGCTGACCTCCCTGGGCTTGAGCTTTACTGAAACCGACCTGTTCACGCTCGAGTTTGTGGGTATCGAGAACTACACCAAGCTCCTCTCCTTTGACACGACGCGAACGCTCTTCTGGACAACGCTTTACAACACGGCCTATTACGTCTTCCTCAGTATCCCTCTGACGATCAGCGTTGGATTCTTCATCGCCGTTCTGCTCAACCAGAATATTTCCGGGCAGCCCACCTACCGGATCGTTTACTATCTGCCTGCAGTTATTCCCGGCATCGCGACTTCGCTGCTGTGGCTGTGGCTGTTTCAGCCGGAGTTCGGGCTGATCAACTGGGCGCTCTCGCTGGTCGGAATCGAAGGGCCGCGCTGGCTGTTCGACAGGAGTACGGCCAAGATGGCGCTGGTTCTCATGAGCGTGTGGGGCGCGGGCTCCAATATGCTCATCTTCCTGGCTGGGCTGCAGGGCATCCCGACCGAGCTTTACGAAGCCGCGACCATTGACGGGGCAGGCATTTGGCGACGCTTCCGCAATATCACGATCCCGATGATTAGTCCGACTTTGTTCTTTGTGGTGGTCACGCAGATTATTTGGTCGTCACAGGTATTCACGAACGTTTACGTGATGACCGAGGGCAAGGGTGGACCTGCCAACGCCACGCTCATGATGGTTCTATATCTGTATCAGGTGGCCTTTCGGCAGTATCGAATGGGATATGCCAGCGCCTATGCCTGGATCTTCTTCCTGATCCTCCTGACCTTTACACTCCTGCTCTTCCGATCGTCCAAGGCGTGGGTCTACTATGAGACAGAGATCGGAGGGCAGAGGTCATGAGCGGCGCGGCTATTGGAATTGGAACTGCGCGTGCAAGCGTCAAGCGAAGCCAGAGAGCTCAATCAATCCTGATCCACACGGTACTCATTGCCGGCGGGATCATTGTCATGATTCCCCTGGCTTGGATGCTCTCCACATCGCTCAAGCCGCCACACCAGATTACGAAGTTCCCGCCGATATGGATTCCGGAGCCGTTCGTGTGGTCGAACTATTATCGGGCGGTGACGATCTTCCCGGTGTCATTCGTGGTTTTTGTCCGCAATTCGATGTACATGAGCCTGATGATCACGCTGGGAACCGTTCTCTCCAATGCGATTGTTGCCTTTGCCTTCGCCCGACTGACCTTTCGGGGAAGCCGTGTCCTGTTCATCATTGTCCTGAGTACAATGATGCTGCCTCAACAGGTAACGATGATCCCTCTCTTCATTCTGTTTTCCAAGTTCGGGTGGATAAATACCTACAACCCTTTGATCGTTCCGCACTTTTTCGCCAATGCTTATTTTGTCTTTCTTTTGCGCCAGTTCTATACCACCATCCCGCGCGAGCTGGACGACGCCGCGCGAATCGACGGCTGCGGCGTGATAGGGCTATTCATTCGTATACTGTTGCCGCTGAGTAAGCCCGCACTGGGCATCACCGCCATCTTTGCCTTTTCCTGGGCATGGAACGAGTTTCTGGGGCCGCTGATATATCTGAGCCGGATGGAAACTTTTCCGCTGGCGATCGCGCTCTCATTCCTGAGGGCTGCGCACGGCGTGTTGTGGTCCGAACTGATGGTGGTCTCCTTCATCGCGATGCTGCCACCGGTACTCCTTTTCTTCGTTGCACAGAAGCACTACATCCAGGGCATTGTGATAACGGGCGTAAAAGGGTAGCCCTCCAGTCCTTCAACTCATACACCTCCGACCGGAAAGGAGCCGAAAATGATCTTCAGACCCAGCATTGTCGCGCGTATGTGGGATACCTGGCTCTATTACCATGAGGGCAAACATTACCTTTTCTATTTGCACAATTCGCGTGCTGACGTGCGATGGGACGGTATGAGCGTGGCGGTATCGGACGACGGCGTCCATTTCGACGACCACGGCCCCATCATTCACAAGGCGGATGACGCGGTCTGGCTGGGAACCGGCATGGTTTGGCGGGTGGATGATAAGTTCATGCTCAACTTCTCCGAGGAACGCGCGGGCGTACAGGAGATCTTTTTTGCGGAGTCCGATGACCTGCTTAACTGGACGCGCCTGCCGGATGAGGAGTACATCTGCCTGGCCGATTCACGCTGGTACGCCGACGACCCGACGTTCACGAGCCAGCGCTGGGACTGCATCTGGGCGCTGCCGCGCGAGGAGGGCGAGGGTTATATCGGCTTTCTGACGGCGGTGGCGCGGCACGGTCCGGCGGGTTTGTGCGGGACGGCCGGGTGCGTCGTGTCGGATG
>Ga0209544_1000426_pt1 | contig 60474 bp, 49 predicted proteins | sample MesohylPK_FD_187297 | JGI IMG/M metagenome (GOLD analysis project Ga0209544, IMG submission 187297) | Host-associated microbial community of the marine sponge Aplysina aerophoba from Gulf of Piran - sponge mesohyl, lysed by proteinase K... | ecosystem: Host-associated > Porifera > Sponge >... | reverse complement strand
CGAAACACCGCCATTTCCGTCCTACGATTCGCAGGATACACAAAAATCTCGAAAACGCTACGACACTTCGCTGACACTCCTAAACTCGCAGTTAACCTCATCCATGGATAACTCTTAAAACTGAACCCCTCTGATGATGACCCCCGAACAACGTTATCTGTTTGATGTTACCGGATACCTTCATCTAAAGAATGTTATGAGCGATGAAGAACTGAAAGCGGCGCAAGAAGCCGCAAATGAATATATCAATACGCCTACCGAAGAACTTCCACCCGGATTTGATTCCAGTGAAAAAAACCTTCCAAATGGTTTTGCCTTTGCGAAACCCTTAGAGGCACTCACACTGCACCGATCAACATGGCCCATCATCAAAGAACTAACAAATAATAAACCCCAACTGCTGCGTGGAACTATGATTGCGGATCGGGCGGGTGTGTCAGAGTCGGCGGAAGGACTCCGCTTACATTGCGCACGAGAAGATTTTGGATGGCACTGCAACCGTTATGAGGTGCGAAACGGTCGAATTTTTTGTGACGATTTTGTCATTTTTCCCTACCTGTACGATGTACATCCCGGAGATGGTGGGTTGTTGGTCGTTCCCGGTACGCACAAGACTCTTTTTGATCGTCCTGAACACCTCTACAACAACGGAAGGATTGAAGATGCCGATGATATTCCAGAAGGGGTCGTTAACATCACGCCAAAGGCAGGGGATTTCGTCATCATCTCTGAACTCTTGACGCACGGTGCGTTGCCTTGGAAACCGAAAGATCGCTATCGTTGTGTCCTGACCTTACGCTACAGACCGCAACACCGTGGTGAGAGCCGGGTGTCGGAAGAGGTGAGGGCACGCTTATCGCCTGAAACACTGGAACTCATCTCCCAAGCGGGCCACTATGAGACGAAAGAGATTGTCAAAAAAGACGTTGTTACGTTGACGTAATTGGGGTTATAAACCCCTCCCACAAATGAGTCATTAGATTTGAGTTAATTGACAGGTCTCACTGCTGGAGCACCGTGCTGTTCACACCATGGAACGAGTGGGTTTTCACCACCACCCGGATGATATTCTTTCGTCTTCTTGAAGGATTCCCCAACCAAATACTGCTCCAGTGGCGACAACTTATCCAACAAATCCTGTTCCTGTGTCCGATAGTCCATCGGCATCACCCAACGGTAACCGTAGCCGAACATTACAGCCTTGCGGGTCTGGTCAGTTAGGTTTGTTGCCCCTGCATGAAAAATACGATTCTCAAACAGTAGGCAATCGCCGGGTTGTAGGCTCGGTTCGAGTGCCCCCTCTGGATCCACCTGTCCTTCTGGAATAGGGACCCGTTCAAGGAGATGATTACTACCCGGAGCGACAAGTGTTGCCCCGGAGTTGGGTTCACTCAGGTCGGTGAAGTAGTAGGCACATTTTAGCAAAATGCGTGGTAACTTGTGCCCATGTGTTCTTGTTGCGATGGCGTAGTCGCGGTGCCAACCCGGCGCGCGTGTGGTATCGGGTGTCCCTGGCGGATCGGGGTGTTTGTATATCAGGTGTGAGGTCATCAGTTGCAAGTCGGTACCGAGAAGTTGCACCACAACGGGCAAGATGGTTTTCTGCGCGATTAGGGGAATGAAGGCATCGTCAATAGAGATACAATTTCGGAAGCTGTCGTATAAGTTGTTAGAGCTATGTTGGCGATTCTCGAACCGATCGCTTGTCATGAGTCGATCACTGACTTCAATCAGTTTTTCGATAGTATCCGAATCCAGCACGTTCCGTACGATGAGATAGCCATTGTCGTCAAAATGACGTATGTCTTCATCAGAGAGTGGATACCAATCTATATCAATCGCTGCTTCGTTTGTGCACATCATTGATTTCCTCTTATGTTTATAGAGAAGTATAGACTCATGTGCCTATTGAAAATTAATGTTGTCAATTAAAGATAGCAAGAGGATTTTCAAAATCTTCCGCTCTGATAACAATAGAGTCAGGAGGCAATCCTTTTATCTTTACACTTGTTCCAGATGTCAAGTCGGTTAATTCAACAGAAGGTCTGCCTTGTCCGTGTTGTTCGGATCTAACTTGAAGACGGTCAACGAGCATTTCCTGCAATATTTGTATATCATTCACGAAACTTACTCTGCCCCCCACAATCTCTTCCTGAATCGTGTTCATGGTATCAATTGTCCTGTCGAAACTGGAAACCGCAATGCCTAGCTCAGGATCAATATTAGCCGGTATAAGCGTGTGGCCTCGTTTACGTCTCTTTTCTCCTTCTTCCAGTGGCATCAATGCTTTCTTTGCTATATATAGTTTGACCTGATCGGCGTTAATTAACTCATTGTCTTGATAGCCATTTTCTTCAGCAATTCTTTTCAGATGAGGCTTGTCGTGATTGAGCATGATGAGCGTATTGAGTTCTTTGACGATGTAATCGCTATGGGTGGTGATGAAGACTTTAACACCCAAATTCGCGAGTTGTGCAAAGAGTCTGGCGATACGACGTTGGTTTTCTGGATGTAGACTTAATTCGGGTTCATCTATCATCAGTAGGTCGCCTTTTTCAGCAATACAGTTGAGATAGAAACTGAGGTCTAAGAGGGCGCGTGCGGCACTTGAACTTTCAACCATTGTCAATTTGCGCCGCGTGCCTTTTGGAAGATAGTAAAGCTGGTCGTTTTGTGTAATGACATACTCGCCCCCGATAATGTCCGCGAAGTCTGCCAAGATTTCGGGGTATTCTTTGACAATGAAACTCTTTCTTTTCCCAATATCTTCAAGTTGGCGAGTAAAATTAACATTGTCTTCTACCGGCTCAGGGTAATTTTGATATGCTTTGAATAGTAATTCTCGTAGATCGGCCTTTTGATCCGCTTGTCCCATTTCTTCAACGAGTCGGTTCCGAGCAAAATTGAGTTCCTTGCGAAAAATCGCGACACCAGTACGCTCAGCTGAGGAAATAAAAGGTCGAGGAAAAGAATTGGAAAAAATAGCATTTCCGATTATACGACTCATGACATCCTCTGCAAAAATGGATTCAATTCCCGGACTGCTCTTTCTGTCAACAACTAAAGTAAATACTAACTCCTCACTCCCTTCTTCCTTTGAAGCGATAAGAAACGGTTCTTGATTAATTTCCGTTTCGTTCTTGAACCCGTGATCTTGCAAGTGAATCGTGCTTGGTTCAATGTAAAATTCACTCTTATGAAACGTACCTTCAGGGGCTGCAAAAATTTTATCCAATTGCTCGGGGTACCTCTGACACGCCTCTGCAAGTACCTGATTTGCCTTTTCGACATAAGGTGCTAGATCAATCTTAAGGACACCGCGCGTAAGCAAATCGCTGATCTGATCATGATCAACCGGAATCTGGATAAATTTACGCCAAGACTCCAAGAAACTGTACAGGGCATAGGTCGCGTAGGTTTTACCAGTGTTATTTTCACCGCAGATGAGTGTCAAATCACCCAGCGAAAATTCCGCCTGTTTTAGGATTCCAATGTTTTTTAACCTTACTGTAAGACTCATATTGATACCTCATGGAAATCGTAGTGAGAATTCATCAATTACGCAATAAAGATTGATTTGCAGTCAGAATAGGTATTTCCTGAGTTTTGAAATCGCTATCGTTTGTTATTAACGTAAATCCGTTGTTTTTGCAGATTTCTGTTATAACCTGATCGTTGAAATCAGAGTTCCCGGTGGAATAATCAGCGAGTAGTGTATTCATTGGCAGTGTTGTAAAGCCGCTTTCTATCTTTACACAGTAATTCAGAATTAACTCAACATCAGCCACAATATCTTCGGCAATTGGTGTAAAATCTGGACTGCTACGAAAAACTTTAAAGGGATTGGGGTGCCGCACAACAGATTGCCATTCCAATCTGGCATAACTGTTAATAAATTCTGAAACAACAAGCACATCAATATAAATTTGGCTTTTTGCTCTCAAAATGCGGTTGAAAATCCTGGAATAGATAGGTCTCCAATAAGACCTAGGTTTCGGGGGACCGTATAGATACAACCAAATATTAGCATCAAAAAATAGTTTGTCTTGCGAAGTGAAGTTATAGTAACGCACATCAGCTGCTTTGTACTTCATCGTCGTCATCCCCGAGTACTTCTTGAAATATTTGATTAAATCTTTGCGGGTCTTTGAAGTACAATTTGGTATTGCGAATCACACGGTCCAGCAAAGCAATATCCGATGGTTCAGCATCCTCCACCTTCAACAGAAAATGGATCTTTTCTTCGCTGAATGTTCCATACAATTCCCCGATTGCAGTCGTGAGGAAAGCTGATGTAAGTGCTGTAACATTGTGAAATGAGAGGACGACCTTTTGATTCGCTTTCAGAGCAGCATCCAGGTGTTTATGAACCTTCTCTCCATCGTCAGTAGCAACGCAAAAAGGGCTACCCACGATTTCAAACATGGATATTCTAACATTTTCTGACATGATTATTTCCTCAAATCGTCACCTCTACAATCGTCATGGTATCATTACCGAAGATGTCAACGACTTTAACAGCAATTTTGCGACGACCGGGTTCACATTTGTGGGCAACGCTGGTCAATTCCAATGAACGATCTTTCTTGGTACGGAAACTCTGCCATTCATTTTCAAAGACGTAGTCGCCCGTCCACTGTTCTTCCCACTCGCCCGTTTGTGAATCTTGCATGCGGATAATCTCGTGTTTGCTCTCAAAGTCAAAATCGACCGACCAGTAGTCGATCCAGTCTGTCCAGTGTTTCGTCAATATCTCTCGACTGACAATCCCATCTGCATCTTTGCTCACCTTCACGACTTGCCCTTTTTCTACTACGATGCGACTGCTCCTGTTCTTTAGTGTCTGCTCAGCGTAGGAAACAGAATCCTGCGAGTAAAAGACGGAAAAATCGGTTAATTCCACAGCCACAGTAGCGGGTTCGTCTTTTTCACCCACAATGATGTGGGGTTTGACTTCAATGAAAGCCATGTCGTGGAACACCACCTGTCCCTGCTCCACTGCCCGTTTGTCAAAAACTTCAGTGGGGATAATTTTCGGTGCGATGTCAAGTCCCTTGCTTTTTGCTTCATCTAACACGTTGGGAAACAGTCCCATCTCAAACTCAAAACCGAGAATGTCCACACGCGTAATTTGGTGTCGGCGGCATTCAAGGATAATTTCTTCCACGAACAGGCGCGTCACCGGCATATTGACGGGACCGATTGCGATAAGCCGCCCTGCTTTCTTCCCTTGGAAGCCGGTGAAACCGTCGGTTTTTTCGGCAGCGTAAGCGCGGAGGATTAGGTTAACGAATTCCTTTTCCTTTTCTACCAATTGTTTCTGCTGTTCGGCTTCGCGCAGGTCTGGATTGACACCAACATAATGTTGACGTTCGTATTTACCAAGGTTGAGAATTTCAAAGGCGCGGTAGTCCTCACCGTCTGCCTTGCGTTGACGTTGAACTCCGATCATCCGTTTACGGGTGGTATGGATAGCGAATTTGCCGAGGTCTGTAGCGATCCATTTGCGACCCAATTTTTCGGCAACAGCGGCGGCTGTACCGGAACCGCAGAAGAAATCAGCGACGAGGTCCCCGGGTTTACTACCTCCTTCAATGATTCGTTCTAATAGTGCCCAAGGTTTTTCGGTCGGGTAGCCAACACGCTTAATTCCATCAGCGGGAAATCGCGAAGCAACCGCCATTTCCCACCATGATTCAGGGATTTTCCCTTCAGGAAGTTTGTACGTATCTGCTCTAAACCCAGATCCTTCAAGACCAGGCTTAAAATTACCTGATGTTTTTTCATGATGTGCTATGCGGATAGTGCTATCTTCAAATATCCAATTTTCCTTTGATTTGCTATACCAATAGATTGTATTGTGCTTTCGATTGTATTGCCTCATACCGGGTGAACCAGGGCCAGTAAACATCCATATCAATTCATTTCTAATGTTCTCTTTTCCAAAGATTTCATCAAGAATCTCACGTATGTAACTTGTAACACGCCAATCACAGTGTACATAGATACTACCATCCTTCGCGAGAAGATCGTACATCAGGCTAATTCTCTCATAGATCATAGCGATGAAGGAATCTGCCCCTTTGCCCCAAGTATCGCGGTAGGCAATCTCTTCAAGGATATTAGGATTTTTGGTAAAGGTATCCTCACCAATTTCGACATCCATTGAAAAATCCGCGCCTACGTCAAAGGGCGGGTCAATATAAATCAGTTTGAGGCCGCCTTGCGCTTCAATCTCTTCGCGCAGCGGTCCGTACTTGAGCGATGACAAAACCAGTTTATTATCACCCCAGATTAATTTGTTTGTCCAGCCTTTACGTTGGCGGCCGCGGGTGTCAAACAACGCGAGTTGCCTATTGTCTTCAGAGGGTTTCTCGACGCGGGGTTCGTCTACCTGTTCAATTGTCTGAAAAGGCAGAACAATGTTACAGACCTCGTTGGTCTTGCCGTTCCAGACGAGTTCGACTTCGCGCTTGTCCTCAAACAGCAGGAAGCGGTATTTGTCTGGCAGTGGTTTATCTGCCTCAATAAATCGGATGATCTCTTGCTGTTCTTGTTCGGTGAGTCGTGGCATGGGTTTTTTCTTCCCTCAATTGAGAAGGTGGTTAGGTTCCTCAAACAGATAAAGTTGCTTATCAGTTGGAATTTGATCTGCAAGGTAACTGGATATTTCCTCATCAACCTCACTGATAGGATCTAGCCATGGACGATCTGGTAGGACAGGATCCAACATTTTGTCAAGTATGTCGCTATTGACAAGCCGAACAATCATAGGATACTCTTTTGCTTCAGCCTCAACTGCAGCCTTTTGCGCATATCGCGAAAATCTATCAGCATTTGAAACCACAATACCCCTGCGTACCCCTTTCAAGTGCATCGCCCCCAGTATGTCTCGAATTATGCCGACTCCTTCAGAAGCACTTGGGGATTCACGGCGTTTAACTTGTATGAGCCATTGTCTCTTTTCTGCATCTATTAATAAGACATCGGTTCCACCATCATGCGGCCTGCCAACATGTAATACTTCAGCATTTGTATAATTGGCTCGGAAGACATCCGCGACGAATTTCTCAAAGCGAGTAGGATGGCAAGAATACAAGAAATTTGGATGTTTCCTTATGTACAAAGCCAATTCTTCACTACAACCCTCAGGTAAGTTTGTGTCAAACTCTCGCAGCTTTGAGACATACGCCCAATTATCGGGTGGTGGCATACAAGCCTGGAATGCAGAATAAATACGTGCTTGCCAATACCGGCAATAGTGACAATACCATAAACAATAGTCGCGATGCATATCTCCTTGAATAGTATTGTTCTCAATTTTTTCTAATCGAGTTGAGCAGTAAGCACATGTATTGATATCCTGAAGTGGATTTTTACAAATTGTTTCTTCGTCCTCACCAGCGTGATAAACATCATCACATAGAATATATTCCTCATCACCTCTAATTTCAAACTTATCGTATGCGGTCATTTGTTTTGGTTTGTTTGTAGTATCTGCCATAATAAATCACCCATCATATTCTATTAATCTCAGTCACGTACCGCTCCGCTGGAGCGGAAGACCTAAAACCCACACGTGCTATAGACATACCGCTCCGCTGGAGCGAAAGATGGAGAAGAGAAAGTTTTGTTAGAGTCTCTTTCAAAAGACCGTTGCAAATTCAACTAATTTGGTATTGCGAAAAACGTTAGGACTGTCTACACTCCTGCTCTTTTTACTAAATAACGTGAGTTTGATAAAAGTGCCATGTTGGGTTTCGCTACAGAAACCCCTGATCCCAGAGGCACCTAATGTTCCAAAATGTTACGTTTTTATAACATTTTTAAATTGGAATTTCTGTGCGAATTTCGGTTGAGAATCCACGGGTGGAGTGGGTTTCCTGGGTGTTTCTCTGTTGCGATCCTCTGTTGAAAAAAAATAATTTGGTGAAAAGTGTAACATTTTTCATTTGGATTCTTAATTATCAAACTCACATTAAATATTATATCACAAAGACCCCTAAAATCCAAAGAAATAAGCACAAAAAAACTTTATTAATCATAAGGTTAAATTCTGTATTCCGTAAATCCATCAAGCAACTGTTGAAATGTTTCGGGTCTGTATACGTCAAAACTCTCTTGATCGACATAGACAAAATCATAGTTGACCTCTGATGAGACTCTGTTTACATCTTCACACCACTGTGACAAGCGTTGCATTTTGAGCGGGACATCCAGATCTTCCCACCCCTTGGTCTCAACTACAATTATGCGGCCATTTGTCAACTTAACAAGAAAATCAGGGAAGTAGTTGCTGATGTCACCATCGGCGTTGATATAATCGAGTTTGAAGTGCAAAGCGAAGTAGTTTTTGGCGTAGGAAACAACATCAGGACAGTTCTCCAGAAATGCGGCAAATTCCAATTCAAAATGAAGATCCCCCGTGATCCTATTGAACACAGATTTTTGCGGGACCAGGTATTCCTGTTCTTTAACCATAAAGGGGCGTGCGTCCTGTGCCCGCGTTGTTTCGATAAACTGTGCATCTCCGCTGTCTTGTATCGTCAGGTCGTTGATGGCGTATTTGAAGGTTTCCATAACCGTTTTTGTGGCGGGGAGTTCCGACAGGTTTTGTAGGGTATTCGGATCCTCTAACATCACCGTTTCGCCGAAAAGCTGGTGCTGGACAAAGTCTTTAACCTTTCTGTATAGCATATCGTAGCCACTGACAAGTCGGAGTTCTTTTTGGATAGTCTGTGCAAAATAGCCGAGTGTGCTGCGGTAATCGGCGACTCCACTTCCATCTAACACCGTGGTGTGTGTAACCTCGCCCGTTGTCATGTCCTTGAAAACGATTTCGCGTTCCGATGTTTCGTCAAACGCTTGGTATGCCACGGGTGTGAAATCGAACTGTGTGGCATCCAAATCCGCGAGACTCGTGTATTCTCTATAGAGACGGCGCGTGAGTATCGGGATTTCAATATCAAGCGCGTCAATATCCTTGTTGACGTTCGCTTTGTCCACTTCAACCACGAGCGGAGCTTTAGGTTTTGTGCCTTCACCCATCGCTTGCCGTTCCAATTCGACCCCCTCCGACTTAATCGACTCAACAAATTCCATGAAGGCATCGGTGCCAATGACACTCACAGATTCCTTCTCGGTCCCGGCATACATCAGACGCAGCCCGCGTCCAAGCGTTTGCTCTGGTAAGATATTGGGTTTGGCGGAATAGGCACGGAGCCCGACAATCGTGGTAACGTTCTTGACATCCCAGCCCTCCTTGAGCATCAACACGGAGACGATCGCTTTGTATGGGCTCTCAAGGGAATCAATTGCATTCGCTTGTTTACGGAGTTTCTCAAGTTCCTCTCTGTTTCTCCCAGAGGCTGCCTCGGAGATTTCGCCATTCTGCTTGGTGTGAATGACGAGAACGGCATCTTTGAGGTCAGGATAGCGGTTTTCGAGGTAAGTCGCTACATCATCACAGTTCCGGGTGTTGTCGGTCATCACAAACAGGATTGCTTTCTTCTCTAATTTTTCGTGCTCTGCAAAAGCCTTGCGCCACTCAATGACACCGAGTTCGAGGTAGTCGGCATATTTCTCGGTATACTTCACGCTTTGGCGTTCCACAAGTTTCGCACGACTCTCAGCATCCGGAAGGACAGGGTGTTTGACGATGTTTTGCGAAATCGCCTCTACGAGCGGATAATCCGCGACCGTCTGCACAAAAATTGCCCCATTGCTATGCTTAGGCGTTGCACTAACATCCACTTGCAATGCCAATCCACCGCCTTTCTGCAAGAGACGATTGTGAATATCTTCAATGGACTTGAACCATGCCAGTTTCGGATCGTGGACGTGGTGCGCTTCATCGTTGAGGACCATCAGTTCATCAATATCGCGAACGATGTCTCCGAGATCAACCTTAGAATCCGTTGTTGCCCCTGTCGGCTTTTTGCCCAAGAAGTAGTCCATACTATTGTCATCGTTGGGTGACGGTGGGGATTGGTCGCTGGAATAGACGCGGTGGATATTTGTGAGAAAAATATTGCCAGTGGCACGGGTAGCGCGCACCTCGTCTTGGACATGCAGGGTCAGTTGGAAATCATCCCGCCAGTTGTTACCTTCAAACCCGTTATCGGGCAGCACAGGATCTTCAAAAAAAATGCGTAGCCCTTGGAAATCGTGATAGAGTCGATCAAGCACAATGATATTGGGGGCAATAACGAGGAAGTTGCGCGAGAGTCCGGAATCGGATTCATACAACTTGTGAAAGAAACTCCATGCGATTGCAAGGCTCATTACCTTTGTTTTGCCCGTGCCTGTCGCCATCTTTATGACAAACCGCCGCCAGTTTTCGTCAAACAGTCCTGCTGAAACGGCGCGGGAACTGTCAAAGCGCATGAGATCGTATTCGTCCCTTACCTTGACGACATCGTATAGGTAGATGATGGTTTCGATTGCCTCGCGTTGCGCGAAGTAATACCGGAATTCCGCCCTCGTCTCGTCATCCTGTTCGCGCAGGTGTTCGGTATTAAACCACCAATTGAGGAGTGCCTTGCTTGTTTCAGAAGCACCGCTGTAGTTGTTATCCCGCCACATTTTAACTTGTTCCCGGATCTTTTGCACAAGCGGCGGGAGCAGCATACTGTATCCCAGATCGAACAGCAGCACTTGATCTGGAAGCCAACGCACTGTAGGGTCAATGATTTCGTGTGGCGATTCAGGGAAATCGGGGTGTAAAGCCATGAGTGTCAGTAATACTTCTAATATGTATTAGATGGGATTTCTATCTTTCGTGGCTCTATTATACTGAAGGTGTATTAAAACTGCAAACCAAATTGCTTATGGTAAAGTCCATAATCACTAACACACATACCGTTTCTACCGGATTAAAAGGGTTTTTGAGGAGTGTCCGGTGCGGTTGGGGGATTTAGTCTGGGAATAGACTGGATTTAGTCTGGGAATAGACTAAATCCGTTCCGTGTATTACATTTCCGTTCCGTGTATTACATTCCGCACCTACCGCGATGGAGAACCAGCGAGGTTGGGAAACCTCGCCAGCAGAAGAATAGGGAAAAGAAGGGTTATTGTAGCAGCTCCACGAATGCTTCGACATCCGTTGTGGGGGCTTGGCAGACGTAATTCTCGCAGACGTAAGCGGTTGCGATGTTGTCAACCTGCGGTTTGTTCGCGAGGAGTGGTAACGTCTGTCCGTCAGCAGATTCGCTCAAGGCGATGATTTTGTTGGGCTGATAGATGCCGTGTAATGCTGCTAACATTGCGTCCGTTTTGGCATCGCCTTTTTCACCAACGATGGCAATCTCTTTCGGTGTCGATAGCAGGAACGCTAACTCACAGAGCAGTTGTCCGGATCCCGCAGGCATCCCCTCCATCTGATGGAAGTAGAGCAACAAGGTCTCAACGGCTTTGTCGTGGAATTCGGGGGTGTCGAGGTGTTTGGCAAGCCGTAAGAGGCTGTGGATCGCCATGGATGCCCCAGAAGGTGTAGCACCGTCATAGGCGGATTTGGATTGGACGATAAGTGCCTCGTGTGCTTTGCCCGTGAAGAAGAATCCATCGCCCGCGTCGTCCCCGAACTGATCAATCATGATGTGTGCAAGGCGTTCGGCTTCGGTAAGCCATCTCGGTTCAAAACTGGCTTCGTAGAGCGCGATTAACCCGGCGATGAAGTAGGCGTAGTCCTCAAGAAAGGCGTTGAGGTGGCTTTTACCGGCACGATAGGTGCGCAAGAGGAGTCCGTTCTCTTGGGATAACGTTGTCAAGACGAACTCGGCGGATTTTTCACATGCCTCAAGATATTCGGGTTTCCCGGTCAGTTGATATCCCATCGCCATACCGCGGATCATGATTCCGTTCCAACTGGTGAGGATTTTGTCGTCTAATCCAGGTTTAATCCGCTTCTCTCTTGCATCAAACAATTTCTGTTTCCCATCTGCGAGAAGAGCTTCCAGTTCTCCCACATCCATCTGTAGCTTTCGAGCAAGGATGTCAGGTGGTGTTTGGACTTGGAGAATGTTTTCTCCTTCAAAGTTGCCTTGTGGCGTAATGTCGTAATACTCGCAGAAGATTTCGGCGTTCGCCTCACCGATGATGTCTTCCACATCGTTCGGTTCCCAGACGAAGAATTTGCCCTCTACGCCTTCACTATCGGCATCTTGGGTGGAATAGAAACCGCCGTTTTCTGCGTCGTACATCTCGCGGAGAACGTAGTCGAGGGTTTCGGTGGCTATATCGCGATAGAATGGCTTTTGAGTGGCTTGGTACGCCTCAAAATAGGCGACGACGAGTTGTGCGTTGTCATACAGCATCTTTTCAAAGTGCGGGACGAGCCAGTGGGCATCAGTGGAATATCGGTGGAAACCGCCACCGAGTTGGTCGTACAGACCGCCGCGCGCCATCTTCTCCAGCGTAAGCTCGACCATCTCTAATGCATTGGCGTTGCCACTGTGATGCCAATAGCGTAGGAGGAAGGGCAACCCCATGCTGGGCGGGAATTTCGGGGCATTGCCGAATCCGCCGTATTGCGAATCGAATTGGGAGTTGTACTGCTGAAAAGCATGGGTCATCAACTGTTCTGTAAGCTCATGGTGGTGTGGGTCAACCACGTTACCTATCCGCGCGATGTGTGTGGTAATTTGCTCTGCTTGCTGCAGAACCTCCACATTCTGATCACTGAACGCCTCGGCAACGGCGTGCATCACCTTTGGGAATCCGGGTCTACCATATCTGTCGGTCGGTGGATAATAGGTTCCGCCGTAGAAGGGTTTCAGGTCAGGTGTGAGGAAGACGGTCATGGGCCAGCCACCTTGACGGGTCATGATCTGGACGGCGTTCATGTAGATTTCATCTAAATCGGGACGCTCTTCTCTATCGACCTTGATGTTGATGAAAAGTTCGTTCATGACCGCGGCGATTTCCTCATTTTCAAAGGATTCGCGTTCCATGACGTGGCACCAGTGACAGGCGGAGTAGCCGATACTGAGGAGAATAGGCTTCTGCTCTTGCTTGGAGCGTGCCAATGCTTCTTCGCCCCACGGATACCAGTCAACGGGATTATGCGCGTGCTGGAGCAGATATGGACTTGTTTCATGAATAAGACGGTTGGTGTGTTTAGGTGTATCGTGCATTTGTGTTTTCTCCAGCGTCATGAGGGTATAGCATTCAGATCATCTAACAGATTGTACCGATTCCTTATCAGTATGTTCCGCAAAGGAACGGATAGATGCTAACAACTGGTTTTGAGCGTCTGCTAAGGTGCGTGTCGGTTTCATCTGAAATCGCCTTTTTGCGGAGACATGAAAAAATGAGCGGTCCCGAAGTATGGCACCGCTCTAAAAAATAAAGAAATACCGCTACGGGGATTCGAACCCCGGTTTGGTGGCTGAGAACCACCCGTCCTAACCCCTAGACGATAGCGGCTTATTATATTCGTATTCCTTACAGGTGATGTCTCGCCACCTGATGTCTACGATTCATGTTGAACTGCCATTATTTTTCCTGCATGCTCTATCATCTCACTCAGCACGCTCAGGTTAACATCTGATAGGCTACGAAAACTGATGCTACTTTTACCAGTCTTGACTTTTCCAAGCTGCGGACCATAGAGTTCAGCCAGATAGCATTTTGATTCAACCGCATTGACATACACACTGAAATAATTTTTCTGCCGTGCCAACCCAATGATGAACCATTCGACTTGCGTCTTGTCAGAGCGTTGATAGGAATAATCGCCGTAGCCGATGATTCGCTGTTCGCTGCCACCCCAAAAAACACCTTCCCACAAACAGCAGTCCTGATTTGGTAAGGCTTTCTTGATCAGGGCATGAAGTTCCTCTAAGACTGCTCGAATATCTGGTGTTTGACTTGCGATGTAATCATCAGGCGAGGATTCTACTCGTTTCACCTTGTTTCCTCTTTGGTTGGGACATGATTTTGTAGTAAGAGGACTGCCCGGGAAGGATTCGAACCTTCACTACGTGGTCCAGAGCCACGCGTCCTACCATTAGACGACCGGGCATTGATCTACGTTTGCAGATTCGTTATGTTTTTAAGCATATCTTAATTAACCGTGTTGTCAATTTCTCGACAAACAAACAGATTTAACTTTTATTAGCGTGTCTGATAGCAGTGCCTACAATTGTTCCCAAACCGGCAAGAAAAGCAATAAACACGCCGGCAATAACCCATTCCATCCAGTTCATTACTATTCCTCCAATTCATCAATTTTTCGATATGCAATTCTATTGATCCAAACACTCAGAAACGTAAGCAGAATTGCCGCAAGAGCTCCGGTTAGAAACAGAAATAGATTAACTTTTCCGTAATTTTGAACCAGCCAAGCGGTTAAAGAAATATCAGTAGCAAGTGAAACAGTGAATATTATCTTTAACCAGCCAATTTCTTCTTTAATTTTGTCAATTCTCGCCATATCAACTTGTCATTTTTATGGGTTAGGAAAATAAACATCCTATCAGACATTATACCTTAAAAACAGAATCTTGTGCAAGACGAAGCGCAACCGCGGAAATTTACTGCATTGGTATGACCGAGACTGAGATATTGGAAAAGGTATAGAAAATGTTGAGGAACCCGATGAGAATCGTTGGGATGACAAAGACACTCAAGAGGGCAAAGGTGCCGGTAGAAAAGGAGACTTGTGTTGTTTCCTCGCCGGGATCTTCAAGAAACATTGCTTTCACAATGCGGGCATAATAGTAGAGCGAGACGACGCTATTCAGCAGACCGACAAGTGCGAGCCAATAATATCCTTGCTCAAGGACAGCAGCAAAGAGGAGCCATTTTCCGAAGAAACCCGCGAACGGCGGAATTCCGGTCAGCGAAAAGAGGAAAATCGCCATTGCCCAAGCGACCAATGGTGCGCGCGAGGCGAGACCGCGGTAGCCCTCAATCATTTCACTCCCCTCCTCATTCGCAATCAGGACAACGACATAAAACGCGCCCAAATTCATAAAGAGGTAAACAACGAGGTAAAAAAGGATCGCACCGATGCCTTCAGAGGTGAGCAGGACCCCGCCCATCAAAAGGTAACCCCCGTGTGCGATGCTGGAATACGCTAATAAGCGTTTCACATTCTGTTGTGGCAAAGCGGCGAGATTGCCGACAGTCATCGTCAATGCGGAGACTATCGCCAACATAAAGGTCCAATCAACAGCCTGCATCAATTCAGGGTTGCCAAACCCGGAGTAGAAAAACCGGATGAACAGGGCAAACCCTGCGGATTTTGAGGCGACTGACAGAAAGGCGGTTATGGGGATAGGTGCGCCTTCGTAAACGTCAGGGGACCACATGTGGAACGGGACTGAGGCGATTTTATAACCTACACCTGCGAGGACGAAGGTTATGGCAATCAGCACGGCAAGCGGAGCGACTTCCCCAGATGCAAGGAGTTCCGTGAGTCGCACACTAATTTGACCGACATCGCCGCTGCCAACCATTCCAAATAGAAGCGACAATCCGAAGAGCATAGTCCCAGAAGCGACCGCGCCATACGTGATGTATTTGAACGCCGCTTCACTGGAACGAGGGTTATGCGTCAAGAACCCAGCAAGAATGTAGGAGGTGAGACTTACCGTTTCCAACGAGATAAATATCATCAACAGATTCGTTGAAGATGCCATCAGGAACATTCCAAGGGTGATGGCTAACAAGAGTGCGTAGTATTCACCTTTCAAACGTGCGTCCAGTTCCTCGGAGCGGAGAGAAAAGAGAATCGTTGCAGCCGTTGCGAGCAGCAGCAGAACCTTGAAAAAACTGGAAAAGGCATCGAGTTGGATCATTCCCAAAAAGAGGGAAATAGGACCTTTATCGCCGAAAGAGAAGTGTGTAATAAGAACGGCGGCGAATACGCAAATACACCCTGCGAGAGAGAGATGGGCAACCGCGGAACTATTCCTGTCCTTCACAACGAGATCGAGAAGAACAACAGCGGCGGCAAAAATCACAAGGAGGATTTCTGGACTGAAATAAAGGAGGCTTTCGATGTTGCTTAAGGATTGCATATTTTAATTATACCTTGCGGTTCGGTCAGGTGCATGGGTTCAATAACGTTCATCGGCGTATATCCGCCTGCGCCGTTGTTGCAGGCTTTCTAATTTACCTGATTGACAGAATCCGTTTTTAATTTATCTGCAGGACACCGATGAGGTTGGTAACCGACTCTCTGAACATATCAATAGCGAAGTTGGGCCAGACACCGAGTGCGATGGTCAAGATTCCGAGCGGTACCAGCGTTAGAATTTCGCGTCCATTGATTTCGGGGAGTTCTTCATATTTGGGGTTGAGTGTCCCTAAGAAAACCCGTTGAAGCGTCCAGAGGAAATATGCCGCACCGACAACAATGCCTATTGTGGACAAGATAGTCAACAGTTTGAATTTATCGTAGGCACCGAGCAGAGAGAGTGCCTCTCCGACGAATCCGCTCAAGCCGGGCAGTCCCAAAGAAGCCATGAACGCAAGCGTCGTAATGCCGGTATAAATGGGCATTTTGGTTCCCAGACCGCCGAATCCGTTAATTTCACGGTGGTGTGCTCTGTCGTAGAGAACACCGACGAGTAGGAAGAGCATCGCACTGATAACGCCGTGATTGAACATCTGGAGGATCGCACCGGTGATGCCGCTGTCATTTCGAGCGGAAAGTCCCAAGATGACGAAGCCCATGTGTCCGATACTGGAATACGCGACCAGCTTCTTAAAGTCGGTTTGTGCCAGTGCACAGAAGGATCCGTAGACGATATTAATAAACCCAAGAAGTGCGAGACTATTGCCCCAGAAACCTATCCCGTTACAGAAGAAGTCCAAGCCCAGTGGAAACATCGCCATGTTAACCCGTACCAATCCATAAGTTCCCATCTTTAGAAGTATCCCCGCGAGGATGACACTAATTGCTGTTGGTGCTTCGACGTGTGCATCGGGAAGCCACGTATGGAAAGGAAATATCGGCACCTTAACGGCAAACCCGATAAAGAAACCGAGGAAAACCCAGATCTGGAAGTTGAGGTCGTTAAGGGCGTGTCCTGCCGTAGCTGCTAACGTAATAAGTGTGGGAATATCAAAAGTTCGCGCACCGGGTGCCCCACTGTTGAGATAGACCGCTATCATCGCAACCAACATTAATACACTACCGAAGAGTGTATAGAGGAAGAACTTAATCGCAGCGTACTCGCGGCGGGGTCCGCCCCATATACCGATAAGGAAGTACATCGGTAGGAGTGTCAGTTCAAAGAAGACGTAGAAGAGGAACAGATCCAGCGCAGCGAAGAAACCCAGCATTCCTGTTTCCAGCAATAGGAACAGTGCCATGTACGCTTTGATACCTTTTTCGATGTTTCGCCAAGAGGCAATAACACAGATGGGACCTAAGAGTGCAGTGAGGAGTAGAAGCGTCACACTGAGTCCGTCAATGCCGATGTGATATTGGATATTAAACGCCTGAATCCAAGGAACGTTAACGACGTACTGTGTTCCTGCGGTCGAGCGGTCGTAGGATATGAATAAAGCGACTGCGAGTGCGAGTGGGATGAGTGTAAAGAGGAGCGTAACGCGTTTAACGAGTTCCTCTGACTCGCGCGGCAGAAGTAAAACAGCGATCATCCCGAGCAACGGGACAAAAATCATTAGCGATAATAACATCTCGTGGAAATTCTCCTTCTCCCATCAAGGGGCAGCTTCTATTGTATGTTTCAGCTACAACGCCCGGAAAATCAAGATTAACAACACAATTCCAGCCAGCACAACGAAGAGATATGTCTGAATCGCGCCGGTCTGGATCCGACGGACTCTGCCACCGAGTGCCCATGTAACTTGGGCGACCCGATTGACGATGCCATCAACGACACGGTTATCAAAAGCACCTATAAACACGGCGAGGAAATCGCGCGTTAAACGCCCAACACCGTTGACAATACCATCAACGATCGTTCCATCGAATTGAGCAAGGAGCCGCGCTTTCCACACCGTCAGTGCCACCAACACCCCGTCGTAAAATTCGTCGAAGTAGTATTTGTGCCAGAAGAGGTTATAAAGCGGTCGGAAAGTCGTTGCGACAGATTCGGCAGACAAACTTCGTCTATGGTAAAACAGCCATGAGAGCAGTATACCCAATCCAGCGGCGCAAATAGATAGCACCATCGCAATGGCATGTGCAGGACCGCCATGATGCCCATCATCAGCGTGTGCGCCGTGTGTGTCGTGTCCGCTTTCTTCCGCGGCGACTGCTTCAGAAACGCCGAAAAGTGATAGTGCGACTCCCGCCTTCTCAGCTTTGCTGTCGGGTGAGACATACGCATGTTGGGGGGCATGAAGATGCGGTTGTTCTGGTGGTTTAACATAGTCTTCGTTAAACCAGAGTATATTCACGACGGGCAGACTCAGAGCCGCCAGAATAAGGAGCGGCACGGTCATCGACTTCGGGGATTCATGCGCCATGTCGTGCATCTCCTGATTGCGCGGTTCACCGAAGAAGGTCATGAAAATCAGTCGGAACATATAGAACGCCGTAATGCCAGCCGCAAAGAGTGCTATACCGAATAGGAGATAGTGGTGAACAGAATTCCATTCCATCGCCCGCCCCAGCACGCCGCCTAAAATCGCGTCCTTGCTCCAGAACCCAGAGAAGACAAAGGGTACGCCAGAGATAGACAACGTTGCGATGAGCATTGTGACAAAGGTAATTGGCATCTTATGACGCAACCCGCCCATATTCCGCATGTCTTGATCCGGCGGAATCTCGGAACCGTGCGCATGTACTAAATCGGGGTCGCCGTGTTCGTGCCCGTGCTCATGTCCGTCTGTATCGTGGTCGTCGTGTCCGTGATCGTGTTCATCACCATGGGCATGCATAGCGTGGAAGGCGTGGATGACGCTTCCTGAACCGAGAAACAGCAGCGCTTTGAAAAAGGCGTGTGTTGTGAGGTGGAAGAGACCTGCGACATAACTACCCACCCCGATGCCAAGCATCATATAGCCAAGTTGGCTAATCGTGGAGTATGCCAAAACCCGTTTAATGTCAAAGCGAACGATAGCGATAGTCGCAGCGACGATTGCGGTAATACCACCGATATAGGCGATTACCAGAGATGAGGTCTCCGTTAAAATAGGGAACATCCGAGCAGTGAGGTATACGCCAGCGGCAACCATCGTGGCGGCATGAATCAACGCACTGACGGGTGTGGGACCTTCCATCGCATCCGGGAGCCATGTATGTAGGGGTACCTGTGCCGATTTACCGACAGCACCACAAAAGATGAGGACCCCCGCGATAGAGAGCCATACCATATCGCCGGTATTCAAACTGGCGACGAGAGCAAAAATACCGCCTTCTCCGTAGAGTGCGAGCGTCTGAAACTTGGCGAAGAGCATCATCATGCCGATAAACATACCGACATCACCGACACGCGTCGTTAGGAATGCTTTTTTACAGGCATTCGCGGCGGAATCCTTTTCAAACCAGAAACCGATGAGCAGATAGGAGCAGAGTCCAACGAGTTCCCAACCGATATAGATACCGAGCAGGTTGTCCGACACGACCAAGAAAAGCATAGAAAAAGAGAATAGCGAAAGGTAGGCAAAAAACCGTGGATATCTTGGATCGCCGTGCATGTAGCCCATCGAGAAAATGTGAACGAGGCTACTGACGAGCGTGACAACAATCAGCATGATCGCTGTGACGCTGTCCAAATAGAAACCCATGGAGAAAGTGACGCCACCGAGTGAAATCCACTTAACTGTATGAGGTGCTGGATCGGGGACTATCTCTCGTAGAAGCAGGAACGAACATCCGAGCGCAATGAGCATTGCTGCCGTGGATAGATAGTCCTGTCGCTGGAAACTCCGATTTCCCAAGCCCAAAAGTCCGAAGATTGCAAATGCGGCAAGAGGGCAAAGCAAGATGAGACTTATTAAGGGTACAACCATATTTTTTAACTATGGGCCTCCTGATCCGCTTGCTGCCGTTGTTGCAAGCGGGTTTCTGATACGATCAACGATATCTGATTGAATCGAAGTTTTTAACCTCTTAAGGTATCCACTTCGTTGGGACGTATGCTCCCGAATTCGCGGTAGATAGCGAGGATAATGGCTAAAAAGACAGCGGCTTCCGCTGCCGCGAGCACAATTCCAAAAATAGCGATAATCTGCCCGCTGATGTCCTCCGGCGGTGTCATAAAACGCGAGAATGCGGCAAAGTTGAGATTACACGAGTTGAGAATAAGTTCAATTCCCATCAAAATACTAATGGCGTTCCGTCGGGTCAAGACGGCGAAGATACCGAGTGTGAACAGAATCGCACTGATGACGAGGTAGTGTTGTAGGGTCATCTTGAGTGTAAGGGATTTAGTCCCTAACCTCCTTCCGGGAAATCAGGGCGGCTCCGATTAACGCGACTAACAGCAGCACAGAGACGACTTCAAATGGCAAGAGAAATTGCCCATTCAGAATCAATTCGCCAATGCGTTCTGTTGTCGGTGGAAGTTCGGTGCCATCGTCAGTGAGATTCTTCCATGCGGGTGTATTCGCAATAACGGTCAAGAGTAGCATGAGCAGTGCCAGGGAAACCACACCGCCGAGCAGGATCTGCCAGCGTTCAGCATGGCTTTTAACATGAGTGGTAATCTCAAAGTGGCCGCTTGTCATCATGACCCCGAATAGAATGAGGACGAGTATGCCGCCGACGTAGACTATCACTTGTGTTGCGGCGAGAAAATCAGCCTGTAAAAAAACGTAAAGCCCGGCAACGCCGAAGAGCGTCACCATGAGCGAAAACGCTGCGTGGACGATGTTTCGGACTGTAACAACAACGAGCGCGGACGCAATTGTCATGAGGGCGAAGCCGTAAAAAATAAAGGTTTTGAGCGTAAATTCCATTTTTTAAACTGGCGCAAGCGAATTATCAGGTTCACTTGGCGTGTAGTTCCTCTTTTCAGACCCGCACTGCTGCCGTTGTTGCAGTGCTACCGGCTTTTGCCATTCCTTTTAAACTGGCACAAGCGAATCGTTAGGATTATTTGGCATCCAGTTTCTCTTATCTAACATCATGAGCACACTAATCCGCGGCATCTGCCTCTTCGGTGCTACCTTTGTTGTACATTTCCTGCTTGTCAAACTTAAAGATTAGATCTGACCGGTCGAATTTGGAGTATTCAATACCAGCGAGTGTATCCTTCATCGTAAGGCACTCTGTCGGGCACACCTCGGTGCAAAGCCCACAATACATACAGAGGGACATATCAATATCGAACTGATCGAGGTAGAAAACGACCGGATTTCGGGTGACAACACGCGATACTTCGTCGCTGGAAAAGGTTTGGGTTCGATTCTCAACACCTGATGGCTCAAGGCGGTCTATGACCTCCTGAGGACCTTGGCGAGAGGTGATATTCGTGAGGGTTATCGAATCTTCCGACTTTATCTTTTTATCGTTGCCTTCAATGAGACCGATGATTTCTCTGCCGTCCTTGAGATGCACGACATTCATGCTATCCCAGAGTTGTTCACCTTTCGGGAGTTTAGTGGCATCAATAGTGATACAATCGACCGGGCAGATCATCTCGCATTTTTTGCATCCGATGCAATCTTCAGTGCGGTTATAAAGCTGCCCGCGATACCCTTTTGGAATCTCCCGGACGTTTCGTTTCTTTTCGAAGTCGTGTTCATACGGATATTGATGCGTGACATTCGGTTCAAAGAACTGTCTGATTGTCACCCGCATCCCGACGAGAACGGTATAAACGCCTCTGTAGATGTTTCGTATGTATTTGTCCATATTTTTAATTCACCTTGCGGTTCGGTCAGCTCGGTTTCGTATCTCACGAGCCTTCCCGTAGATCCGCCCTCCGCTACGCTTACGGGCTACGGATTTTGGGACTCGCCTAAGAGAAACGCTTTGTTAGACGAAAAGCTTTAACTCGGTTGGGGTGCGGGTCTCTGTGCGAGACCTCGTCCAGCGACTTTATACGCGGCGATAAGACCAATATAGATAATTGCGCAACTAATAGCAGTACTAATCAAGGTGTCCTCTGGGAAAATGAGTCCCCAGATGCCGGTGCCTAAGATATTAAAGAAGGCGATCGGGATAAAGTATTTCCAACAAAGATTCATCAACTGATCTACCCGTAGGCGCGGCAACGTCCATCTCAACCACATCATCAAGAAGACAAGTGCCAAGGATTTGATAACGAAACCGGGGAACCCGCCGAGGATATCGTAACCCGGTAAGACACCTTCCCAACCGCCGAGGAAAAGTGTCACCGCAATTGCGCTCACGGCGAACATGTTCGCGTATTCGGCAATAAAGAAGAGTGCAAAGCGCATACCGCTATACTCGGTATGGAAACCCGCCACGATTTCAGATTCAGCTTCGGGCAAATCAAACGGTGTTCGGTTTACCTCAGCGATAGAAGAGATAAAGAAGATAAAGAATGCGATAAAGGCAAACGGTGTTCGGAAAATGAGCCAACTGAAAACGCCATTGGATTGGCTTGCGACAATTTCCTGCATGCTCAAACTTTCGACGAGCATAACAACAGTGAGGATGGAGAGACCGAGCGGAATTTCATAACTGACAATCTGGGCGGCGGAGCGGAGCGACCCCAACAGTGACCATTTGCTATTTGAGGACCAACCCGCCATAATCACCCCCATGACAATCACAGAGGAGATCGCCATGATATAGAAGATACCGATATTAAAGTCGCTAACCAATATGCCTTGACTGAACGGAATAGCGGCGAAGACAGCGAAAGAGCAGGCAAAAATGATATAGGGGGCAAGAAGAAACAGGAATTTATCGCCTTGTGGGGGGATAAAATCTTCTTTGAAGATGAGTTTTACACCGTCGGCTAACGTTTGCAGTGTACCCCACGGTCCGACGCGCATGGGGCCCGTTCGGTTCTGAAAACGTGCGGAGACTTTTCGCTCTGCAAGCACCAATACCAAGGGAAGTAATGGGACGAGTCCGACAAAAATGCCAGCACATGCAAACATGACGAGAACTGTGCCTATCTCCACAGGAAAATGCGAAGCAACCGCTTCCGGCAACCGCGGAATTACAACGTTCTGTATAAATTCCTCCGCCCAATTGAGTTGATTCTGTAAGTTTATGTTGGGTAAGAAACTTTCAGATATGTTGAAATTTGGGCTTGCAAACAGTGCCCTAAAATCCGACATCCAATCTCCTTATTTGATTCGGTCAACTTCGCTATGAAGCGCGTTTACCGGTCTACTTCTCCCATCACAATATCAATACTGCCGATAATAGCGATAATATCTGCGACCATCAAACCTTGACTGAGTTCCTGTAGCGCACTCAAAGCACTGAAACAGGGGGAACGTCCCTTGAGACGTACCGGTTTCGGTGTGCCGTCGCTGACAATGTAGAATCCGAGTTCACCGCGCGGAGCTTCACTGCGGAAATAGATTTCGCCTTTCGGTGGACGGACGGCTTTTAACTCTGCCATCACTGGACCACCGGGGAGTCCTTCCGCTAAAATCTGTCGTACAATCCGGATAGACTCTTTCATTTCATCCATGCGTATTTTGTATCGACTCCAGCAATCCCCAACGACCGATCCTAATTCTGGTACATCCACAGCAACAGGCACATCAAAGTCAAACCTGTCATAGATAGAGTAGGGTTCGTCTCGCCGAAGGTCCCAATCAACACCGGAACCGCGAAGATTCGGACCTGTCGCGCCGTAGCTGAGTGCCATCTCCGCCGACATGACGGCGACCCGCGTCGTGCGTTCCGAGAAGATACTATTTTTTGTCAGGAGTTCGTTATATTCGTCAATCAACGGTTCAAAATAGTCTAAAAACGCTTCGATTTCGTCCAAAAAATTCTGTTCGGCAATGGAGCCCGGCTCCAAGGGGATAATTTCGGAAACCCCGCCGATGCGGATATAGTTATAGGTGAGTCGTGCGCCGCAGACTTTCTCGAAAAGCAGTAGCAACCGTTCCCGATCCCGGAATGCGTAAAGAAACGGGGTAAATGCGCCCATGTCCATCCCGTAGGTTCCAAAAGAAAGGAGATGGCTCGCAATACGATTTAATTCACAGATAAGCACCCGCAGATATTCTGCCCGCTCTGGCACTTCGAATTCCTTGCTTTCATCTGCCTCCAACAATTTCTCGACGGCGAGACAAAATCCCCAATTCTGGTTCATCGCTGCCACATAATCCATTCGGTCGGTAAAGGGAATAATTTGGGGGTAGGAAAGATTCTCGGAGTGCTTCTCAAAACAGCGATGCAGATAGCCGATGTGCGGAATTGCTTCCCGAACGACTTCACCATCCAATTTTAATTCCAGCCGTAACACGCCGTGTGTACTTGGATGCTGAGGCCCCATGTTGACGACCATTTCATCGGCGAACGGTTTCAACTCTATAATTTTGCTTTCAGTCTGAGGTGTCGTTTCCATTTTTTAATTTTACTTGCGGTTAAACGGCATAGGTGTTTTTGCTTGGGTGTTTCCCCTAAAACTTCGACGCGCCTTTCTCAAGAACCGTCCTCCACTTCGTTACGGACTACAAGTTTGATTTCTAATGTGTCTCCACATCTTTGGACTTTACCACTATATATGATACCACTTTTGCCATCTAATGTCAAATCTGAACTGCCCTCTAATACGGCACGCGCATACCGCGATAGAATTCAGGTTCCTTGTAATCCTTACGTAGGGGATATCCATCCCAATCATCAGGAAGCAGGATGCGGCGGAGGTCGCTGTGTCCCTCAAAGAGGATTCCGTAGAGGTCATAAGCTTCGCGCTCGTGCCAATCCGCAGTTTTCCAGAGATGTGAGATGCTTGGGAGGTGTGGATCAGTTTTCGGAACTGTCGTTTTCAGAACTACGCTATGCCGGTGCCGCATGGCATAGATATGATAGACAATAGCGAAGTCTTCATCCTTGGCATTCAAATCAACACCACTAAGGCACATCAGGGAATCAAATGCCAATGTGTCGGTTTCGACGAGGTATTGGCACACATCGGCGATTGCTGAGGGGGCAATGCGAATGTTTGGGTCACCAGCGAGTTCGGTGTCAAAACCGAGGACAGCTTCACCAAACTGTTTGGTTAGAACTTCATAGATTTCTTCTATTTTCACGTATATCCTACTCCATGATCGCGATTACAAATCGCTGCTACCGTTGGTTGGAAAGTCGCGATTACAAATTGCGCTTATTGTTGAACGAGTTGGTCCTTTAGGCGGTAGTGTCAGCCTTTCGGCGTAGCTTGCAAGCCGAAACTTGCTATTCAATGTCGCCTTCCGCAGTTTCAGTCCCTTCAATCTCGTACCACTCTGTTTTGGTAAAGAGTCTCTTTAGGAACGGTACATGATCGCGTTTCGCAACCGTCTGGGTTTTAATCTTCTCTTGTAACTTGAGCAACCCTTCAATGAGTGCTTCTGGGCGCGGTGGACATCCAGGCACATAAACATCAACAGGGATAATCCGATCAACGCCTTTGAGGACGTGGTATCCGTGTTGCCAATAGGGTCCGCCGCTGGTAGCGCAACTGCCCATCGAAATGACGTATTTCGGTTCCGGCATCTGCTCATAAAGGCGTTTGATCCGGGTTGCCATTTTGAGTGTCACTGTGCCAGAAATTACCATGAGGTCAGATTGGCGCGGTGTCGCACGCGGCACACCTGCACCGAACCGGTCGAGGTCGTAATTGGAAGCAGCAGTCGCCATAAATTCAATGGCACAACAGGCAAGTCCGAACGTCATGGGCCAGAGTGCGGAAGAGCGCGCCCAGTTGGCGACAGCGTCAACTGAGGTAACAATAATGTTTTTGTCCAGTTTCTCATCAATTATCATAACTTTCTTCCCTCCGGACGGATTGGACTTCCAACTGCGTGGACCGGATCCACTCCAGATCTCCTTTCGCCCAGACGTATGCAAGCCCGACTAACAAAATAGAGATGAAAACGAGCATCTCTAAAAATGCGAAGAGCCCGAAGTCGCGGAAAACGACTGCCCATGGGAAAAGGAACACGGTTTCCACGTCGAAGATTAGAAAGATGAGCGCGATAACGTAAAACCGAGTGTTAAACTTAATCCGCGTATCGCCGATCGGATCTTCGCCGCATTCATAGGGGATATACTTTTCGCCTGAGAAGATTTTGGTCTGCAGGAGGCGAGAGACAGTAAGGTTTAGGACGACAAATAAACAGCCAACAATCAAGAAGATTAGCACATTTGCGAAGTTAAAAAGCATTCTGGATTATCCTTGAGAACCGCGATGTAGCGAGAACTTTGTGCATGGACGACTTCATTGTTAAAATTATATATCATTTTACGCCAATTTGCAAGTAAAATTTTTAACTTACGCGAGGACATCGTGTTCACGCCTGCTTTTCGCGAGAACGCCTCTCCAGCGTCCAGATTCAGTGAGAACGTTATTCTATCGTTAGTGTGATCTCGTTAGATACAAGTGATGTTTTCCCACGACGCGATTTGACAGGTAAGTAAATGTCCTGCACCTCATCCTTGTGTCTCTCTTTAATAAATTTAATCTGTTCTTGGTAATAGTTGAGAGCGTCCTGCTTTGCAGCGGTTTGAAGATTCGGGTCGTTCTGAATTCGTGTCAGATCCCGTTGCAACTCAACCACTTCGGGGTGTTCCTCGATTATGGATTCCCGGTATACCTCCAACTCAATTGCAAGCGTTACTGCGTAAGTGCCGGGTTGTAACTGATAGTATCGCTGTATATCTTTCAACGTCAGTTCCTGATTTGCGTCGGTTTTGAACTCAAATCCGTGAATACATCGGATGGATTTTCCGTCTTGCCTTACATATTTCTCTGGGTTCTCTTGTGTAATCGCTCGCTTCGGTTCAACAATTTGTCCGTTCGCGTCCGTCACTGTTATCTGCGTAAAGGCGCCCTTTGTTGCAACACTAAAAGAAGGCACGAGAAGGTCAAATTTACCGTTTTGAATATTGAGCTCAAGCGGGATCTCTTCCTTGGCAGTATAACTTGTTTTAGGTGTTGAGAGTTGGAGTTCCACGAGCGGACGTGATGATTCTTCCGTCTCTGCTGTCGTGGGAGCAGGTGCCTCGGTTGCTGTTTGCATCGTCTGCAGATTTCCGAGGCACCCAGCAAGGGGAAGGACAAATAGAAAAAGAGAAAGGTAAATAAATTTTGCGATAACCTGCTTGTCAAGATTGCGAAGTATCATGTGTCACTCCTGATATGTTTTAAAGTGTAATACCAAGTCCGGTTCGGGAAGGCACTTCAATAAATCCATCAACGATTTCTTCCGGTGGGTCAATGAGGGAAGCGCGCCAGTCTACTTCTCCCCACGCGTATTCGAGAATTGCGAAATTCGGGACACTCGCCATGCATTGCACACTCGCAGCAGTTGCGACGGGACCACTCGGATTGTGAGGTGTTACCATGACGTTTCGCGCAGCTGCAAGCGTCGCGATTTTTTTCAAACCTGAAATTCCACCAACGTGTTTGACGTCCGGCAAAATATAATCAACGTGTGTTTGGGTTAACAGCCTATCGAAATCCGTGAGGGTTCGTAGGCGTTCGCCGGTTGCAATCGGGATACCAATGGATTGACTCATATAAGCGAAGGCATCGAGGTTATCCAATGACACTGCATCCTCAATCCAGAAGAGATGCAAGTCCTCCAGTTCCTTAGCGACTTGGATGAGAATACCCGGGTTAAAACGACTATGGCAATCCACCATCAGATCGATATCCTCACCAATTGCTGCGCGAATTGTGCGGATGCGATCAATCCCCGTGCAGATAGCAGGGGTTAGCGTTCCGCTCGAAATATTGGAGACGGAAACATCATCAAAGGGTGCACATTTTATGGCAGTAAACCCCTCAGCAACAGCTCGCTCTGCATTGTTTGCAAAACCGAGAGGGCTGCGATCGAGTGTCGCACGGTTGATATTGGCGTAAAGGCGAATTTTTTCTCGACACTTGCCACCCAACAACTGATGGGTTGGCACATTCAGAACCTTGCCTATCAGATCGCACATCGCCTGTTCAATTCCGCTGAGAGCCGTATGGTAGGTATGGCTTTCAGAATCGTGATAGAAACGCTGGCGAAATGCCTCCAGCTGGAACGGATTCCATCCGACGAGCGTAGATTTGAGGGTGTTAATGATGTGTTGGACACTCGCCTCATCCCGACCGTGAGAAGCCTCACCAACGCCGACCGTACCATCGTCAGCATGGACTTTGACGAAGAGCCAATTGCCACGGTGATTTACCTGAACGACCTCAGTTTCTATGTTTGCGATTTTTAGTGTGGACATTTAGATTTAAGGTAATGGAGTGGCGAGGCATAGGTGCCTCGCCTTACAGAATTTTTGGCGAGTTTGTAGATTTCCAAAACTTGCTACATAAAACTACGATGCCGCTGCCCATTTCACACCTTGGGTGAGGAATTTCTGCATTCCAGAGCGCTCGAATGTTCCGGGTCCGTGTCCCAAAGTGGTGTAAAAGACGCGTCCAGAGCCGTAAGATCTCACCCATGCCATCGGGTGTGCCTTACCGAACCACTTAGCAGATGCCAACACGTGAATGTGCGGATCGTGGGCGGAGATATAGATTTCATCTTCCACATCAAAATCTTCGACACCTTGGGTCGTGGGATGTTCGCTATCCTCAATATGGACAGTAAACGTTGAGCCGGGCGGATGCCAATTGGAAGCACCACCGATGAGATCCATTGCTTGACCACTGATCCACCACGCGGTCCCGTGAATGCCGACCAACCCTTTGCCGCTACTGACGAATTGGAACAAGCCGTCTTCTTCAGCGGGTGCTAAATCGGAGACACGAGCGGTGGAGCCGTCCGCTTGGCGTTCTGTACGCGTGAAGCCGGTGCCAAAGACACACGCATCGTAGGCATTCAACTCAGCGGATGCTAAAACCCCTTTATCGTCAGTTAACGTCGCTGAAATATTAGCATCGTCGGCGAGAAAATCGTGAATGATGCTGGCACTTGCATTAAAACCGTGATTTTCACCTGATAACACGAGAATTTTCGACATGAGAGCCTCCAATATAAAGCGAACCAAATTGTGCAATTATAGTACAATCTGGAAACGGCACTGAATCCGCCGCTTACGATGAGAAATCGAACGTAAGAACTGCAATTTGTGGAGATAGTTTAATGGAAACTCAAAATTGTGTCAAACCAATTCTCAAAAATTTACCCCTTCACAAAAAAATTGAACTTTATTAATGCCTCGTGTATAATCCGTAGAAATCTTATATTCCGACTACACGGAGATAGCACATGAAAATGCCCAAACTCGTCGTTGGATACCTTATGGATGACGAAATGTTCGCCAAATCTTTTACGATTCCAGAATCTCACGATTGGATCAAGTGGTTAGCGAACGAGGAACTTGCTCAGTTTTTTGCGGAATTACTGGAATTGATGATCCAAATTTCAGAGGAAAAGGAAGATAGCAAAACGCTTCAGACTTTTCTCGACTTTTGGCATGAAATTGCCTTAAGTTGGCGCGAAATAGCCTTAGGCGAGGAAGATTCTGAGATATTTGAAGGAGATAGCAATATCCCTCCGACCGTCGTCACCGATTGGAGCGTAGATGCTTTAGAAGCTGCCTTAAAAGGGCAAGATCCTGCGATGCTTTTGAATTCTCTCGCCGGTTTCATCGGAAAAGCCATGATCAGTTCTGAACAGGATGTCTTGGCAGATATTTTGGAGGCAGAACAGGAATTGGATTCGCCTTGGATAAATATCGTTGGCGTGGAACAGGATTACCGTTCACCCATGCACGCGGGTGATGCTGAACCGGTGGTACGTGACGTGACGGAAGCAGAGCAGGAGAAACATTTAGCATACGACATTTCCAAGCTTCAACTCTCTGCTCGCGCCCACAACTGTCTTAAAAATGAAAATATCAAAACCGTCCGAGAACTCGTCGCAAAAATGGAATGGGCCCTCCTGGAATACCAGGGGCTCGGACAAACGACGCTCAACGAAATCAAATTCGAACTCGCTGGCTTGGGGCTTTACCTGGGAATGGATCTATTCGACGAGGACGACGAGGAGGCATCATTCTAAATGCCCCGTATTTTCGATAATATCGACCAACCGCTGCTGCCCGCTCTCCAACAGACACTTGAAACTGCTACACATGCCGACTTTTGCGTTGGTTATTTCAACCTTCGGGGATGGAGAGGCCTCGGATCTTATGTTGAGAATTGGAATGGCGGTGAAGACGAATGCTGCCGCTTACTCGTTGGAATGCAACGCTTGGCAGAAGAAGAACTCCGCGAAGCCAAGAGACTCGCGAAGCAAGACGGTAGGATCGACAACCAGACGGCACTCCGTCTCAAACGGAGATTGGCAGAGGAGTTCCGAGAACAGTTAACCGTCGGTGTGCCGACGCGTGCAGACGAAAGAGGCTTACGGCAATTGGCGCAGCAGCTTCGTGATGAGAAGGTAAAGGTAAAACTCTTTCTCCGACACACCCTCCATGCGAAACTCTATCTAATCTATCGCTCTGACCTCGTCGCGCCGACTGTGGGTTACCTCGGCAGTAGCAATTTGACGCTTTCTGGGCTGTCGCATCAGGGAGAACTCAATATTGATGTCGTTGACTCAGATTCGTGTGAGAAATTGGAGAATTGGTTTGAGGACCGATGGAATGACAAATGGTGTATCGATATTTCTAAGGAATTGGTTGAAATTATCGAGCAGAGTTGGGCGCGCGAGGAACCTATTCCACCGTATCACATCTTCATCAAGATGGCATATCACTTGTCGCAGGAAGCGCGCGCTGGATTGACCGAATTTCAGATTCCACGCGAATTTGAGGACAAGTTGTTTGAATTCCAAACCGCTGCCGTGAAAATCGCAGCGCATCACCTCAATAGACGCGGTGGTGTGCTCATAGGAGATGTCGTCGGACTTGGTAAAACGTTGATGGGAACCGCACTCGCTCGCATACAGGAAGACGATTATGACGTTGAAACGCTAATTATCTGTCCGAAGAATCTCGTCAACATGTGGGAAAACTATCGAGAGGAATACCGTCTTCGAGGACGAGTGCTCTCAATTAGTCGAGTGCTCAACGAATTGCCCGATCTTCGGCGCTATCGCCTCGTCATGATCGACGAAAGCCATAACCTCAGAAACCGTGAAGGCAAACGCTACCGCGCCATCCAAGACTATATCCAACAAAATGAGAGCAAGGTCATCCTCCTCTCCGCGACACCCTACAACAAAACCTATCTTGATCTTTCCAATCAACTCCGTCTCTTTGTAGACGAAACCGAAGACCTTGGGATTCGACCAGAGCAGTACATCAAGACGTTAGGCGGTGAAACCGAGTTTATCCGCAAACACCAGAGCGGGGTCCGCACGCTTTCAGCCTTTGAACATAGTGAGTATATTGACGATTGGCGTGAATTGATGCGCCGATATCTTGTGCGCCGCACGCGCAGCTTCATCACGGAAAATTATGCCGAAACGGATGCTGAGACAAAACGGAAATTCCTCTCCTTTCCCGATGGTACACGCTCCTACTTCCCCACACGTCTGCCGAAAACGATGCAGTTTGAAATTAACGACCAAAATCCAGACGATACCTACGCACAACTATATTCTGCTTCCGTTGTGAACGTGATTAGCAGTCTCAAATTGGCTCGGTACGGACTTGCAAACTACATCGTTGATACACCCTCGGAACCGCCGACAGAAGCGGAACAGCAGCAGCTACAAGACCTCTCTCGTGGTGGACAGCGATTGATGGGATTTTGCCGAACGAACCTTTTCAAACGACTCGAAAGCAGTGGACAAGCATTCATCCAATCCGTCGACCGGCATATCCTGCGAAACTACATCTTCCTTCACGCCATTGAGAACGATGAACCGCTACCCATCGGATCGCAGAACGCCGAGATGCTCGATTCTCGGTTTGAAGACAGAGATACCGAGGATGCCACCCTTATCTTAGATGTTTCCGGTGATGACGATGACACGCAGTTTGACAGCATAAATTCAGAAGCCAACTCATACACGGTCGATGGATATGAACAGCGTGCCGCCGCTATCTATCGACTCTATACGACGAAGTATAAAAGTCGGTTTAGGTGGCTCCGTCCAAATCTCTTCCACACCATGCTTCGGAAAGAACTCACAGAAGACGCGCTTGCACTCACCGAAATCCTACGAAAATACGGCACATGGAACCCCGAACAAGACGCAAAACTCAATGCCCTTCAAAAACTCCTAACCGAGACACATCCAGATAACAAGGTCCTTGTTTTCACACAATTTGCGGATACAGTACAGTATCTGACAGATACACTTTCAGAGCGTGGAATAACGCAAATCGCTCCAGCAACTGGCGACTCAGCAGATCCCACTGCTTTGGCACACCGTTTTAGTCCTGTCAGCAACGAAAAACAGGATAGAATTAATCGGGCTGACGAATTGCGGGTGCTCATCAGCACGGATGTCCTGAGCGAGGGGCAAAATTTACAGGACTGTTCAATTGTCGTCAACTACGATCTCCCATGGGCAATTATACGCTTGGTGCAGCGTGCGGGTCGGGTTGACCGGATTGGTCAGATGTCGGAAGACATTTTGTGCTATTCGTTCCTGCCTGCTGAAGGTGTGGAGCGCATCATCAACTTGCGTGGACGTGTCCGGGCGCGCCTTCGTCAGAATGCTGAGGTCGTCGGCACGGATGAAGCCTTCTTTGAAGACGATGGTGATGGAGGCAATGAAACAATCGTTAATCTCTATAATGAGCAGGCAGGCTTGCTTGACGATGCACAAGACAACGATGTTGACCTCGTCTCTCACGCCTATCAGATTTGGAAAAATGCCATTACACAAGATCCAGATTTAGAGAAGATTGTCTCTGTGCTCCCGTCTGTTGTCTATTCAACCCAATTGCACATTCCGACAGATAACGAACCCGAAGGCGCGCTGGTGTATATCCGAACTGGACAAGAAAATGACGCGCTGGCATGGATAGATCGCGATGGACAGAGCGTAACGGAATCCCAGTTCGCGATTCTCCAAGCTGCGGCGTGCCAACCCGATACCGAGGCACTATCGCCGCTTGAAGAACACCACCGCCTCGTCGAAGAAGCCGCGAGGTTGATCGTCTCTGAAGAACGGACAGTTGGCGGACAACTCGGAAGGCCGTCAGGGGCACGTTTCCGCACGTATGAACGCCTGAAAGATTACGCTTCAGCGGTTGAAGGGACGCTACTTGAGACGCGAGCACTCAGACAGGTTATTGAAGCCATCTATCGGTACCCGCTGCGTCAGACAGCAACCGATACCCTCAATCGTCAACTTCGTAGTAGTATTTCCAACGAAGACCTTGCAGCGTTGGTAATTGATTTATGGGAAACAGAGCGACTTTGTATTGTTGAGGAAGAGCAGCAAACACGAGAACCGCAGATTATTTGTTCATTAGGGCTTGCGGAAAATTCTTGAATTCCGCTGATGCATCGTGTATAATTTTCAGAAACCTAATATTTCTGCTACACGGAGACTTCAGATGAAAAAGCCTAAACTTGTCGTTGGACACCTAACGAACGATCAGTTGATCGTCAAATCTGTGACCACTTCAAAACACTATGAGTGGCACAAGTGGTTGGAACCGGAAGAACTTGTTGAGTTTTTCGGGGAATTGCTCAAACTGGTAACACAAATTTCAGAAGGCAAAAAAGACGCTGATACGCTCACAATTTTTCTCTCCGGATGGCGTGAAACTGCTCTGATCAATTCAGAACCCGATGTCTTGGCAGATATCGCTGAGGCGGAACGCGAATTGGACGCTGGTGGCGGAAAACCGTGGTCACAAATCAAGGAGGAGATTGGGCTGTGAACCGTCAGCCATATACCCTTGAACCGCTGCCAAGAAAAGTCGAAAACTTCATCAAGCGACGAGATCGGGCAACGCAGGAACGAATTAATAGTGCTTTTGCGTACATCCTCCACTCCCCGTTTAGGCATGAAAATCCCACGACAATCAAGCCACTCTATGGAAGCCAAAATAACCGCTATCGCTACCGGATAGGAGATATTCGTTTCATTTACAGAGTTGACAGAGACAATCGGCTAATTCGCATTGTACAAATTGACAATCGAGGAGACATTTACTAACCAAGACCAACACAAATTTAGCAGTTACGTTTTGAAAGCACACAAACCGATAGGAACTCGCAATGCTTAACGAACGAGAGACGTGTCAATACCTCAAAGAATCCGACTTTGAAAACCTCTTTACACAAGAACTTGGATGGGACCATCACACCCAAATACTTCCCATCACAGTAGATGAAACTGAATATACACTCACCGCAATTGCCGAAAAACGCGGACTGGTCGTTTTTCACTGCTCAGCAACAGATGAAGGACATATCCCTGAACGTAAAACGCGGGAAAAGATCCAACGGCAGGTCGCAAAATCCTCTCATGCGAACTTGATCGTCTACACCGACGCTGAGAAAACGACACAAATCTGGCAATGGGCAGGCCGAGAGCATGGAAGACCTATTACACGCCGTGAATACCGTTACGATCACAAACAATCCGGTGAACTTCTTATTCAAAAACTGCGTGCCATTGCTTTTACTTTTGAAGAGGAAGATCAACTTACACATCCTGACGTGACCGGGCGCGTTCGAGCAAGTTTTGACGTTGAAAAAGTCACCAAACGTTTCTATGACCGTTTCAAGAAAGAGCATGACGTATTCCTTAAATTTCTCAAAGGCATTCCCGATAGAGAGATGCAAAAGTGGTACGTTTCGGTAATGCTCAACCGCCTGATGTTCATCTACTTCATTCAGAAGAAAGGTTTTCTCAATAACGACGAAAACTATCTACGTACTAAATTGGCAGATAGCCAATCGAGAGGCATCAACGGATACTACAAAGAATTTCTCTGTCCCCTCTTCTTTGAAGGATTTGCGAAACCGGAAGCCGAACGGAGTAGAGATGTAAAACATCTGCTCGGCAAAATCCCCTATCTCAACGGTGGCATCTTTCAGAAACACCAACTTGAGATAATCCATGGTGAAAACATTGAGATTCCTGACAAGGCGTTTGAGCAACTTTTCAGGTTCTTTGAGCAATACCAGTGGCACCTCGACGAACATCCCCTACGGAACGATAACGAGATCAACCCCGATGTTCTCGGCTACATTTTCGAGAAATACATCAACCAGAAACAGATGGGTGCCTACTACACCAAAGAGGATATTACCGAATACATCAGCAAAAATACTATCATACCCTTCCTTTTTGACGCGGCGCGAAAATCGTGTAAAATCGCTTTTGAAGGCGACGCATCCGTCTGGCACCTCCTACAAGAAGATCCTGACCGCTATATCTACGATGCTGTCAAAAAAGGTGTTGAATTCGATCTGCCAGAGGAAATTGCTGTGGGAATTGGTGATGTCTCCAAACGTACCGATTGCTGGAACACACTCGCGTCCGATGAATATGCCTTGCCAACGGAGATCTGGCGAGAGGTTGTCGCACGACGACAACGTTGTGAAACTGTCCGAGCGAAACTCAAAAACGGAGAGGTCCGCGATATCAACGATCTGATTACCTACAACCTCAACATTCGCCAATTCGCGCAGGATGTTATCGAAAATTGTGAGGGACCCGAACTCCTCCGCGCCTTCTGGAAAACCATCACTGAAGTGACAGTCCTCGACCCTACTTGTGGATCGGGTGCGTTCCTTTTTGCCGCGCTCAATATCCTTGAACCGCTCTATGAGGCATGTTTGGATCGGATGCAAGTCTTTTTAGACGAAGTAGAACTGATTTCCGAATCACGAACCTCCCGTAGATATAACGACTTCCGCGATATCCTTGGCCGGATCGCACAACACCCAAACCGAGAGTATTTCGTCCTTAAATCCATTATCATCAATAATCTCTACGGTGTGGACATTATGGAGGAGGCAATTGAGATATGCAAACTCCGCCTCTTCCTCAAAATGGTGGCGCAACTTGAAAACGCGGAACGGATTGAACCGCTACCGGACATCGACTTTAACATTCAGGCAGGTAATACCCTCGTCGGCTATGGAACCTATGAACAAGTAGAAAACGCAGTTACTGGTAAACTTGACTTCGACGACACCATGAAACGCATTGAAGAGAAGGTTGAAGACGTTGAGCATCTGTTCAAACAATTCCGCAAGCAACAGACCGAATTAGGTGGCACCGTAACGACCGCCGACAAATCGGCACTGCAGAACAAACTCCAAGCCTTAGAAGATGAACTCAACACATACCTCGCTGGAGAATACAACGTAGACCCGAGCAAACAATCTGATTACAAAAAATGGTTAAATTCACACAAACCTTTCCACTGGTTTATTGCATTTTACGGTATTCTTGAAGACGGTGGCTTTGATGTCATTATCGGCAATCCGCCTTATGTAGAGTATAGCAAAGTGAAAAAGGATTACACGATTAGAGGATATGATACGGAAGGTTGTGGTAATTTGTATGCGTTTGTATTTGAAAGGAGTTTCCGGCTTCTTCAACAAAATGGCTGGAAATCGATGATAATTCCACACTCAGCCTACTGTACTAATAGAATGTCATCGCTCCAAGATTTATTCCATGGGTACAAGCAAATTGGATGGGTAAAAACATATGGGATCCGTCCATCAAAATTATTCGTCGGGGCAGATCAACGGCTAGCGATTTATGTCCTTCGACAGAGGGCAGAACCTTTTAATATGTTATATGCATCTCACTATAAAAGATGGAATGAGCAGTTTCGCGAGCATCTCTTTGCCCTAGTGGAACATGCAGATGTTACTGGGATGTTGTTTCAGAATTCAGTTCCCAAAGTTTATAGTGAAATTGAGCAAAACTTATGGAAAAAATTATCTCAATTTTCAGTTTTAGGGACATATCTCGCGAAGAAACGAACTCCTTACACAATATATTTTCATGACTCACCTCGTTATTGGGTTAGGGCAATGAATTTTGCTCCTTATTTCTGGAATGAACGAGATAGAGAGAAAATCTCAACTCATGTTAAACCCTTATGTCTTACAGCTGAATTAGATGCATCCATAGTCGCGGCAACTTTAAATAGTTCACTTTTTTATTGGTGGTTTCTCATTCTTTCTAATTGCCGCGACTTAACTTTGCGTGAAGTTAGAAGTTTTCCAATTGGTGTTGATCAAATGGATGAGACTATGAAGCAGACTCTCTCTGAACTTGCCGCTGATTTAATGCAAGATCTAAGACATCATGCCCAACGTAAGGAGACCAATTATAAAACGACCGGGCGTGTTGTCTATGACGAGTTTTTTCCACGTCACTCCAAACCCATCATAGACAAAGTCGACCATGTGCTCGCCAAATACTATGGCTTCACAGACGAGGAATTAGACTTCATCATCAACTACGACATTAAATATCGTATGGGGTTGGGAAATTAATGCAGGTAATTAATTGTCTGAATCACGGATTGACGCGGATTTCGCAGATTTCACGGATTTTCTCTCGTTCAGGGACAGCGGGATTGGCTCCGCACTGCAATGAGATATTTCGTTAAATTTAATTTATCATTTCGTATTTTCACGGAGATAGGTTATATTGCCTTCCACGAACCCACGGACCACCTAACTTTAAAAAATCCTCCGTGAATCCTCCGTGAATCGCACTGAAAACCCACCACAGAAAACATCTTCCTCCAGTAGACTAAAGAACGTTATTCCCTTCCTATCCTGAAAATCCTATAATCTTGAAAATCCTGATTCAGACAGTATAAACCAAAGCCCTCCCCTCGCCTCTGAAATTTTCAGAGTAAACCTCCGAGAAACCCTCTGCCAAAACCGCTGAGAATCCAGTCCCAGTATGGGTTCACGGACTTTTCCTGAAACCTATTATTTTTTCCATTTACTCTGAATACTCTGAAACGCGCACTATTTCCTTTACGGGACTGCTGTGTAATACGGTTGCACACATCCCCAACTTCTGTTAAAATTGCAAACAAAGGAGTTCTAAACAGTCTATGAAAACCATACAACGAAAAAACACAACGAACAAAAAACAGAAGCAACGCCTCGCTTTTCCCGTCTATGATGAAGAGGACATCCTTAACGTGGACGCGGTCATAGCCACCCCTCCACCGCGTCGATCAGGCACAATACGAGTTAAGTTAATATACAAGGGACGCAGTAAACCAATTCCGGTTGAGAATCCTTCGGAAGAATAGGTATTAGGATTTGCCAAAAACTATGGAAATTGCTGATCTTAAACAACGCATTGCACAAGGCGAAAACGCCATGACCGAGTTCAAAGAAAACTTCGATCAGGAGGCTATTGAGACCGCTGTTGCGTTTGCCAATACCAACGGAGGTGTTATTCTGATTGGTGTTTCTGATACGGGGGAAATCAGAGGAATTACTATTGGGAAAGAGACCCTCAGAAACTGGTCAAATCGGATTGCCCAAGCGACTGAGCCGCGGGTGGCACTGGAAATTGAATCGGTTGACCTAAAGGAAAAATCGGTTTTGCTGATACGTATTTCGGAATCCTCGCTAAAACCTGTTTCCGTTAGAGGCGTGTGTTATAAGCGAGTCGGGAATAGCAACCGCGTCATGTCTCCACAAGAGATTGCCCAGATGCATCTCAACGCCACTGGACAGAGTTGGGATCAACTTTTAGTCACACGTGCTGGAATTGATGATATAGATGAGAAAAAAGTTGAATGGTACCTGATCCGTAGAGAAACGACCCGAAATGTAGCAAAGCCACAGGACATGAGTCAGACTGCATTGTTGAGGAATATTGATGGGCTTAGCGATGAAGATATCCCAACCCATGCCGGTATTCTCTTCTTTAGCAAGTACCCCCAAAGATTCTTCCAAAACGCGCAGCTTCGGGTTGTTAGATTTAAAGGAATATCGGTTACTCATCCTGTCATTGATCGACTGGATTGCTCTGGGGCACTTTGGGAAATGGTTGATGCTGCGGAGGAATTCATCAGAAAAAATATTCGCCTCCTAAGTCTTCGGACTTCAAGGAGTTTCCAACGAGACGATAAGTTTGAATATCCGTTGGCTGCACTGCGGGAAGCGATTATCAACGCATTGATTCATCGCAACTATCAAAAACACTCGGATGTCCGAGTCTTTATATTCGATAACCGCGTTGAGGTCATTAATCCCGGCACTTTTCCAGAAGGGGTCAGCCCAGACACGCCAGTCCATGAACCGGTAAATCCCATCTTAAGCCGATTCATGTACGATATTGGTTTCATTGAACGTTACGGCTCTGGTATCAGAATGATGAAAAGACTCTCTGGGGAATGGGGAAACAAGGAACCGCGTTATGAGTTTCATCCACTTCAAACCACAATCATTTTTGAGTCCCCGATTCAAGAGAGCACTTTTATAGAGATTGACGATATTTCAGCACAGTTGAACGAGCGTCAAAAGAATGCCTTTTCCTATGTGCAAAGACACGGGCAAATCGCGACAAAAGAGTATGTAGAGATCAATCATGTCTCACGCCAGACGGCCTATGCAGAACTAACTGATTTGACCAAGAAAGATTTACTCACTGTGGTAGGAAAGGGAAGAGGAACTAAGTACGTCCGAAAAGTAATTGATTAATTAGGCGATTAATTAGGCGATTAATTAGGCGATTAATTAGGCGATTACGTCCAAAATCAGTAGTGTAATATGGATATCGCTCATAGTCCTAAAAAGAAAGTGAACGATTAGGTAACTGATTAATTAAGCGATATTTATTACAAGTTTTGCATCCTCAAATATCATATAGGGACTGGAAGTGGCGCAGTCAATTCAACACATCACACAAAAAGACACGGATTATCCAACACGATTAGAGCAGTATTTAAAAACGGAGACACCGGAAACGATCTGGGCACGCGGGAATATTGACCTGTTACCTGGGCAAAACACCACCTTAAGCGGAGACCTCTGGGCACTGTTCTGTTCAAGTAAATGCCCGGGAGAGATTATCCTGAAAGCGCATGACTTGGCACAAGAATTTAGAAAAGCAGGCATCCCAACGATCAGTGGGTATCATTCTCCAGTTGAGCAGGAGTGCCTACGCGTTTTACTGCGTGGCTCACAACCAATTCTCATAAGTCCGGCACGGAGCATCGAAAACATGCGACTGAAATCGGCGTGGAAGGATGCGTTGTCTGCGGAGCGTCTATTAATCCTATCTATTTTTGGGCATCAACATAAGCGATCAACTGCAGCATTGGCGCACCAACGTAACCTCTTTGTTGCAGCGCTTGCGGACAAAATCTGTATTGCGCACGCTGCAGAGGATAGTAAGATTTTGGAATTTGCGCAGATAGTGTTGGCGTGGGGCAAACCCGTTTTTACCTTTGAAACACCAGCAAACGGTTCACTTTTTCAACTTGGGGCGCGATGGATTGAAATGTCCTATCGGAATTTCCCCTTACAGAAGACCTAAATGACCCTACACAAAAAAGTGAGATAACTTTGACAATAATGTTGCATCGTGATACAATAGAATTGAAATTTAAACAGAGAGTTGGGAGCGCATGGAAACCAAAAATAACATTACATTAACGTTTGGGCAAATTGTTGCAGGGAGCATCATCGGGCTGGTAGGTGGCTGGATTTGCCTGCTGCTATTTGAGAATTTTATTTGGCAATTCCTACTTGGGAACCGAGTCAATCACGGTTTCTGGGTAGGCTTGTTTCTCCTCATCTCGTTGAGTGTCACGTATGGGATTGTGATTGTAGGGGCAAGCACTGGAATCCGCTTTGTGAGTCGAAAATTTGGTGCCGATATTCCTCTAAAACCGCTCTGTTCGGGAGCATTTTTGGGTCCACCTGCTGTCGTCGGTTTGCTGGCACTGCTTAACGTTCCGTGGGAAATATTTGGCAGACCGAATTTGATCTTGGCGTTGCTTCTACCCGTTCTTAAAACACTTGCGTATATTATCTCGTTACCCATGCGCGGGTGGGTGCACCTCGGTTTGCCGGTCGAAATCTGGTACATCCTTGCTGTTCCTATCGGTGCAATATTAGGGTACAGGTTAACACCGGTAGAAGACACAGAAGTGAGTGCAGAACAGGCTTAATTCAGGAAGGCTTATCTAATGAAAAGTTGCGAAAATCCAAGCGTGCACGCTGGAGGTTTCACCCATCAAAATGCAATACGATGATAAACCAAAGGACGAATGCGGTGTGTTCGGCGTTTTCGGTCATCCAAAAGCGGTAGAGTTGACGTATTTAGGGTTACGCGCCCTTCAGCATCGAGGTCAGGAAAGTAGCGGTATTGTCGCATCGGATGGTGAGAAGTTCACATACCACCACGGTATGGGACTCGTTCATTCTGTCTTCACCTCTGAGGCTTTAGCGGGACTGAAAGGGCATATCGCTATCGGACATAACCGGTATTCAACAGCAGGGGCAAGCACGCTTGAAAACGCGCAGCCTTTGGTTCGGAACTACAAGCAAGGTCCCCTCGCGCTCGGTCACAATGGCAACCTTGTCAATGCGCCGCAAGTTCGGAATCACTTAGAGAATGCCGGTTCCATCTTTAGCACGAGTTTGGATACTGAAGTCATTTTCCACTTGATAGCGCACTCGCGGAAGCAGGCGTTGGAATATAGGATTATTGATGCCTTGCGAAGTATTGAGGGTGCGTATTCATTTGTATGCATGGATAAACACACACTGATAGGTGCCCGCGATGCCCACGGGTTTCGACCGCTCTGGCTCGGTAAACTCGGTGACGCATACGTGCTAACTTCGGAGACGTGTGCTTTTGATGTAATTGAAGCGGAACCGATACGTGAGGTGGAGCCAGGAGAGTTAATATTCACACGCTCCACACATCGCGGTGTAGAGTCGTTTCGTTTTCATAAGAAACAATCACAGTTATCGCAGTGTATCTTTGAATATATCTACTTAGCACGACCAGATAGCATGATGTTTGGACAGAGTGTGAACAACACGCGACGTGAGTTCGGCAGACAGCTCGCCCGCGAGCATCCCGTCAAAGCAGATGTTGTTATCCCAGTGCCTGATTCTGCAACAATCGCCGCTCTTGGATACGCCGAGGAATCTGGTATTCCGTTCGATTTAGGACTGTCTCGGAACACTTTCGTCGGTCGTTCCTTCATGAACCCGACGCAGGATATCCGAGAGTTGATGGTGAAGATAAAACTGAATCCAGTGCGCGATGTGCTACGCGGCAAACGCGTCATACTTGTAGACGACTCAATCATGCGGGGGACAAACAGCAGGAAGCTCATCAAAATCGTTCGGCAAGGCGGCGCGACAGCCGTCCATCTCCGTATCGCATCCCCACCGAATAAATTCGCATGCTTCTATGGTGTGGACACACCGACCCGTGGTGAATTAATTGCGAGTTCACATACAATTGAGGAAATCCGCAAATATATCCGTGCAGACAGTCTGGGTTATTTGAGTATTGACGGACTGCTCAATTCAGTGGATACACCTCAGGATTTTTGTACCACCTGTTTTGATGGAAAATATCCGATCCCGTTTGTGGAAGAATCCTCACAACAACTCCCGTTAATCGTAGATTAAACCCAGTTTTCTCATGGACTTGGCAGTGAGCCTCACGGGGGAAATTTTTATGCAGTACAGACAACGTGGCAAACAGAAGAAACCAAGTCCGATAGGTACAGCGCAAGGACGACACACACTCATCTCCCTACTTGGATGCGCAATTCTCGGCATGGTTTTGAGTAGAGTCCTTCCGTTCTTGATTGGGAAGTTGCAGCCCAAGATGACACCAGCGGAGGCGGAAGAGATTGGTGTTCTCATAGCCTTAGGTATTAGCGGTATTGTGTTAGTTATTAGTCTCCTAAGACCGAAGAAAGACGTTTCACCGCTTCGCAAACAATTATTGAAGGAACAAGAAAAATCAGATGGCAGCTAAAAAGCCTTTGACGTACGCCGATGCTGGCGTTTCATTTGAAGCAGAATCCGACGCGATAGCGCGGCTTAAACGCCTTGTTCAAACCACCTATCGTCCTGAGGTGCTCAGCGATGTTGGCAGTTTCGGCGGGCTTTTCGCACTGAAAACCTATCAAGAACCGGTTCTCGTTTCCAGTACAGATAGCGTTGGCACAAAACTAAAGGTCGCGTTTAAAGTAGGACGGCACGACACAGTCGGTTTCGATATTGTCGCACATTGCGGCAACGACATCGTCGTGCAGGGAGCAGAACCCCTTTTCTTTTTAGATTACATCGGCATTAGTAAGGTAGCACCAGCGGTGATTGAAGAGATCGTAACGGGGCTCGCGTCAGGATGTCGAGAAATCGGTTGTGCCTTAATCGGCGGTGAAATCGCAGAACTGTCGGATATTTATACACCCGGTGAATACGACTTGGTCGGGACTATTGTGGGTGCTGTTGAAAAAGCCGACATGGTCACTGGAGAGAAAATTACGGCGGGAGATCAACTCATCGGTTTAGGGTCGGTAGGTTTACATACGAACGGCTTTACATTGGCTCGCCGTATTCTGTTCGACAGATGCGATTACAACGTAGACACCTATCTTCCTGAACTCTCTGCAACAGTCGGGGAAGCCCTACTTGCCTGCCATAAAAGTTACGTAAACTCTATTCTGTCCCTTCGTAAAGTATGCGACATTAAAGGTCTTGCCCATATCACCGGAGGCGGATTGCCAGCAAATGTGGCGCGGATCCTCCCAGATGGGTGTACTGCCTATATTCGGGACGGGACATGGGAGATTCTGCCCATTTTCTCGTTTTTACAAGCAAAAGGCGATGTCGAAGCGGCAGAAATGTACAGAGTTTTTAATATGGGAATTGGGATGGTGGTGATGGTCCCGCCTGATGCCGTTGATGCTGCGCTGGAATCTCTTGAAGCGTCTGGGGAATCCACTTATCGAATTGGTGAAGTAATCACTGGGGAAAAGGGGGTTCAAGGTGTCCCTTCCTAATGCAGATTCTCGGAGGTCACGCGATCATCGTGATGGCGTGCCTCCGCAGCAGACTACACCCACCTTTTTAGATGAAGCGGCTCTGCAAGAACTGACCGACTTGCTTGACGAAACACACCCACAGGTGGCATTGGCAGCATTCCAAAGTATCGACGATAGTGATGCGGCAGTGTTTTTAGTTATGTGTACACACTTAAAAAGTGAATCTATGGGAAATGCTCTCGCCACGCATGCGGGAAAACTTTTCGCGCAGCTACCTTTTGACAAACAGGTGAGTATCGCTGAGAAGGTGACGATGACGGAGACAGTTGACTCCGAACATGCGATGCACATCTGGAATGAACAGATCGCTCGGATTAAGGAAGCAATCCAAAAAACCACTTTCTTGGGTGAAGGCACAGCGAACCTTGCGAAATTATTATCATATCTGGATATAACAGAACAGAATGCGTTACTGGAAGCGTTAGGCGAAAAGCAACCCGGAGTGGTGGATAGCGTTTCTGAGCAGTTGTTTACTTTCGAGGACTTGGGGAATTTGGAAAATGAAGCAATCAGAACTATTTTGCAAGTACTGGACAAACCGACCTTAGCCCTTGCCCTACACAACGCACAGGCTGTCGTACACGACCGATTTTTTGAAAATATGTCAGCATCACAGGCAGAAGCCATTGAAGCAGAAATCGCTCAACTCACATTTGAACAGACGCAAATAGCCGACACAGCACGCCATTCGGTTGTGAACATGGTTCGGAACTTCGCAGCAAAAGGCTTGCTAAAAATTGGTTTTTAAAAGGCTGCCCTTGTGACTGCTCTACACTTTTAAGATAGATGTATCAACACATTTACTATTTGTCTTTAAGCGTAAAAGAATAAGGTATCTCAACCTGAAGGCTGATCGGATTCCCGCCTTTTGTGGCAGGGCGGAAAGTTGTTTTCTTCAACGCTGCAATCGCTGCTTCCTCAAATCCAAACCCAATATCTGTAATCGCTACAATATCCGTCGGAATGCCCTTCTCATCAATAGTTGCCTGTAGGAGGACCTCGCCTTCCTTTCCGGCTTTCTTGGCACTTTCTGGATATTTGGGGTCCACCTTGAACTTGTATTGTGGTCTAACGACGCCGGGTTCGCTCTCAAAACTAACACCATCCAACCCAAGGGCATCATCGGGAGCGGGTGTGTCGAGTTTCTCCATTAGTGTTGGTGCCTCACGCTGTATCTCAAAGCCTGGAACCCGTGCGTCGGGTTCAACAGTCGTTGTCGGCTGTACAAAGTTGCGTTGGGCATCTATAAGTCTTGGTCCCTCATCAGAGCCGGGTGTTGTGAGGTCACCCGTATTATCAAGACCCTGATGGATTGCAAATGCGTCCTGCGATAGGGGCTGGTCAGTGATAGTCGTCACCGGTCGTTGAACACGGAGTTGCTGCTGGCTCTGTTTTGCCTGATTAAATTTCGGTGCTTCCCTACGTATAAAGCGGCGTTTGGTCTTTGCATCTTCTGTGACGATACTGATATCAAACGTCTCTTGTTCAAATTCAATCCGATCGGCGATATAGAAGACACCAATGATAATCGCCATAAGGCCATGAAACACCATTGCGATTACAAATGCGGTGGAACTCCGTCCAACATGCATTTGTGTGATAGGGTGCTTCGGCATGTTCGTTTGTGCCGTAGAAATGCTATGTTGCTGGCTGGCATCAAGCGAAACTTTTTTTAATGCGACAAAACGCTTCGGTTTTTTACGTTCTGCCCGGCGCTGCTGCATCTGACTGAGCATACCGGCAGTTCTGCTATTCATCTGTTTTTCCTCCTTAGAAAGAAAAGAGGGATAGTTTCAGTCTCAGCACACTGCTCGCGCGTGTTTCCTATGTTATGAGGTCGACTCAAGTGGGTTTTACAAAAAATACCCATTGATTACTTACATTTTAGCATAAATATACTCTAATTATAACACATTTTCAGTTTTGTGTCAATTTTTCCATCGTTTGTGTCAATTTTTGTATCGAGGCAGTCTCGTTTCTCGGATTATGGGTTCCACCAATATGTTACCTTTCCAACCACCGTCGAATCCAATAAACGCGATCGAGTGGTGCCGTTGGTATCATACGTTTGATTGAAAACGAAGTAGAAATCGCTTCCGGGACGATAGATATAATTGATGAGGAAGTTGGTAGACACAACGTTCGTATCGGCGTTCCACTGTGCAAATAATTTTGCAAAAAGTCCCGTAGTGAAGGAATAGTCAAGCCTGCCACTGAAAAGATTGATATAAACAGGGTGCGGTTGCCCATCAGTAAAATACGCCGTGGGGAAGTTAACCACCTGATTAAATTGGTACTCCGCCCTTATGCTAATGTGTCCGTTCGGTTTTAACGTGGTTTGTAGATATGCTCTACGAACTTCGCCGCTGTAAAAATCCTCAATACCACCGCCAAGCGTAGCACCCACCGAACGACTATCATTGCTGGAGAGACGGACATTGAATGCGTTAGACTGGTACTCACCTATTGGAATTTCTACGTTGTCCCTAAAATCGAAAATATCGTTCAGGCGTTCGAAGCTGCGTCTCCCATTGAAAAGGATATAATCTCCAGAGTTAAATTCAAACCAGTTAGTGTAAGAAATGTCCCACTCTTCCAATTCATTGTCGTGATTGAAAATATAGTTTATCTCTGGACCGGTCCAAATTTGTCGGATCCCAAATTTTTGGGGCATCGGTGTCCAACGCGTCTCACCGCGGAATTGTCGGATGCCGGTCCGTCTGACATATCCGACTGCGGGATTGAAATCTTCGCCAATATCGGTATATGAGCCCTCTACACGGAAAGACTTGCTCCGCCAGTTGGAACCGAGATACCATGCATTAGTTCGTCCAGAAGCACCGGGTTCAAACGTGCGAGACCACAATCCACGCACATCCACACTGTCGTTAGGTCGGTATTCAAAGTCAAAACCGCCTGCTCTATTGTAGTCGCCGATTTCATCTTTATTGACAGCAATCATGCCGATGCGGGAACCCGAGGCGATGTCCTTTGTAATTCGCATCACAGAATAATTAGTGCGCGGAATGTCAAGCGGATCATCTGGATCAGCCTCATAGAATTCATCTGTTAGGACGTTGAGAAACCCTACGCCGTAAGAACCGACCTTGCCACTCGTTTTTCCACCGAAGATGATCGGAATCGCATTTCCTTCAGCCAGTCCAATACGTCGGCTGTAGAAAAGGAGCATCGGTGGCGGTCGGCGGAAACTCGTCCGTGGTATACCAAAATCGAAAAGTCCGGCACCTTCCAAAAAGAACGGACGCTTTTCGGGAAAAAAGAGACTAAATCGCGTAAGATTTACTTGTTCCTCGTCCGCTTCGACTTGCGCGAAGTCAGTATTATAAGTGATATCAGCCGTCAGATTTGACGTAATGCCATATTTTGCATCAAAACCGACCTTAAATTCACGTGTCGTCTGTAATGTTGCATCATCATCACTAATTTGCGTAATTCCCGGCAGAATATAGGGGAGGACTTCTAAGTTTCGGGATGGCGCGATCCCTTCTAATCCGACAAGGCTCCCAACGTGTGCTGTTCGGTATTTTGCCCTACCGCCGTAAGAAGACGGAACGGGCATCCATATCCCTTCTTCTCGATAGCGCGCGATCCCACGTCCAGCGTTGATTCCCCATGTCATCGGATCGTTCTTTTCAAAACGCAGTTGACTGAATGGAATGCTAAGTTCGGCGGTCCAGTAGGAATCGTTGATTTTCGACTTACACGCGACAACAGCATCCCAGTCCGAATTAAACGTGTCGCCACTGTTGGTGATGGCTCTGTCTTGGACCGCGCCAAGGGCGTTTATCCGAAAGAAAAATCCGCTCCGTTTGTCGTTATATGTATCCAATAACACAAAGACGTTGTCGTTTTCGTGTAGGTCGCGGGAATCTCGGCGCATTTCATTGGCGACCAATTTCGGTATATCTGAATCAAAACAGGTAAAGCCGAAATAGATATTCTCATCATCATAGAGAATCCGAAGCTCCATAGGTTCGGAAAGGTCTTCGCCTTCATGGGGTTCGACTTGGACAAACTGGTCCATGGGTTCGGCGTGCTGCCAATCTTCTTCGGTTAAATCGCCATCAATTTCAATGCTTTGGTAGGTACGATACGCCTTAACCTGATGATCGTGTGATTCGGTGTGTCCATTGGTGACAACGGCATTCAATAGCAGAATAAGGAATAGGGGAATTATGATTCTTTGGAATTTCAGTAAAGAAGATAGATAGTCGTCCAAAAACGTCTCCTCCTTTCAAAAGATGTGATTAATATAAAGACGAAAAAAGAGGCGAATTGGCGTAAATAAATTTTATTTAATTGGACGGGTTTATCAGAATTCCAAAGTCATCGCTACAAATGGAATAATTGGCAATTGCGAAACAGGCTCCTCTTTTGTAAAATTCTGACTGTAGCGTACTTCAAGTATGTTGTTGCGGTTATAAACGTTCCATACCTCAAGTGCCAACCCTAATTCCCAACCTTTATCCTCTAAACCGCCTAACAAACTAAATCGAAGACTCAAGTCCAATCGGTGATACGGCGAGGTGCGCTTCCACTCTCCGTAAAGCGGTCGCCACTTTTTTTCCTTGGTCCGAAAGTTCGTAAAGGCGGTGCGACCAACTAACGGAGCATAAAGGATGCCGCTCTGGTATTGCCACTTCGCGCTTATATCAAATGTGTCGATGAGTGGCACTGACAAAAGGAGCTCTTGCGGGGCATTGTAACTCGTCGCGACAGTTAGCACATGCGGACTATTGTAGGTATAAAACCGGTGGAATTCTTCAGGAGAATCGCGGCGTTTGGAAACTGTATAAGCATACGCCACCCACCCGTTGAAGTTTGCGAAAATATCATGTTCTAAGGAAACCTCAAACCCACGCACAAATCCTTCCTGACCGTTCTGGTACTGTTTCGCATCTTTATTGTAGATAATGAGATCTTGTAGTGTTTTGTAATAGCCAGCGATATTCATTTGCGTATCGAAGGGTAACGTCTGTCTCAATTCAAGAACGTAATGCGTTGCCAGGCTCTGTTCGAGAGACGCATTTGGTGGTACACCCAGCACAGATTGATCTAATCGCGGATTTTGCGCGTAACGGCCATAACTGAAGTTCAGAGATGCATCTTGCCATGGAAGATTATAGTGGAGTTGTGCACGTGGCTGGAGGGATAGGTTATCCGTAAGATTAAAGTAGCTCGTTCGCACACCAAAAGTGCCCAGAAGGTCAGAATTGAATAGGTTCCGACTCGCTTGGAGGTACCCCTCTAAACGGTGAAGGTTTCGCGTCTCAGTGACGTAGACTTTCTCCAGTTGGTGCCGAATCCGAAACTCATAATCAGGATCTCCCTCTTCAACTCGGCGCGCGCCATCACTGATGACCGTTGAAGGGGTGCTTGAAAGCAAGTAGCCGAATTCTACAGTCTCATCGGGATTCTTTGAGGATGTGGTATAAGTGAAATCATTGCGGAGTGCGTAGACAGACGCTGCCGTCCGGTAGTAGTACTCTTCACCGAAAGCGAGTTCGTTTTCTGTAAACGAACGGGTGAATGACAGAATAGATCTAAATCGCGGCAATAAACGAGAATAGAAGTGAATTCCTTGGACATCAAAAGGGTTTTCTGAAATCGCGGGACCTCGAAGATCGCTGTCGTGAACTTCCCTCGCTCCCAAGTACAATTCAGATGCATCGTACGCGGTAACGGCGTTAACCACTATTCCATGAGTTTCATTGAGTTTGTAAACGCCCTTTAACTGATAGCTCCAAAAACGCGGCACCTCTCGAACCAGATCCTCAAGTTCCACTAATCTCGATGCCAATTCAAAAAAGGGTTCCAGATAACTGAGTCTGCCGAAAGCGTACCAATAGCCTTGCCCGGATAACGCCCTGTTTTCTAAGAATTCTTGGTCGGTGCTCGCCGATTTTCTGTCCTTTTCGTCTGCATCTCTACCGAATACCTGAGTATCGCCGAGAAGTATCTCCTTGGAAAGATGGAAAATAGATTTTTTATCAGTTTCGTTTGGAACATTCGCTGCGGGGTTCTCTCGGAAGGATAAAGCACCACTGAGGAAGCCTTCGGAATAGATAAAACTCGGTTTTAGCATTCCATCCAACCACCCTAAAGACTCCATCTTTTGTGGGCGGGAATGGATATCAATCACCGCCTGTGAGTCCGCTCCAAATTCAGCACCAAACCCACCCGGATGCACATCAATCTTTCCAAGAACCTCGGAACTCACTACCGAAACAATACCGAGTAGATGATAGGGGTATCCCAATGGTAATCGGTCAAAGTAGTAAAGATTATCTCCCGGCGCACCACCTCTAATGGAAAGGACGCCCATGAAATCGTTGACTGTCCCAACGCTCGGAAGTCGGGCTATCCCGCGAAAGGGATCGCCAGCACTGCCTGTCGCGCGCCTGAGCAAGTCTCCGCTCAATGTCCTTCGGGATCTTGTTTCCAATCGTGTCGTCTCGACTTTTATTTCATCTAAAATGACAACGGATTGTGATGCTTCATCCTTTTCAGCCTCTGATTCGGCGGTATCACCCGTATCGGTTTGCCCGAAGGCAGTCAAGGGTAGTATGAAAATTAGAAGGATTAATGCCCGTTTCAGGTTTTTGTCTCCTCGGCAAAACGTCTAAAATTCCGCTGTAATCCCCAAATAGGGAATAATAGGTAATTGGTTAACATCTTCACGCTCAGTGTAGTTCTCGCTATACCTGTAATCGAGCAAATTCTGTCGGTTATATGCGTTTAGGAGTTCCAAAAAGGTGCCGAGTTTCCATCCGTTAAACTCGAAGGTTTTACTGACGCGCAGGTCGAGTCTGTGATAGGGAGGTAACCGATCAGAGTTGGTTTCAGCATAAATGGGGACGTAAATAGGTTCTCCGTTTCTCGGATCAAATCGGATCGTTGCGTCTTCAACAGGTGTATATGGATTACCAGTGCGGTACTGCCACTTCGCGCCAAACTCCCACGTAGGCGTAAGGTTGTAACTTACGGCGAACGTAGCAACGTGTGTCTGATCAAACGAATAGAGGCGATACGGATCATCCACACGATCGCGGCGTTTAGAGAGGGCATACGCGTAGGAAATCCAAGTGAAAAATCGGTCGCCGCCGCGGTGCCGTAGAAAAATCTCGGTGCCTTGCGCATAGCCGACCCCTTGATTGAGATAACCGGCTTCTTCGTCAACAGTCACTAAGTCGGCAAGATCTTTGTAATAGGCTGCCATTTTGATTTCTGTATCTGGTGAAAGTGGTCGCTTAAGTTCAAGAATGTAATGACTTGCCTGACTCGACTTCAAGGCGGGGTTACCAATACTTGGAGAGAGTTGTGGTGGCAGCGGGGTCTGATTGTAAACGCCATAGGCAAATTGGAGTTCAGAATTGTTGGGGAGTTCCACGAGTACACTGCCGCGCGGCTGGACAGAAAGCTGATCAATGCGATTGAAATAATCAAGTCTCAGTCCAAACACAACTGACAAAAACGGCAACAGTGTGTATCGGTCTTGCAAATAGGCTTCGACGCGATATCCGCGCACATACTCATCTAAGGATACTTTTTCCTCGAATCGGATGTCAAAGTCTACCTCACCTTCATCGGGTATCCGAGTGAAGGTCCCAGAGACTTGTCCGGGTTCAAATCCGAGGATTAGCCCGGATTCCAACCGATGCTTCGCGTTTAACTCATAAGTGAGATCTTCGCGAAGCACATAGTCTGGTGCATCAATCTCAAGTGAAAATGTTGGACCGAAATTGACATCAAATAGAAACTTTGAACGGGTCAATGATAAATAGGAGGTGAGCCTTTCTGTCAGGAAGGAGCGGAGATGGATTCCTGCGCCCTCAAAACCACTTTCAAAACTCGTGTTCCCTTGAAAATCTTCGTCTACATTTTCACCGTCCAACTTCAGGGCAAACTGATCACCAGAAGCAAAGAGATTAAAAAAGAATTGATGCTTTTCGCTGAAGTCGTAGCCCGCTTTCAGTTGATAATCCCAGAAACGCGGAAAGGCAGTGATCGCCCCCGTACCAAATGACAAGGATCCGATGAAAAGGTCAATGTAACTTCTGCGACCCGCGGCATACCAGTAGCCTTTCTCGCCGACTTTGCCTTGAAGCAATCCCTCCGAAAAGAGTAGATTGAGGTTAAATTTTCCACGTAAATGTGCTGGACTGCTGTCCTGTGAATAGATGTCAATTACGGCTTGAGAATCCACACCATACTCGGCACCGTAGCCACCAGCATAGACATCAATCCGATCGATAATTTCGGAACTCAGGGATGAGACGATCCCGCCGAAGTGGTACGGATAGCCGACAGGCACTCGGTCGAAATAATAGAGGTTATCTTCATCGGAGCCGCCACGAATATAGAGGGCACCGCTAAAATCGTTTGCGACACCGATACCGGGAATTGCTGGAAGGGCACGAAGGGCATCACCCGCTGTACCGGGGAGACGCGTAATTTCCCGTGCCTGAAGGCTTTTTTTGCTGACGGTCTTCGGGGCACTTTCGCCGGTTATCTCGACTTCCTCAAGACGATACTGTGTTGTTTCGACATAGATTTCAGGTGCCAGCGTCTCTTCTTCCGTAACAACAATAGAGATGCGTTGCGACAACTCAGTATCGGGCACCGTGGTAATTAAAGTATAGGTTCCTGTGGGAATAGCACTAAAAACGAACTTTCCATTTTCATCAGTTTTCTGACGTGTGTCAATTTCAACGATGAATACTTCTGCCCCTGCTAATGGTGCTTTCGTACTATCGTTATAAACAGTGCCCTGAATTGTTCCTGTCTGGGAAAAGGCAACTGCGGGAATCCACAATACCATTAGTAGGCATAAAAGAGTCTTCATGAAAATTGGCAACTCCTATCCGTGTTAGAAAATTGTATGCAATATATTCAACGTGAGTTCGGTTTGAGGGTTTACAGCATAAGAGCAGGGAGTTCGGTTGCCTCTATTCAGTAAGAAAAAGGAGGAGAAACAGAACATGCGAACGCCATGTAAGTCCTGTAAACAGCGTCTATTCATTGCAACGTGCTTAGACGTTCTCTGATAGTCTTGTGTGGATCTCACAATTTTTATATAAAGTATACAATTTTTCTTTTTGGAATTGCCAAAGAAATGTGGGATTTTTAGTTTTTTGGAAGGATGAAGGGCGGGCAGCGTTGCCCGCCCTTCGTGTTTTTACGTTAGCGCGCAACCGCGTCAGAACCGAGATTTTCCTGAATCCACGCGCGGAGTGGAACATCCTTTTCACCGGGGGATGTAAAGCCGTGTCCACCTGTGCTTTTGCCCATAATCTGTTGACGAATCGGATCAGAGCATTCCATGTAATGTTCCACCGTCATGTCATCCCGCGGCTGCAACCACCGGTAACTGTAGCCGTAGAACAGCACTTTACGGGTGATGTCAGAGGTATTCCGTCCTGCGGAATGCCAGAGCCTGCGATCGAAAAAGACAGCCGTTCCCGGCTTGGCGAATACAGACGTTGCACCCTCGGGGTCCGCCGTAGCGTCATCGGGCATTTCTAACGTATTCGATTTCTGGCTACCCGGCACTACGGAGAAATTACCGCGTCCGGGCACAGATGTATCGGTGAGGAAAAATGCGACTTTCAACGATACACGGGGTCGCGGGTTTCCCTCCAATTCAAAGTTGAGTCTACCACTATCCTGGTGCCAACCGAGGCGTTGGGATTTGTCGCGCTCTTCAGGCGGCAGCGGTGGCAGTACAATCAGATGTGAATGGTAGAGTTTGATGTTCCACCCTAAAATTCCCCAGACCTTTGGGAATGTCGTGTGCCAGTCAAGAAGTTCAATAAAGTTTTCGTCTCTGCCGACAAAATCGAGGAGGTTGAAACGTGCATCGGTCGGGAGTTCATTTTTGCCCAGATGCTCTGCCCCGACTCGGTCAACAGCGGCGATTAACTTATCGACCATCTCTTGCGGGATGGCATCCTCAACCGCAAAGAAACCGTTGTCTTCAAATTGCTGTTTTTCTGTTTCGGTCAAACAGTGTTCTAAACATAGCGGGTTCATCGTTTTCCCCTATAGAAGCGACTTGAGGTCGCGGTACTTGAGTTTACGAAAAGTTTACACTGAATCTAAATTTTGGTCAACACGAAAAATACCTCTAACGAAAAGGTAGGAAACTTTCAGACGCCACTTGCTTTGATCGCTTTACTGCACGCCACCGCCGCCAGAAATTCACACTGGCACTGAAAAGAAATCCAATACCGATGACCCCTGCGGTTATACCGCCTATCGCCAACTCAGGATTTACCATAATACTATAAACCCCTCCACCGATAAGCAGCGCAGCAATAAGCGTATCTTTAAGGCTGTTCTTTTCTGTCCGTTTTTGAAGGAGACGCAGGTTACTTAACTTCCGTTGCTTTACATAGTCAGCAAGTGGTTCTATGGGGACATGCACCGACTCGGCTTGTCCGGGTGGCACCTCGCGTACACAGCGAAAACCGATATTTCCGGCGGTATAGTCTGGTGGGGCATGTAAACGATTGGCACACCGAAAATAGCGTTCTGCTGTGCTATCACGCACCTCTAACCATGATCCACCACGAAGGGATTTATGTTTATCATCCGTTCGCTGTTTAAGCATTGGACGTTTTGGATCAGGATAGGGTTGATACCAATCGGCAGTCCATTCCCAGACATTTCCTGCCGCGTCGCCGACACCGTAAGGGCTTGCTGTGGCAGGACGAACGCCAACAGGCGTAAGATGTGCAGTCAGAATCTGCAAAGTTTCCGCTGGCGTTTCTGTGGATTCAGATGCATCAGGAACAAAGACATTACCCCACGGATAAATCCGTCCGTCGGGACCGCGGCAGGCTTTCTCCCATTCTGCCTCTGTCGGTAGCCGTTTGCCTGCCCATTGTGCATACGCGCGACTATCATGCCAACTCACGTGAACAACCGGGAGATTTGCATCTTCAGGCGCGAAGTCGCCGTTTTTCCAATGTGGTGGTGGTGGGTGATTTGTTTCCTGCACGAAAGCCGCATATTCGGCATTCGTCACTGGATACTGCTCAATGAGATATGCCTCCAGAAAACGGATGTGCATCGGTGCTTCATCAAGTTTGGCATGCTCCGAATTGGCTAAGGCAGTGCCGTAGAACGCTTCAATATCGGTACCCATGATGAACGCGCCCTGTGGAATGAGCACGATTTTTAAATTTTCCTTGCGGGTCGGTAAGGCGGGTTTAGACATTGACGGGCCTTTCCGTATATCTGAAGAAACATCCAAGCAAAAACCCCCAGCAAAAACCCCTCCATTTCATTACGGGCTACGGTTTTGTTGCTATTTTCTATAGACATGGAAACCCTCCGATAGAGAGTTTTAGGGAATTCCGATAGTTAGAAAAACGTTTCGGGCTTGGGTTTCAATACTATCTTCTAATTTTCCTTCATTCTAAATTCCATGCCGCGGTGGCATATTTGGTTTCAGACAAAGTTTCTGCCTGTGCTCGCTCCATCATTGACAGTTCTCCTGCATTAAACGCAATTCCGATTTCAAATGTTTCACAGACAGCTTGGATGAGCGCGTCTCTTGCTATAAGATGTCCATCCACATTGATAGCAGTCGACTTTTCGCGGACGCTCTGTTGGACCTCCGGGTTCTTTGAAACACGCTTGAGGATAAAGGGCGGTGGTATATCTAATGAGATATATCCCTGAAACAGTATCCCGCCTCGGTTACGTCTCACAGAAACACCCGCTAACTTCTTGTCGCCAGACATAACGTCATGCTCAGCAGGATTTGTCAAGCAGATATTTGGAGCGACTTGGGTGGAATCGGGGCATGCAGCGTAGCACCGCGCGGGGACACCGAGTTTCTGAAACGCCTTGACGAGAGATTGTCCAATGCATTGATATGCGTCGGAAATACCCATCTCTGCGGCAGTTCGTGGGAGAATCAATGTATACGTTAATTCCCATCCATGCACGACAGTCCCACCGCCGGTCATCCGTTTCACCAATTCGATGCCGTCTGCACAGCATGCTTCCACGTCAACTTCTGAATCAATATCTTGAAAGTAACCGAAACTGAAAGCTGGAGATGACCATTCATAAAACCGCAGCGTCGGGTTCGGTTGTTCCTTCTGCGCGAGTAGAATCGCCTCGTCAATCGCCATATTCATCGCGGCGGGATTTGCCCCCATATTTAGGAGTCTGCCGATCGCTTCCATGATTAGGATAATGCCACACGGCACACCGCAGTTGTGTGTGCATCGCAATACCAGAAATACCCATCCCAGTAGGTCATTCCGTGCGGTTCAGGATGTGGTTCTGGTATCTCGATTTTGTTAAGGTGGCTGCCATCTTCTGGATTGAGATGGAAGATTGCGCGATGGTTCGTCTCAACGCACCAGAGATCATCGCCTATCCATGCGATACCGTGTGGCCGATCGCCGGGAGCCGGGAGAGTGTGAATTACTTTGAAGCCGTCTTCAACATCGACTTGATAGATGGTGGCAGATGGTGGGACAGCCAGCCAGAGTTTATTGTCACGCCATTCCAAACCGTGTGCGCCGGTCTGACCTGCGCCGGGTGTCTCGTAAGAAGCGAGCGTTTTGCCACTTTCTGGATCCGTTGAAAGGATTTCGCAACTGTAGGTGGACGCGAGCCAGAGCGTGTCCCCTGTATCTGTAACGCCGCTTCCTCTATCGGAGTCAGTGGCGAGTGTCTTTTTCACAACGCCGTCATAGGAGACGAGATGCACCTCGTTGGTCTGTTGGTCGAGAATCCAGAGCCCCTCTTCGGTGGCTTGCATTCCGTTGGGTTGTGGTCCTGGGGAGTCAAAAACTTTTTCGATTGTCGGCATGAGAGACCTCCGTATAAAACATAGATTACTTGAGGTTGCATTGTATGCAGTTTTGGAACGGATGTCAAGGATTTTTTGGCGGCATTTACTAAATTTTGGACAATTTTTAGGAATCCACTTGCGATAAACTATATCGGTGGAACACCTCAGACCTTCCTTAAATCTAACAATTTTTCTATACACCTGTTTCGCTGCTGGGCTGCGCTTTGCTGTTCCATACATGTCAAGGAAAAAACGGATCGTCGTAGTGTAGGTTGGGTAGAACGGATGCCGCCAAGCCCTGAAAAGCAGTAGAAAAATCAAGACTCTCCTTACATGCTGCATCAAACAGAAACCAAGTGAAACCCAACGCTTTTGCGGTTTCTCAGGCGCAGATGGTATGAAGTTGGGTTTCACGGCGTTTTTAAGTGCATACGAAGATCTGTTGGACGTGTGTGCGGATATTCATCGGGATGGCTTGAAAAAGGAGTTGGCGAGCAGCAGAGAGAAGCCTGCTGAAGTTTTCCCTCTACGCTCTACCAAATCCCTTATTTAATTTGGAGTATGACTGAAATCATGATGACGTATGATGTATCAATGGATTTAAGTCATGTTTTAATTATACATAAATTAATTCAGTTTTGCAAGAAAAAATGCGTCTTGGAAGGTGGGTATCTGACTATGCTAAGGCATAAACACCGCGCCGTCTCCTCACAACCTCACCTGTTTCTACAAGATGAGTGAGTTCATTTTTAATGGAGCCGGGATTCCCCTGAATTGATTCCAGGATTTCAGATGTTGTTTTGTCTCCTTCTGAGAGCAGTTCAAAAATCTGGGCATGAAATGGAACACGCTCGAGTTTACCGCCCCTCAATCTCATCAAGATACGGTTCGCTTGCGCCTTGGAAACGCCAAGCAAATATTCAACACGTTTTCGGCTCCAAGACGCATCCATGTTTGCGTATTCTGCCTCGTACTCTTCGCGTATCCGAATCTTCTCAGAAAGTTCATCCAATCCGCCGGCAATCTCAAAGTCTTCCCAATCGAATAATTCTGTGTTTGATGCATCGGTGACAGAAGGAATCCGTAAAACTGTATTGAGAATCAGCGTTTTGTCTGAGGCATCATTGAATCCAGCGATACGGACAATCTGTGCCAGTACACCGATAGCATTCTGTTCGTAGAGTTCTTGTATACGTTCATCTTCAAATTGGTAAGGGTTCATCGTCAAATTATAATTTAACGGCTCGACTTGGTTGCCAAACAATATTTTCGCCTGTTCCCAGATAAAATTCGGAGGAAAGTAAGGTGTGCCAACGATCCAGACAACATCAGCAGTTTCAAAGATGGATCGTAAAACCTTGATGCGGTCGTAGTAAACATCAGCAGCTTCAAAAGCGGATCGCAAATCTTCAGGGTGTGCTGGGGTGTCTTTGATGAGATCATGGTAGCTGATAATTTTATCAAAAACATTTTTCAACGTTATTACCGCGCTTGTGCTCGAGATAACGACATGATTGCGATCCGGTTGCCGCTTCATTTCTTGATAGATACCGCGAAAAAAGCGACTCGCAATTTCAGAAAGGCCAAACACATCCCAATTAACCTCGTAGTTTGAGATTGCATAGGAGATATGCGGCACGCTCCGCAGTTGAAAAGACTTATTCCGTGAAAGCGATGTCTCCTGCGATTCGACGCGTCTGATCGAAACAGTCTCTTCAGAAAACACTTCTTTGAAACAATCTTCCGAGAACGTTGGCGATATGAACACAAGTTTTTGAATCTCTTGATGAGTGCTTGGCGGTAACCAGAACCGCAAAATCCCATCATCAACAAACATCGGAGCATCCATATCGCGCGTGTAATACACAAAGAATGCCTTCAATTGATGCCATAACGTCCACTCCGGGTCGCGGTACACATTTGGAGTCTTCTCTATATTTTCTGAGGTCGATATATCCAAAATCCGAGACTGAATCGCACTATCAATATCTGTTGCAATCCTGCTGCCATCTTTACCTGTACAATTTACCTGACACATCTGCTGAACAATGCCATCTTCTAACCCTTCAAACGCCTGAACAACAGTGCGAATCCGCTTAGCAATATCGCCATGTTGACTGTCTGTAATCCGAATGGCGTTCAGCATTGTTTTCGCGAATTGACCCAACACCTCACCGCTCCAATTAATGAGCCAACCTTCAAGAATTTCGATTGACAGATGATACTCTGAAAAGAGTTTAGCAAGTTGGGATTCAGAATCATTTATAATACAGATTCGATTGGGAACGATCAATGCATCAACAAACACCGCATACCGATGATCGAGAAAGAGGTTCGGAGTCTCTGATACAATGACTTGCTTCTCCTTGAGCGTCTTAAATTGAGAAAGATACCCGCGTTCTTGGCATGCGTCATAAACCGGACAACTCGGGCAGATGCTTTTATTTGGATCACCGCCCTTCTGTTCCAATGCATCACATCTTTCAGCATCTTCACAGGTGTTCCCGTGCGCAAAAGGGGTCTTCATCCGTTCAGCAACCGATTCCTTCGTGACTTGTTCCCAGCGATAGTTTCGAGGTTTCCATCGCCCAACGGTAATCCCTTGACGCTCGTAATACTGCTGTGCGTCTTCTGCGTCATGAGCGGTATTGGAATTTACACAGATAGGCGCGGTATTGAGAAACGTGGCTTCAATCTTACGCTTCTTTTCAGTACTTATCAGCCCCGTAACAAGTCCAAGAATGCGTTCTTCTGTATCAAAGAGATTTCTCTCATCCTCCACCTCAATGCGTTCCACTTTTTTAACGATAGGTCTCGGACGCTTGATGCCAATCGGAGAAAGTTCGCCTCGGTGCACCGCGAGGATATTTTCATTGACAACTTGATCTGTTTCTAATGATTCTATAGTATCGAAATCGTCCCAATCCTGTGTGTCCACGATTCCTTCATCTGTCGTGTCTAATTCCGATGCCGGTGCAGGTTCATGTAGCAATTCTTGCAAGACATCGAGAAACGCAAAAAGCACATCTTTAGAAATGATGGGTGGGTCTAATAGGTTGCCTTTAAGAATTTCGTAGCGGGCATCCCAGCGAGTAAAGCCTTTGTCCCCAATGATGTGTACATAGACATCTCGATCGCGAACATGATCTATGTCAGGCAGATGCTTATGAACATACTGCCTTGCGTCTGTAGTGTTTGGATGAAGATAGTCCGGCACTCGACACGAAAACCGCAAGCCACCCGCCTTGAGTAAGGTGAGTAGCGGATTCATAACAGCGTTGACGAGTGCCTCCACACATGCGACAACGGCATCAGGTGCGTCTCGGATCGCTCTGTAGGTGAACTCGATGTCGTGCCAGTTAGCCCCTTCGCGTGCGGATGGCATTCCTGTATAAACCTGAATACCCCACGACGAAAACCAGCGTCTCGGGCTCCAGTCGAGTGTGCCTTGTCGTCTTAAGAGACGATTGCCGCCACAATCAGAGGGGTTCAGTTTTAGTTTTTTTGTTTTATTTTTTCACAGATGTTAATATCTTGACATAAGCAGAAGTCGCGTGAAATATCACGCGACTTCTGCTATACTTCACCTTAAAACCAAACTCTTTTT